>Ga0316622_100000181_pt1 | contig 32641 bp, 27 predicted proteins | sample OWC_Aug_OW2_C1_D_FD_207646 | JGI IMG/M metagenome (GOLD analysis project Ga0316622, IMG submission 207646) | Wetland soil microbial communities from Old Woman Creek delta, Ohio, United States - OWC_Aug_OW2_C1_D5_C | ecosystem: Environmental > Terrestrial > Soil > Wetlands | place: USA: Ohio... | reverse complement strand
GAGGCGGTACGTGTGGTGGTCCAGCGACACCTGGCTTTCGTTCATCGCCTCCAGCAGGCTCGACTGCGTCTTCGGGGTCGTGCGGTTGATCTCGTCGGCCAGGATGATATTGGCGAAGATCGGCCCTGGCTTGAACTCGAACTCCGATTTCCGGGGGTCGAAGACCGACACGCCCAGGATATCGGACGGCAGCAGGTCGCTGGTAAACTGAATGCGTTGAAACGCCAAGCCCAGCGAGCGTGCCAAGGCTTGCGCCAGCGTGGTCTTCCCCACCCCGGGCACGTCCTCGATCAACAGGTGCCCGCGAGCGAGTAGGGCCACGATGGCCAGGCGGACAACTTCGGGCTTGCCGACGAGAGCCCGGCAGATGTTACGATCGAGCGCATGTATGGCGGCGGAGATGTTGGCGTCCACGGAATCCTTCCTGGCGACTGGGACCCAGCGTTGGCAATGGGTTGACACCTGGGACGGGTGCCCCCGGCCACGTTCGTCGTGCCGTGCGAGATGCTAGCGTCGGTTTTTTGGCCTGGCAAGATCATTCGCTGGCGGAAGATTCGTGCAGCCTTCTCGGCCGGCAGCCGGAGGGTGCGGCGGCTGAACGCACGCGAGCCTACTGGTCTGCAAGTACCTTGAGGAGATGCTCGCGCACGGCTTTGGCGGTCTCCGGCCGGCGTAGGGCGAAGTCGATGAAACACTTGGCGTACTCGACGCGATTGCCGATATCGTAGCGGCTGGCCTGCCAGCTCAGGGCGTACATGGGCTGCCGCTGCGCCAAGAGGTTCATGGCGTCTGTGAGCTGGATCTCGCCGCCGACACCTTGGCCCGTGGCGTCGATGCATTCGAAGATCTCCGGCGTGAACACGTAGCGCCCGGCGATAGCCAGGTTGCTGGGCGCCTCGGCGACAGCCGGCTTCTCGACGAGTCTCCGAAGCCGGAACACATCGGGGTTGCCTTCCTCGGGCTCCCCATCGACCACCCCATATCGCGTAACCCATTCCTGCGGAACCCGATGAACCGCAACAGCGCTTGCCCGTCGCGCCTCGAAGACATCCAGGAGCTGGCGAAGCCCCGGCTGCTGGCCGAGCGGCGGCTCGATGATCGTGTCTCCCAGCAGCACGGCAAACGGCTGGTCCCCGACATGGTCCCTTCCAAGGCGGATGGCATCCCCCAGGCCGAGCTGCAGCTTCTGCCGGATGTAGTGGATCCTCGCACGGCTTCCGATGTCCCGGATCTGATCGATGAGTTCGTGCTTGCCAACCGAAACCAGAAAGGCTTCCATCTCGGGGTTGAAGTCGAAGTGATTCTCGATGGCCCGTTTCGCGCGGCCCGTGACGATGAGGATGTCGTCGATCCCGCTGGCCACAGCCTCCTCGATGACGAATTGCAGGACCGGCTTGTCGACGATCGGCAGCATCTCTTTGGGCATGGACTTTGTCGCCGGCAAGAATCGCGTGCCCATGCCCGCGGCGGGGATGACGGCCTTGCGAACCGCGAGCCGACGCTCGGCCGGCGCGGGTTGGCGGTCTGTGGAGATCATGGAGAGTTTTCCTCTGGCGGCGCAGGATCGGTCGCGCGCCGCACCTCAGACGATTTGCGGCGTGATCAAATTCGCGCCGAGTTCCGCATACGCGGCGGCCAGCCGCCGCAGGCGTTCCGGGTCGCCGTCGTAGCAGCCCACCACCGCGCCGCCCGAGCCGGCGAACTTGACCGCCGCGCCGAGCTTCCTCCCGGTCTCCACCAGCCCCCGGTTACCTGGGCTGATGTTGATCAAGCTGGCGCGCAGATCGAAATTGGCGTCCATCAGCGGGGCAATTTCCCGTCCACGACCGGCAACGATCAGGTCGCGCGCCTGCTGCGCCAGCTCCGCCCAGCGCTTGATGCCGGCCAGGACCTGCGGGTCGCCCCGGTTGTATCGGCTGCGGAGGTCGTTGTGGGTCACTTCCGTCCCCTCCGCCAGCGTGTCATGATACGCAACGTATAGCGGGGGAAGGAGGCCTGCGTCCATCGGCTCGTACAGGCCGAACCCGTCCCGCTCCATCCGCTCCCGGTCGAAATCCATGAAGACGACGCCTCCGTAGACCTGGATGACGCGATCCTGGAGCCCGGCGCCGATCTTCAACTCGTCCAGCTCCACGCTCAGGACGAGTCCGGGCAGGACGGGTTGCGGGACCTGCACCCCGAAGAACTCCATGAGGGCGCGCATCGTGGCCGTCACGATGGCGCTGGAGCCGGCCAGACCCACCCGGATCGGAATATCGGTTTGGTACTCGATGGAGAAGTTCCGGTCGAGAGGTGCGCCGACCTTCGCGCAGTAGTCGCCGAAGCGCTTGATGGCGGCCTTGATCAGGCGAATACCCCCGTAGTAGCCATGGAGCTGCACATCGTCGAGCAATTCGCGGAAATTGCCGAACTCGAGGCGATCGGACCGCTGCGGCAGGATGGTCAGCCGCGGCGACTCGTACAACGTCACCCGGGCGCTGAAGTTCTTGACGATGAACGAAATCGTCTTGCCGAAGTAGCCATCCGACGGATTGCCGATGAGTCCGGCCCGGGCAAAGGCTCTGGTCTGGATGATCATGGCAGCCCCTCTCGCCCCCTCGCTCTAGTCGAGCCCCGCAGCACCCAGCGTCCATCCTGATTTCCGCCCGGCGTCCCCGCCGGAGCCCTTGGAGCATGGCCGGCAGGAACGACCTCTGTCAAGCGGAAACAGGGCAAATGACCGAAAGAGTAGGCTTGCTTTTCAACCGCAGCATATGGAGAATGCCCTCCATGCATACTCACGTTCAGCAGGCCGCCCGGTTTCTGCGCGGCCGATGCGAACTGCAGCCGTCCGTCGCCGTCATCTTGGGAAGCGGCCTGGATATCCTCGCGCGCGAGGTCGCGGGCGCTCGGATCGTTCCCTACGCGGCCATTCCCCACTTCCCGGTCTCCACGGTGGACGGCCATACCTCCCAGGTCGTCTTCGGGCGACTTCAGGAAAAAGCCGTCGCGGTCATGCGGGGCCGCTTCCATTACTACGAGGGCTACTCGATGCTGGAGGTGACGTTTCCCGTCCGCGTCCTGCGGGCCCTCGGCGTGACCACACTGATTCTCACCAACGCCGGCGGCGGGCTGAATCCGCGATTCCGCGTCGGCGATCTCATGCTGATCCGGGACGTCATCAATTTGATGGGAGACAACCCGCTGCGCGGACCGAACGACAACCGCCTCGGCCCCCGATTCCCGCACATGCGCGATCTGTTTTCGCCCGAGATGATGCGGGCGGCGCGTGCTGTGGCGCGGAAGGAGGGAATTGCGCTCCGATCCGGCGTGTACGCAGGAATGAGCGGTCCGTCCTACGAGACGGCCGCCGAGATCCGGATGCTGCGGAGGATCGGGGCGGACGCCGTGGGGATGTCCACGGTGCCCGAGGTCCTGGTGGCCCGCCACGCGGGCATCCCGAACATTCTCGGCATCGCCTGCATCACCAACGTCGAGGCCGGCCGGCCCGCGGGCGCACGCCGGTCCTCGCCCGTCACTCACACCGCGGTCCTGGCTGCGGCAGCCGGCGCTGACCGCAGCCTGGCCGCCATCGTCCGGGGCGTCATCGCCCGCCTGTGATCGCATCGCCGCTGGACTGTGGAGGCACTTCCCGCGTGTCCCGCGGCGTTGATCTAGATCAATGCCGCGATGGCGTTGTGAACGTAGAGTGCGTCGGCTCTCGAGATCGGGTGTCGGGAGCCACTTCAACCCCTACAGGAGGTTCGTGGACCATGGACATGTTCTGCTATCAGTGCGAACAAACGGCCGGCGGCAAGGGCTGCGAGTACACGGGCAAGTGCGGAAAAGAGTCGGAGGCCGCGGCCCTGCAAGACGTGATCATACACCAGGTCAAGGGCATAGGGTATCTGGCCCAGCAGGCGCGCCGGATGGGCCGCGTGGACGATGCGGTCAACCGGTATACGATCGAGGCGCTTTTCACCACGGTCACCAACGTGAACTTCGACGTGGAGCGTCTCGTGCAGTGGGTCCGGAAGGGCGCCGAGGTGCGGAAACGCCTCCTGGCGGTCTGCCGCGAAGCGGCCAGCACTACGGGCGCCTCGTTCGAGGAAGAGTTCCTGCCGGCCTCCGCTCGCTTCCGGCCGGCGTCTTCGCTCGACGACCTTATCCTTCAGGCGACGTCCGTCGGCCTGCTTGCGGACAAGTCCGAGGAGGATATCCGCAGCCTCAAGGAGCTGCTGCTCTACGGACTCAAAGGCATGGCGGCCTACGCCGACCACGCATATCGTTTGGGGAAGCAGGACGACCTCATCTTCGCATTCATGCACGAAGCCCTGGCGGCCCTCAATGATCCGGCGGTGACCATGAACGGTCTCCTGGAGCTCGCACTCCGCTGCGGCCAGGTGAACCTGCGCTGCATGGAGATTCTGGACGAGGCGCACACCCAGCGATTTGGCCACCCCGTCCCGACCCCCGTCTCGACGTCGCTGAAGCAGGGGCCGGCGATCATCGTCTCGGGCCACGATCTGTTGGATCTGGAAGCCCTGCTCAAACAGACCGAGGGAAAGGGCGTCAACATCTACACGCACGGCGAGATGCTGCCGGCGCACGGCTACCCTGGCCTCAAGAAGTACGTCCATCTCGCGGGGCATTTCGGGACGGCGTGGCAGAATCAGCAGGAAGAATTCGACGATATCCCGGCCGCCATCCTGTTCACGACCAATTGCATCCAGAGACCGCACGACAACTACAAGGACCGCACCTTCACCACCGGCCTGGTCGCCTGGCCCGGGTTAACGCACATTGCGGGGAGCGACTTTACCCCGGTCATCGAGAAGGCACTTTCCCTGAAGGGATTCCAGGCAACGGAAGACCTCACCCTGTTGACCGGGTGCGGCCACAATGCCGTGCTTGGCCTTGCGGACAAGGTCATCGCGGCCGTGAAGAGCGGCGCCATCCGACACTTCTTCGTGGTGGGCGGCTGCGACGGCGCCCGGCCCGGGCGGAACTACTACACCGAGCTGGCCCGCCAGATCCCCAAGGATTGCGTCATCCTCACCCTGGCCTGCGGGAAGTTCCGCTTCAACCATCTCGACCTGGGCACCATCGACGGCATTCCGCGCTTGCTGGATATCGGCCAGTGTAACGACGCCCACTCGGCGATCGAGATTGCCAAGGCATTGGCCGGCGCTTTCAAGTGCTCGGTCAACGAACTGCCGCTGTCGCTGATCCTTTCGTGGTACGAGCAGAAGGCCGTGGTGATCCTGCTGTCGCTCCTCTCCCTCGGCATCAAGGGCATCCGGCTTGGCCCGACCCTGCCCGCCTTCCTCAGCCCCAACGTCGCCAAGGTCCTCGTGGACACCTTCGACCTGAAGCCGATCACGACGCCGAGTAAGGATCTCGCCGCCATCCTGGGGTGAGGTCACATTCACGACACGCACGCTCACTGAAACACCAAGAGGGCCCGCGCTGGGCCCTCTTGGTGTTTCCGGGGCGCCCGACCTGACCACCCCGTCATGCACGATTCTCGACGCCCTGGCAATAGCTGGGGACCGGCCTAAACCCAAACAGGATACCCGCCCTGGTCGCGCGCGGTGTCGAACATGGCCACGATGTTCTCCGGCGGCACGTTGGCCTGAATGTTGTGGACCGATCCGAAGATGAATCCGCCGCCTGGGGCCAGGTCGTGAATTCGCCGCTTCACGTCGTCGCGGACCTGCTGGACCGTCCCGGTGCCCATGACCACCGGGTCGCAGCCACCGCCCCAGAACGTCAGGTCCTTGCCGAACTCCTTCTTCAGCCGAGCCGAGTCCATCTCGGCCGCGTTCACCTGCACCGGGTTCAGGATGTCCACGCCGATCTCGATGAGGTCGGGGATGAGCGCGTAGATGGAGCCGCAGGAGTGCAGGTAGACCCGCGCGCTCGTCCGCTGCTTGATCTCCGAGATCAACTGCCCCAGCCGCGGCTTGTAGATCCGCCGGAACGTGGCCGGCGCCATCATCGGCCCGTGCTGGCTGCCCAGGTCCTCGTTGAGCTGGACGACGTCCACGCAATCCCCCACCTGCGCGAGGACCATATCCCAGTACGCTATTTGCCACGCCATGACGCGGTCGCTGAACGCCTCGATCAGCGGCTGGTTGCCGGCCAGGTTGACGAAGGCCTGCTCCATCCCGAACATGTACCAGGCGTGCTCCCACAGGCCCGGCATGGCCCCGCATATCATGATCACCTTCTCGCCGGCTTGGAAGGCCGCTCGGATCTTCTCGGGCAGGCCCGAAATCCGCGAAGGATCGGTGGGATTCGGCCAGCGGTATTTTTTCAGATCGGCTTCCGACTCGGCCTCCCCGAGCGGATTGGCGATCATGTCGTAGTAGAACCCGTCCGGCGGCATGTGGTATGTCGTGCCCCATTCGTCCACATAGGAGTTGGTCGTCGGATCGATCTTGAAGAGGTAATCGCTGGGCGCCTTCGGAAAGAAGACCACGCTCACCCGCTCGAATCGTTGCAAAAGCTGCGGGTCGGGTTCGACCAGGTAGGTGTGGTAGCTCCGGATCGGCGGCTCCGGCCCGGTGAAACCAAGGTGCTTCATCAGCGCCTGGTGCGCGGCGAAGTGGAGGGTCGTTTGGCGCCCGCCGAAGTCGAGGGGGACTCGGTCGGGCTCGTGGTGATCGAGTGCAGTCAGTGCCCGCTGGCGGCAGTTCATCATGCTCCTCCCTTAGGTGGACAGCCGATGGGTCATCCGAAAGGGGTTCACCCGGCGCGAACCCACACAACGGAGTTGAAGGTTCCGGCGTCGCCGCGTAGCATGCTCCACAATCCGAAACCCCGTCAACAGAATCTTGACCGGAAAGATGCTCGCCGGACAACGGACGATGTTGATCCGCAGATTTCGCAGATGACACGGATTTGACGGAGGAGAAACCGTCCGGACGAACCTGCGCAATCGGTGAAATCTGTGGTTGCCAGCACTTCCGCCGCCCGGGGGTATCGCGATCTTGACTTTCCGGCGCGCGAAGGACTAGACTCCCGCCCGGCTTTCGGGCACTCCATGGAATGGCCCCGTTCTGTAGGGCCGTTCACGCTAGGCCTCAATCTGCTACGCCACACGCTGTCATTCTTCACAACCGAGTAGGGGATGACTTTCATGGCCCTCCCGCGTCCCGCGTCGCCGAACCTGCATGTCTACTCGCACCATGCGCTCATCGCACACAAGCTCGCGTGGCTGCGCGACCGCCGCACGCAGCCGGCCCAATTCGGCCAGCTCCTCAAGGAGATCTCGCTGATGTTGCTCGCCTACGCGACGGCCAACCTGCCGAGTCGCGAGGTGCCGGTCATCACGCCTGTCGGCGCGACCGTGCAGCGCGTCCTGGCCAAGCGCGTGGGATTCGCGCCGATCCTGCGCGCCGGCGCCGGGATGATTCCCGCGGCCCACGAGCTGGTGCCCGGCGCCCCGATCTGGTACCTCGGACTGTACCGGGACGAGGAGACGCTGCAGCCGGTCCGCTACTACGACAAGCTCCAGGGGTATCCGCCGGTGGACATCGCCCTCATCCTTGACCCGATGCTGGCGACGGGCGGATCGGCCTCCGTGGCCGCGACGCGCCTGAAGGAGAAGGGGGTCGAGACCGTCACCTTCGTCGGACTGATCGCGGCCCCCGAAGGGGTGGCTCTGCTGACCCGAGAGCATCCGGACGTCGAGATCCACGTGGCGGACGTGGACGAGCGGCTCAATGAGCGCGGGTATATTGTCCCGGGATTGGGGGATGCGGGAGATCGCCAGAACGCGACCGGCGCCAATGACCCGACAGATGATCCATTCATCCCCGAGCCCGAAGCGGTCCGTTAGCACGCTGCTGAAAAAGGCCCATCTACTGCGTTGGCGCACTCGCGCGGCGCTGCGACGTACGGGTTAAGTACGCCTCGCGCCTCGCATCGCTTGCCGCCTTGTAGCTGGACCTTTTTGAGCAGCCTGGGGGGGAACGGGTTTTTCAGCGCGCTGTTAGGGCTCCCCGGCCGATGACACTGTAATCACAAGGAGGCGGAATCGCATGGCGACACGAGCGGAGACCAGCATCGTTCTTCCGGAGGAGAGCCTGCCGACCGGTCGCATGGTCGGGCTCGGTTTGCAGCACGTTATCGCCATGTTCGGCGCCACGGTGCTGGCCCCCTTCCTGATGGGGTTCGATCCGAATCTGGCAATCTTCTTTTCCGGCATCGGGACGCTGATCTTCATGGCCATCGTGCGCGGCCGCGTCCCCAGTTACCTGGGAAGCTCATTCGCGTTCATCGGCCCCGTCATCGCCGCCAAGAACTTGGGCGGAGTGCCGGCCGCCCTGGGCGGCATCGCCGCCGCCGCCGTGGTCTATTTCATCGTGGGCGCCCTGGTGAAGACCAAGCCGGGCACCCGGGCCATCGCGGCGCTGATGCCGCCGCCGGTCACCGCGGCGGTGGTCGCCGTGATCGGCATCGGCCTGGCGCCGGTGGGCTGGGACATGTCGTCCAAGGGCTGGCCGCTGGCCCTGTTCACGCTGGCGGTGGCCGTCTGCGTGGCCGTCGCCGCCCGGGGATTTGCCAAGCTCATCCCCGTCCTCATCGCGGTGGTCGCCGGTTACTTGGTCGCCGCCGTGACGGGGCAGGTCGACTTTGCCCCCGTCGCCAAGGCTGCCTGGATCGGCTTGCCCAACTTCGTCACGCCGACAGTCAACCTGGAGGCGGTCTCCCTGATCGTACCTGTCGTGGTCATGCTGGTGGCGGAGAACCTGGGGCACGTGAAAGCCATCTCGGCGTACATGGAACGCGACCTCACCCCCGACGTCGGGAACACCTTCATGGGCGATGCGGCCGCCACGTTCGTCTCGGCGCTCGGCGGCGGCACCGGCCAAACCACCTACGCCGAGAATATCGGCGTCATGTCCATCACCAAGGTGTTTTCGATCCGTCCGCTCCAGGTGGCGGCGGTCACGGCGATCCTGCTGGGGTTGGTCCCGAAATTCGGCGCGTTCATCGGCACCATCCCGGTGCCCGTCATGGGCGGGATCTCGTTCCTGCTCTTCGGCCTGATCGCCGGGACGAGCAGCAAGGTCATCTCCACGGCCGACGAGGATTGGGGAACCCTGGAGAATTTCGGCGTCTTCGGCATCTCGGTCGCGCTCTGCACCGCCATGGTGGCGAAGAACGTGACCCTGAACCTCTGGGGGGTAGTCCTGGATCCGATCGGGGCCTCCACTTTCGCGGCGGTGCTCCTGAATCTTGCCATCGTCCTGGTCAAGAAGGTTGCTGCCGGAAGCATCGGGAAGGGCTGAGCCTGTAGTCACTAGCGGACGGTCCGTCCGCAGGGTCAGAGACACTCCGCCGCGAGCCCGAGCTCGCGGCGGTTTCATTTTTCAGCGCACACATCCGCCAGCGGTGGGCTGCCGAGCGGCCTCCTTTCGCCCCGCAGATTGCCGAAACAGCCCCATCTCCGGGGTTGCCGCGTTATCGAGCGCGGTGCGTCTGCCAGTAGCTGAGGCTGACCTTGATCACGACCTTGTGTAGTTCGCGCGGCCCTCGCGAGTGGCACATGGGCATGTGGCCCTCCCAAGGGAAGAAGACGGCGAAGCCGCCGGGCGGAATCGCGAGTTCGTGATAGCGGTCCGGGGTGGCGTAGAATACGAGGTCCTTGGCGGCGTCGTACGGCGTCGCGCCCTGGAGCTGCCCGACCGGCGCGACGCCGATCATCTCCTCGCCGGACAGGAGGTACTGGATGTCGATGTAGTCCCGATGGGACTCGAACCGCGCCTCACTGGTCGTCTTGGATGGCGCCGTCATCGCCAGGGCGAAGACGGCGTCCCCCTGGATCTCGTGCTTCCCCATCGGCAGCGTCGACAGATCCGCCCTCTCCAGAAATGCGAACCCTGCCTCCAGCCCTTCGATCCCCTGGATGTTTCGCCAGCCGTCCAATCGTCCGCAAATCATGCGCGAACCTCCATCGTCCTCACGTTGCGAGAGTGGCACATGCTCTCAGTCCGTTGATGCCCTCGGCTCTTTTCCGGAAAACGCCATCGCCTCGGTTCGGGATTCCTCGTCCTCGCAGGAGCGCCGCCAGGTCCTCGCGGAGCGGCGGCGGGTCATACCCTAACGCGTACGCCCGCGAGCTGTCCAGCGACAGAGCCGGCGGCCGGGGCGCCCCGACGGTTCGGTCTCGCGGGGGGCCAGGCAGAATGAGGCCAGGGTCCGCCCCGAGCATCTCGGCCAGAATGATCCCGAGGCGGGAAGCATGGCCCGAGACGCAGCGTCCGTCAACTCGTATCCCCGAGATGGTCGCCGTGTCGGACGAGCCGAACGCTCTGGCGGGCACAAGGGCGGGGCCGCGCCTCCGTCCTGCGGGCCGATTCCCATGGACACGGGAAAAATACTCCTGCTAACATCCGATCGCGCGCCACGGAAATGGAACGGGATCGTGCAGCCCCGATGCAGTCGACGCCGACAGGAGAACGTCAATGAAGAAGGCCTTGCTGGCGCTGCTGTGTGTCCTCTCGGTCGAAGCGTGCGCCGCCTTCGGCATGCAGGAGCCGCTCAGCGTGACGATCGCCGACCTGCAGCCGATCGAGGTGGGCATCCTGGAGCAGCGCTACGCCCTCAAGGTTCGCCTGCTGAATCCCAACGATGCCGAGATCATCTTCGACGGGGTCGTATTTGATCTGGCGATCAACGACGTGGCCTTTGCCAAGGGTGTCAGCAATCAGCGCAGCGTGATCCCGAGGTTTGGCGAAGCCGTGATTGACGTCCACGCTGTGAGCGGATTGCAGAATATTCTCATGCAGATCAACGAGCTGTTGAAGGGCGAGAGGACGACGCTGACCTACCGCATAAAGGGCCGGCTTCACACCGGCGGGTTCGGCTATACGCGCTTCGACTCCAGCGGCGAGATCGCCATCCCGGCCGGGCTCCGCCAGTCAGGCAGCTGACCGAGCCATCCGACCGCACGGTCCATGAAGCACTGGCCCGCAGGCATGGCCGGCTTTCTCGCCCAGCACGCCACGCGACAGATGATCGGGGGAGGGGGAGACGGATCTACCCTTCGCGACCTGGCGCGAGGAATTCCTGTCTACGGCGCCGCGACGGGCGCTCCGGTCGTTGCCTCGCCAGTGTCGAAGCCGGGACGGACGAAGGCGCGAGCGGCGGGGAAGGTCGCCTCGACGTCCCGGCGCAGGCGACCGAGGGCCGCGAGGAGCGGAAGAATGCGATCCTCGTCGTCGGGCATCTGACGGAGCAGCTCCGTCCAGGCGGCCACGGAGCGGTCCATGCCCAGCAGTGCCACCTTGGCCGAGCCGTTGCTTTCGCTCTGGTCCGCCTCGTCGTCACCCGCGTCACCGAGGGCGGTCCCGCCGACCGCCCGCATGATCTTGACCGCAATCTGGTGCCGATACCACTGGAGGACCTCGACGGCATCCCGCAGCCGTTCGGCATCCGCCTCCGGGTCAACGCTGCGCAGGTCCATTTCGTGCTGACGCTCCAGCGCCTCCCCGCGCGCCCGAAGGCGCGGGCCGGCCGCCTCGAGCCATTCGCCGACGCCCCGGCCGTACTTCGTCGCCGCCACGGCGCAGGGATGCTCATGCGCGTCCTCGTGCCGCCGCAGGAAGGCCTTCTCTGCCTCGGCGTCCGCCGCCGGCAGCTCGATCCCCCGCTCCTTCACGATCTCGTCCAGCATTTCATGCGCTTCGCGGAGGATTCCCTCCAGCCGCTTCCAGAAGGCCTGGTTGGTGATATCCCGCGAGGCGGGGTCGGCCGCATCCTCCTCCTGCTCCATGGCGTAGGTGAGGCAGCGGGACGTCAGCGGGCAGCGCTCGCACCAACGGTCGCAGTAGTTGTAGACACCCGGGATAAACCGCGGGTCGATCGCCAGGTCCTTGAGCTTACGGCGTGCGGGCATGGCACCCCTCCGCCCCGATTCAGCCGAACCACCTCGTCTTCCGCCCGATTACACCCAGGCGGGGACGCCCCCTCATGCGAGTACTGCGTCAGGCACTCAGCGCGATTTGTGGGGACGCTGCTGAGAGCAGCCCCTGACGCATCCGCCCACCGCAGAAACGCCCCACCAAATCGACGATCTCGCGGCAGACTCCTTCAACGTCCGCCTTGGACACAGGCGGGAGTCCGTCCACGTTGAACACGATCGCCCGCGTGTCGAGCCGAGTCAAGGTGTGGTTCGCCTGACGCCACGTCCATCGGCGCGTCAGCACCGTATCGCCCTCCACAAACACGACCTCACCCGGAAGAGGGTGCTCCGTCTGGTCCGTGCCGAACGGGACGAACTCCTCCCGCCCCGTGGCAAAGCGCAGCGCGATATCGCCGGTGAGGACGTCGATGGCATGCCCGCCTGCCGGGACCAGATGCCGTAGCGAGACCAGGTTGCCGATATCCACCAGCGCGCTGATGGACGGCACGGGCTCGTTACGCAAGACGCGCCGGACCAGGGCCTCGATGGACGCGCGAAACTCGCTGGGCTTTGCGCCAAACGCTCGATACGCGTCTCGCCAGGATTTGATGCGGGGATGCTCTGCCAATTGCCCTATGCTGAGCCGGCCCCGGATGGATCCTTCGGCATCGCGCAGCATCCGGATCAGGTCGTCCGATGATCCGTGATTGGTCACCTCGTGGGCAACGACGACACCCCGCACGTAGCCGGGGAAGCGCTGAAAGACGTCGGCGGAGATGGTGTAGAACCGTTCGGCCATGGTCGGTCCGGGCGGCGTGGGCAGCCAGGTGCATTTCCCTGTAAGCCGATGACGGCGGAGACGCTACCACATCCGCGGCACGCCACGCAACACCTTCAGCGCGTATCGCGAACCACCGGGAAAGGACGCAAAGCGGTCATCCGAGGCAAGGAACTCGGCGAGAGGGGTTAATTCCTGGAGCGCCGGCATCGCATCCACGATGGCCGGCGCTTGTCGCGCCACAGGACCAGCGCTGTGCTATCGCTGGTGCGGGCGCGCGGCGCGCGCACGGTGAGACGTCGTCGGGCGGCCGGCCTTCGCGCGCGCAACCGCCACCCGCGAGCGCTCCTTGAGGGAGGAGAGAACCAGGAGAAGGCCCGCGGCGATCGGGATGGACGCCAGAACGAATGTCACGAGGTCACGCATTGCAGAAGTCACCATGTGTACTCATTGAGGGCCGGCGCCGCGGGGATCGCCGCCGCCAGTTCGAAGGGGACCGCTCCGGTGTCCACCTGCTCGCTGTCGTCCGAAGGCGACATGGCCGTCCTGGCCGAGACGACCGCCGCGCGCACCCCACCCCGCTCTGCGCGAGAGGCGGGACGGCATCCCTGCAGCCACGGCCGCACGCGGCAATGCGCCGTCCACCGGTCCACCTTCCGCACGGGCTCCCCGGCGACCGCCTCTGTTGTCCGCACCCAGTGCCAGTAGCGCTCGACTGAGGCCCCCAGGAACGCCAAGGCCAGCAGGTAGAGGCATGCGAGCACGGCGTACCGCGTCGCGTTCCGGCGGAGAAAGGCGGTAGCGGGCGACGGTCGGAGGGTCGCGATGGCCCGATCGCTCCATTCTTTTGCACCGGAGCCCTGGGCGACCGCGCGCGGGTGATCGCCGAGCCGGCGGATCTGGTGGCGGAGTCGCCAGGGGAGGTTCCGGTGTGGCCCGATGGACTGTGCGAGTGTCATCATGGTATTCGACCTGGGGCGACCGGCAGGGTGCGCGCCGGCGCCCCGTCGGTCCGCGCTATACCGTCGCTCCGTGAATGACCTCGAGAATCCGTCTGAGCTCCCGAGGCGGGGGGGCGTCGCAAACGAAACAGCGAAACCGATCCGGATCCCATGCCCAGAACCACCGCCTGCACTGAACGCATTGCCTCTGGTGGACCCGCGTTTCGATTTGCGTGCCTCGCTTCTCGTCCCGCATGGACTCGTACGCTGCAGCAATTGTGTCCGTGCTTTCCTGTAGTGCCGTTCCCAAGAATACAGCCATTCTGTGGTTCCTCCTCGACTCTGCACGTTGGACTCACCGGCGTTAAACCCGCGTGACCACGTGACTTTTCCTGAACGCTCCGTCCCGCGATATCGTATTGCCATCCGCGTGCCATCCTCAGTTCTGTGGCGTATCTTACGAGAAACAATAGCTCAGAGCCACCGGTCCGGTTTTGGGGTCTCATGGTGCCGACTGCGGCGGGGTGTGCAAACCTCGGCCGGAATCTGGGTGGCCTTTCGCCACGGAACGCCACCTGCAGATAAGAATATCGAAGACTTACCTGATTTCGTGCAGGCTTTGCACCGGGCGCATGGTTGAGGTCGGATTGCGCTTCCGCAGCGTGAGCGATCAACCACCGGCGCATCCAGTCGAGGGTAGGGTGCTCTGACGGAATCCCCTTCCGACGCGCGGGTTATTTCTCGGACAGGATTCCGAGGACGGTGCCGAAGTCGAAGTCCTTTCTGCCCTTTGTGGCGGACCTTTCTGCGCCAACGATATTCCTGGCGAAACGAGGATCGGTCTGTTGCGACGACGTGCCTGGGTTTCCAATGGACACGCAGAGAGGGCGCTTGGTAACATCCCCCGGAAAGCGAGCCTCGGCGCGGTGCGTCGAGCCATGTATCCGCGGGGGAGCCGACGAGAGGCGGCGGACGTCGCCGTTTTCGCACCGTCGGATTCTCCTCTTACCTCTCACGGAGGCCCCTCATGTCCAACCTGTTCTCCGCATATACGGTGCGCGGCACCACGCTCCGGAACCGCATCGCCATGTCTCCCATGTGCATGTATTCCGCCGCCGAGGACGGCGTCGCGACGGATTTCCATCTCGCCCATCTGGCGGCACGGGCCGTCGGCGGAGCCGGACTCGTCATCACCGAGGCGACGGCAGTCGAAGCTCGGGCGCGCATCAGCGTGAACGATCTGGGCCTTTGGAACGACATGCAGGTCGAGCCGCTGGCGCGCATCGTGCGCGTATGCAAAGCCCAGGGCGCGGCCGTGTGCACCCAGCTTGCCCATGCCGGCCGAAAAGCCTGGACCCCGACCAAGGGCCGGGGGCCGCTTCCCGCCGTCGCCCCGAGCGCCGTCCCATTCGACGCCGACTGGGCCACGCCGCACGAGCTCGCTGTGGCCGAACTTGACGGGATCGTCGCCGCCTTCCGGGCCGCCACCCGGCGGGCCACGGGCGCCGGTTTCGACGCCGTCGAAATCCACGGCGCCCACGGCTATTTTCTCCACCAGTTTCTCTCGCCCCTCTCCAATCGCCGGACGGACGCCTACGGTGGGTCGCTGGAGAATCGCGCCCGGCTGCTTCTCCGCATCGTGGACGCGGTCCGCGCAGAACTGCCCGACACGAAACCGCTCCTGGTTCGACTGTCGTGCACGGACTGGGTGGACGGCGGGTTGACGGTGAATGACCAAGTGCAGGTGGCCGGCTGGCTCAAGGCAAAGGGCGTGGATCTGGTGGACTGCTCGTCCGGCGGCAGCACCCCGCAGGCCCCGTCGGTCGGGCCGGGGTATCAGGTGCCGCTCGCCGAGAGAATCCGGCGCGAGGCGGGCATCGCCACCATGGCCGTCGGGCTGATCACGACGCCCGAGATGGCCGAAGAGATCGTGCGGAACGGCCGGGCCGACGTTGTGGCCCTCGGCAGGGAGTTGCTGCGAAACCCGTACTGGCCGCTCCAGGCAGCCCGGACCCTGGGAGACGATTTCCCCTGGCCCAAGCAGTACCAGCGCGCCAAGCCAAGCGTGTAGTCCCGCCGAGAGAAGGTCATCCGCCGCACGCCAACACGCATCCTGGCCGGCCGCCGCGTCTTTTTCGACGGCCGGCCCTATTCTGTGCGGAGATTTCCGTTGGGATCGCGGGCGGCGCGGATGAGCCGCTGGAGAAGATTCTCCGGTGGCCATCCTGCCGGCCATGCCAATGGTCAGAAGCGGCGCACATTGTTGCCCGCGACGGGCATTAGCGGTTGACCGCCGTGCGTGGTGTGCGAAGATCAGCGGGAGTGGCCTCCGGGTCCGCGGCCTCCGGAGCGGACGGCTCCCCGGCGTCGGCGCGCCGGTCGCGCCGTCATGCGGGCGCCATGAGCGGTCGCACTCCTTGACTCCCCTCGAGGAGAAATCGAATGCTCGATCCGACACTGGAAGAAGGCGTGATCGAATACGTGCGGGACGGCGGCTTTGGCGGCGAGGCGGCAGTGACCGTCTACCTCCTGAACAAGCTGCCCGGAATCGGCGGAACGATCCGAACCCATGAGGGCGTCGTGACCGCCGTGCGCGTCGAGCACAACCCGGCCCCGGGCAACGGCCACGTGATGTTTCTCCGGCACATGTTGGTCAAGAAATTCGAGGATTATTTCTTCCGCGAGAAGATCTACAAGTATGCTCATGTCCCGCGGCCTCTCGGATCCATCAGTCGCCAGGACGACAAGCCGTTCGAGGCCTATCTGTACGAGTGGGCTTTCGGCAACGAGGGGTTCCCGTGGGAGGTCTCCGAGTACGGCGGCGGCAAGCTTCCCGTCCGTTTGCGCGACTGGAATCAGTTCGTCGATCAGTTCCACGAGGTTGGCATCGACCTGGGGGCAGATGTCGCGGACTCCAGCGACGCCAAGGTGTCCAAGAACATCATCCATCAATTTCCGTTCGATTACCCGCATGACGGGGAATTGAATCCCATCTGGAAGCGCATCGACTTTGGCCCCGCGAGCGCCCCCATGGATTACGAGCGGATCATGCGGTTCCTGTGCGACAACCGGGAGTCGCTCATCACTGTCTTGCGGGGGGAACGCTATCAGATGATGGTGTTGGCCACCAAGTACCTGGACTGGTCCACACGCGCCACGGTCAGCGACTACGAGTTTGGCGAGCTCGAGACGCTGATCGGATATTATCGGCTCTCATCGCTGCAGCATCACATCTCCCGAGGCGGCTGCAACAGCAGCGGGCAGCCGTACAGCGAGGAGATTGCCCCGACGCTGTTCCGCTCCGCCCCGTCGCGGTAGGTCGTCCGCATGTCTCGCGCTTCGCGGATCGCGCGACAGCTATTCCGCCAAGCAAGTGGGCACTCGCGGGAGGCGCGGTCTCTTCCCAAGCGGCGCTGTTCCGATTACTGCCTTCTGCCACCGGACCGGGTGGTCCAACCAACACCCTGACCGCCATGTTGGTGCCGCCCCCGGGTTTCAAACTCTCACGGGTTTTCCCGCCATGCACTACACCGCACCACCAGAACAGCACTGTTTCCAATCAATTACACCTCTAGCTCCGGGGTGCCGGTCGTGCTTCCGTTGTCTACACCGCTTCCAGTCTCTTGAACCCGTCGTCAGCAACAGATGTCAACACCACCCCGGGGTCAGCTGGCACAAACCAGGTACCCTGGGTGTGAAAAGTTTGGGCACCCTGCATGAGATCGTGACGAGCTGAGAGTTGCCGCAGTAGAGTTGCCATCGCAGTGAGTTCCCAGCTCGATTACCAGAAGTCCATTATCGAGAAGACATTCCGGCATGCTGTGGAAACCACCCAGCAGCATCCCGCGAAGGGGCCGTGCTTGGGAGAGCACAGGTCACCTGGAGGACAGGTGGGCGGTGAGGCGGAGTAGGGAAAGCGCACCCAGAGCATGATGCCGAGGCAGAAGAGCCCACCGCGCCAAGAGCGAACAGTCCGTTCCCGATCGGCATGCCCTCGCCGTGCGATGCCGCGAGCGGTGCCCAACGATCCCGGGTGCCTAGTCGCGCGTATCGGCGATCAACACCTCGCGCGCGAGATCGGAGGGAACCCGGCGCAGGAGGGAGGTCGCCACGTTGCCACCCTGCTCGCGCTTGCCCACGAGGGTGGTCCAATCGTCGGCGAGTTGGAAGGTGAAGTCCCCCGGGTGGCGCCAGAATAATTTCCCACCCGGGAATACTAGCGCGCGGGCCCGCACCCAGCCGCGGTGAAACGTACCCTCGGGGTGGTCTCCCCACGTGTACCGGACGGTCGCCCAGTGCCCGTGAACGTTGTCCACGATCAGGCGCACCGGGAGATCCGCCGGTCCCAACCCCTCCCAGGTGCCGGACAGTGCGGCGGCGTCCGGCGGCAAGCCCACCACGGGAATGACCACCCGGGCCTCCGGCGCAGGAGGCACCGGGCTCCAGGTGGTGGTGATGTAGATGCTCAGGGATACGAGGACGACGATGACGAGGGCGACCCGGATCTTCATGGCATCCTCCTACGGGGTGCGGAGTTGGACGCGCCGGCTTCGAAAAGGACGCACAATCCGTGCCGAGAGGAGTCGTTCCTCTGGCACAGTCGTAACTACCTGTATCTACGCTGCGAAGGCTACGCGGCGCCCGGGCCAGGCTGGCAGCGAGGGGCGCTGGGAGATCAGAAAAGGCGACAGGCAGTGTCGCCGAAAGGGAACACGAGGGCGCGACGAACGGCAAGCAGGTGGCAATGGGCAGCGGGCGGGGAAAAGGTCGGTAATTGCCGAGTGCCGAGGACGGCGAGCGACGAGCCGGTTAGTCCATGGCAACGGCTGACGCCAGTGGAGGAGTGGAGCGCGCCGCCGGTGGGAGCCACGCGACCGCCGCGGGGGCCGGGGGCCGATAGCCGACGGCGCTGGGCGGTCTCACGGTGTTGCCGTGCTGCTGTCGCTCGATCAGGACTCGGGTCTCCTGTTGCTTAAACAAAAATTGCTGATCCAACCGTTCCTCCCGCCGCTTGCCATTGAAGGGCTCACGGCCGGCGTTCTCCCAGGGTCTCGTCGGTTTGATGAACAGGGACTACCCTCAGTTTCCTGAACGAGGAATATCATGTTCACGCCGCCCACTCTCCGCCGAACGGCACCATCAGAAGCTCGTGTTTCCAAGCAATTATACCCATGGGTTCGGGCCACTGGCACCCCACTCTGACCACCATAAGAGGGCGCAGTCGGCCGAATTCACGCTGCCCACTCCCCGGCAAAGGGAACCAGCAACTCAGGCCGCACCGTAAAAATACCCTGAGGTCCGCCCCCTCGGCACCCCGGATGTGCAATGAGTGGTCGGGCCATCTCACAAATGCCCGACTGCTTTGATGTGTATCGCCCCTGCACCGTGATCGCCCATCAGAACCGGTCCCTGCCTGCCGTCTTCCCCTGCACGAGCCGTGATCCGGGATCTTGCTGTTTCCGTCCAGATGAAAGGAACGGGAAACCCACGCCCTGGCGATCCCATGGCCATGAGGGCGGGAGGAGCCCAGGCGGCTGCCTACCGCCCCCTCCCCGACGATCTGTCGTATATGTCCGTCCCACTAATCACCCCGGGCGACCTGCCTGCCGTAGCGTGCCCTCCTGGGGGCACATCAGGAGCCCGACCGGGTCACCTATATCGGTTCACACGACAAAGACCAAAATCCCACATTGACTTTGCCGCCGGGTGCGGTAATTGTCGCATGGCGCGAGGCCGACGAACGTCCTGTGGGGAAGGAGGAGGCATGCCAGGGTCCGCGAGAGCGTGGCGGTGGATCCGCCACCTGCTGGTGGTGTTGTGCCTCGTGGTCGCCCCCGTGCTCGACGTCCCCGACGGCGACATTGCGGATGTGGAGGTGGGGGCCGCCGAGACCGGGATCGCCCTCGCGGAGGAGCCCGTCCGCCTGGCAGAAATCCCCCACGAGCAGGGGTTGCCAGTCTCCGCACGACCCCTGATGAGCCCCCCGACCCGGCTGCCCGTCCCGTGGCGGCCGTCCCGCACGTCCCCCATCCGATGCCGGTGCTCGCTCTGCGCGTGCGCACGGGCGAGCGACGCGGGCGCCGATCCTGCCTAACGCACCCCGCCAGTCAGCGGTGTCCCCCGTTTGCGGCAGGGTCCCGCCCGAGGGGCCGCGGAGGCGCGCACGCTGCGTCGCCTCCCGAAGCGCCGAATCCTTCAACGTAGGGCAGGGAGGTCATAATGAAGCGGACGCTCATACTCGGACTGTGTCTCGTGACGCTGGTGTCCCTCGCCACGCCGGCCGTCGCCGAAACAACCCTGGAGAAGATCGCCCGGACCGGCGTGCTGACCGTCGGCACCCGGACCGGCGTGGTGCCCATCGCCTACAAGACCCCGAATAACGAATGGGTGGGCTTCGCAATCGACCTCGTGGAGCAGGCCATTCTCCCCGAGGTGAGCCAGAAGCTCGGCAAGCCCATCACCCTGGAGAAGAAGGAGTCCACCCCGCCCACGCGGATCTCCCTCTTGACCTCGAATACGGTGGACCTCGTCGCCGAGTCCATGACGGACACGCGCACCCGGCGCGAGACGGTGGATTTCAGCCTGACGTACTTCGTGACCGGCGCCCAGTTCCTCGTCCCGAAGGGGAGTCCCATCCGCGGCATCCAGGACGTCGCCGGGAAGCGGATCGCCGCCCTCCACGCCTCGACCAGCGCGAAGCTCCTCCGGGAGCAGCACCCGACCGCGCAGCTCCGGGAGTTCCCGGACCAGCCCGCCGCATTCGCGGCGCTCCAGCAGGGGCAAGTGAATGCCTACTCCAGCGACGGCGTGTACCTGGCGGCGCTGATCGGCCAGGTTCCGAATCGGGACGCCTGGGTGCTCGCCGGGGACTTCTACTCCTACGAGCCGTACGGGATGGCCCTACGGAAGAACGAGTCCGACTTCCGCGCCCTCGTGAACAACGGCCTGATGGCGGCGATCGAGTCCGGTAAGTACTTCACGCTGTACGAGAAGTGGTTCGGCCCCACGGCGCCGGTGCCCTACCCGCTGACGCCGGAAGTCAAGCGGTTCCTCCAGTTGCAGGTGGTGCCGAAATAACGACGACCTGGTAGCAACAGCGCACGCAGCGCAGGCGCGATCGGTCATGGGACCGCTTCAGTTGGAGTTGGCCGTGCGTCCGCCGGAGGACATTGCGAGCGTCGAGGAACACCTCGGCGCTCGTGGTGTCTTTGGCTTTCGTAGCGCGATGGATTGTACGCGACTGAATGACGTGACAGGCGATCATGGTGGCTGCCGGGGGGGGACGATGGAATCTGCTGTAAGGATCGAGCACTCCTGAGAAATTCTCTTGCTCTATTGGCCGTCCGCCCCCCGGACCGTCCATCGAACAACTGGCGAACGGCGACCGCCCGCATGAAGCCCGCTGCTCAAGTCCTGGTACCGAGAGGAAGCCCACGCATCGTTTTCACTTAATGGGGGACGTCTGTAATGGGGGACGTAGCGCGATCTGTCCTTCATTGTTCTTACCAGCACCAGGGAATCGTGGCGGTGCCGTCCGCGCGCTGCTCTCCGCCGCGTCGCAGTCGAGTTGCGGCGTAGACAGGCCGGGCCTTGGACTCCGCCAGGTGCGCCACGCGGGCGATGACGTCCGCGCGGTCCGGGTCGTCGCGGACGAGATCGGTCCGCTCGATCCCCGCACCATGCCGTGGCGGCGGGGGCCAGGGCACCGCGGCGGGGTTGGCGGGGCATGGTGACGGGAAGATGTCACGACACGACAGATCGCGCTACGTCCCATAATACAGATCGCGCTACGTCCCCTAATACGACTGATACGTGCCGTTCGAGTCCCTACGGGCTCCTCGGTTGGGATTCGAGCTGCCATGGCAAAATCGGAGTTCGCGGAGCCTGGATTTCGTTGGATGTGATTCTGCCGTCGTTATGGTGTGCGTCTCGGGTTACTCTGAGAGGTCGTGCACTTGCGGCAATTCAGAAGGGCCGGTCGCGCCGTGGTGAGGCGGTCCTTAGGAGCGACGCGCTCTGTGCGATTTCACTGGCGCTCCTCGGCGAAGCGCCACATCGCCGGCTGGGTCGGCCAGACTCCGCGCTCGACGGCGCGCGGGCCGTCGAAGATGAGGTAGCTCTGGCGACCGTAGTGCGGGAGGGGCCGGAGAAGTGCCTTGAGCGCTTCCACGCTCTCGCCCGAGACAACGGCGATCGCCTTTCCGTTCGGCTGGATTGCGGCCCAGACTTGCGCGGTGCCGTGGGCGCCCACCTGCTGCGGCCGCCCCGGCAGGTTGGCGCGGGCCAAAAATTGGTCCACGTCCGCCGACAAGCCGATCACGAGCAACGGATTGTCGCTCCGCCGTGTTGCAACGTCGCCGAGTGCGCCTGGATAATCCAATAGGGCTCGCGAGAGGTTCGCGGCCGACGCGCGCACGGTTTCCGCCATTGACGCGGCGATCGTCACGGTCGTAGGGTCCACCATGACCTGGCGGAGAATCGGCGGCATCTCGGCGGGATCCAGGTGGCGGAGGACGCGGAAGTCCGGGTCCAGGGATACGGACTCCGGGCGCGCAGGCACATCCAGGACGAACTCCTGGCGTATGCCGCTGACGTCAAGTTGGTGCTCGGTTCGGCCCGTCGGCGTAGCTACCGCAACGGGCACGGTCGCCGCGAAGGCCGGCGCGTCCTGGCCTAGCGTGATCCAAACCCGGTGCCCCGATTCGGTCCGCGCAGAGCGCGCCGCTTCGATGCGGAAGCGCGGCGCACCGGTCCGCGAGAGCCACTGGTCGAAGAACCGGTCCAGCTTCCGGCCCGACACCGCCTCGAAGGCGCGTGTGAGGTCCGCCCAGCTCGCCACCCGGAATTGCTGATCGCGCCAGAAGCGCCGCAGCCCCTCGTCGAAGAGCGACGTCCCGAGCAGGTCCCGGAGCATGAGGAACACGAACGTTCCCTTGTGGTAGCCGACCATCTGCGAGGTCCCGTGGCTTCGACTCGCGAACCGGCGGAGGGGCGTATCCTGTCCCGGCGGGATTGCCGCAATGTCGCGCAATAATTCTAGCCGGGTGTCGCGAGCGGCATCCGGCCCCTGCTGTTCCTTGTACGTGTAATCGGCCATAAACGCCGTAAGGCCCTCCGACCAGTTGCCGCGCTCGAAATCCGCGTAGACGCCGTTCCCCCACCAGTTGTGCAGGACCTCGTGGCCGAGCGAGCTTCCCCGGATGAAGGGGAGTCGCAACACATCCGCCCCCATGTAGGTCAGTGTCGGCATGCCGAACCCGGTGGGGAGCGGTCCGGCCACCACGCTGAATTCGGTAAACGGGTACGCCCCGATCCAGCGGCTGTAGAGAGTCACATATCCGTCGACGGCTGCCAGATAGTCGTCCGCGAGGTCGGACAGTTCGGCGTAGAAGTACGTGCGAAGGCGAAGCGGGTCTGCCCCCTCCCGCGTCAGGAGCTGCTCCCGAACCTGGTAGGGTCCCGCCACCAGATCGATGGATTCGGCGGGCCGGGTGAACGCGAACGTCGCCCGGTATCTGCCGCCCTCGCTTCGTTCGTCCATCAGACGCCCGGGCACGAGTCCACGCTGGTCGGCGGGGAGTTCGAGGGACAGCCGATAGGTGAAAAACGCCCCCCCAACCTGCGGATACCACCCTGTTCCACCCGGCAGGAAGCTCCCCCGCGGGTCCGCCATCGGCGGCAGGCCGCGAAGCACCTCGCGATGACCCGCCGCCGGCAACGGGTCAACACGGCCCCGATACCGCACCACGATGGTGCGTGCCTGCCGCGCATGACCAAGCGGAATCCGCCACTCATTGCGATGCGCGCGGGAGGACTGCGGGGCCGGACTCACGCGGACTCCGCCCACTAGCACCTGTTCCATGGCGAAGCGGCGGTCGAGCGCGAAGGTGACGTCGCCGCTTCCCTCGAGGGTAATGGCGTCCTCGACGACGAGTTCGCGGGTGGTAGGGTCCAAGCGAATGCGTAGGTCGTGATGAGGGAGCGTCTGGGCGGCGGCGCCCCGCGCGGCGATGCCAGGCCATGCCCCGGTGAGCGCCGCAGCAAGGCAGAGCATCAGACACACAACTGCGGGACGGGTCATTGCTTTGGCGGGAAGCGCGCGACGATCTCGAGGGTCTCCTGGCCGCGCTTGACCGTGATGGGGAGCCACGTCCCCGGCGCCTGCCGCTGGACGGCCTCGATGACGTCGGTGGGTGCGGCGGCCGGCCCGCCGGCGATGCGTACGATCACGTCCTCGGCGCGGATGCCTGCTTCCTCGGCGATGCTCCCTGGAACGACACTGCGCACCAGAACGCCGGCCGTCGCGGAATCGATGGAGATGCCCAGGCGTGGGCGATCCGGCCGGGGCGGCTGCGGCCGATCCTCGACCCCGAACACGACGTCCGCGATCCCGGGCCGCAACTCCGCACAGCCGTCCGCCGACCCCCACGGCAATGCCACGGCAAGCCGCGTCACGCCCAGGTCGCGGAGCTGCTGCGGGACCCCGTAGCCGTCGCGCAGATGCCCGCTCCCCATGACGGCTACGACCAGGGACGGACTGCTGCCCCGCAGCCGTTCCGCGATGCCCTGCGCCATCGCCCGGTCCCAGACCTGCATGGCCTCCACGAACCGACGGAACGCGGGATCCGCCAGGTCGCTTTCGCCGGGCTCCTTCGGCCGGGCGGATCCATGCCCTTCCGACGTCCGATGGTCCAGGTATGAGCCGTACAGCCGGAGCGCGTACTCCCGCGTGGCGGCGGCTGGGTCCGTGACGCCCTCGCGCTCCGCCGCCGGAATGGCCGCCCAACCCTTCTCCCCGACCCGGCTGACCAGGCCGCGCTCGACGTTCAGGGCCTGCATCGGAATCCGATGCATTCGCGCGAACTGAAATATGGGGAGGTACAGCGCCGCGTCGTATCCCCAGAACTGCCGCCACTCGGCGCGCGTCAGGAACTCGGCGTCGCCGAGCCGCCCCGCCACCCACTCGTCCAGCACGGGTTGGACTCGGCGCGGGAACATCTCGAATCCCAGCACCATGTCCGGCCGAAGGGCATGGAGCCCGGCGATGGTATGCAGTTGCCAGCGGTGATGCTCGGGGTCGTCGTGGATTTCGCCCAGGAGAACCACCTGCTGCCGGGCGAGCCCCGCCAGCAGCGCATCAGCCCGCTGAATCGCGGCACCCTCGTGTTGTGGCACGGCCCATTGCCCAGGCCCGACGCACGCCGCCGCCGGGCCTCCGGATGCGGCACCTGCGGTAAGTCCGCAGCCTGAGAACAGAAGACAGCATTGAACGAGAAGTGCAAGACGTCGGATCGCGTCCACCTGATGCGCTCGCTGGGTTGCGGAATGTGCCCCGATGACCTGAGGATGGCTTGCGTAGACGCCACTGTCAAGCCACACAGGAGAGCAGGAGAACGAAAAGGAGATCGCCACGCTCCGTCAGGCATGCGTCTGGTGCGTTTGTGGCGTTACGATCCGAAGGTGGCCGGCTAATCGAATAGGGTCATCTGGAATACAGGAGATTCGGAAGCCACAAGACGAGATCTGGGAAGAAAATCATCAATACGATCAGGATGCAGGTGGGAATCAGGAACGGAATCGTGCCCGCAAAGATGTGCGTGATCTCGTACTTGGGCACCACGCCCTTGAGGACGAAGAGGTTGAGGCCGAACGGCGGTGTGACCAGCCCGATCTCCGCCAGGACCACGTAGAGGACGCCGAACCAGATGAAGTCGAACCCCAGGTTCTTGATGATAGGGGCGACAAACGGAATCGTCAGTACCAGCATGGAGATCGAGTCGAAGAAACACCCCAGGATTAGATACATGATGCAGATGATTGCCAGCATCGTGTACTTGCCGAGATCCAGCCCCAGCATGAAGTTTGCCGTCGCCTCGGTGAGTCCGATGTACTGGAACACCTGACCCAGCATCCGGGCCGTGAACAGCACGAACGCCATCATGGCGCTGACGTTGACCGCCAAGAGCATGCTTTCCTTCAGCGCCTTGTACGTCATCTGGCGGAAGAACAGCGCCAGGACAATGCTGAGGAAAGCGCCGAGTGAAGCCGATTCGGTCGGCGTCATGATGCCCGAGAACGTCGCGCCCAGCACGAACGTGATCACCACCAGGAACGGGAAGATGTCCCACAGGGCCGAGCACTTTTCCCGGATCGTATAGGATCGCACCGCTTCCTTGGGGGCCAGGGCGGGGTTACGCAGCACCATGACGGTCACCGTGATCACGTAGAATGCCGTCAAGATAATCCCGGGCACGACGCCTCCGGCAAAAAGGCGTGCCACCGAGACGTCCATCCAGCCCCCGTAGACGATCATGATCAGACTGGGAGGAATCAGAACGCTCAGGGTCCCCGAGATGGCGATGGCCCCCAGCGACATCTTGGTGTCGTAGCCCGCCCGCTCCATTTCCGGAAAACAGATCCGCCCGAACGTGGCGGCTGCCGCCACGCTGGAGCCCGAGATGGCCCCGAAGATGGCGTTGGCCACGATCATGGCCGACATCAGGCTGCCCGGAACGTTCCCGAACATCTTCTCGGCGCCGCTGAAGAGTCCCCGGACGATCCCCGTTGCCGCATAGATGGTGCCCATGAAGACGAAGAGCGGAATGGCCGTGAAGGTGAAGGAGTTCATGATGTCGAAGGCGGCCCGGGCGAAGTAGTCCATGGGCTGGTTCGCGAAGAAGATCAGCCCCAGGCCGGCCACGATCCCCATGGCCACCGCGATTTCGATGCCGAGGGCCAGGAGCAGCGTCAGCCCACCCAGGAGAATCAGGGCTTGGAGTTCAAGGCCCACGTGATTACGCCTCCACCGTCTTGCTGCTCCGGATCTTATTCCAGAGCCGGCCGATATCCACGAACAGCACGAGCGTGAGCAGGACGAATCCGACGAAGATGGTGAGCTGCGGCCAGAACAGCGGAAACATCATCCAGGTCGAGGAGCGCATCTTCATTTGGTACGCATAGACGATCATCTTGAAGGCAGATCGGTTCATCTCGAGCATGAAGACGAACGTCAGAATCAACCCGACCAGCCTGACCCGATCCTGCGCCCGCGGGGAAAGGCGGCTCACCAGAACCTCGACGCGCACGTGCCCTTTCTCCCGCCAGGTGTAGGCGAAGCCGAGGAATGCGAGCGCGACAAGCATGTAGGCGCTGAGCTCGTCGGACACCATGAGCGGCCGGCGCATCGCGTACCGCATGAAGACGTCCACGACGACCAGCATCATCATGAGCGGGACCAGCCACCCGGACAGGTAGCCCAAGCCATTGGCGATCTTGTCGAGAAAAATGCCAAGCTGTTTCATGGGCCTCGGAAGCGCGGGCGGCGGCCGGCATTGGCGCCGCCCGCCGCCCGCAGGAGAGTCACCATCCGCATTACTTCTTCAGCAGTACCTTGGCGCCGCCGGCGTAGTCGGAGGCGATATTCAGGATCTCCTTGCCGTGCGGCCCGGCAATTTCCAGCCACTTGTCGATGGCGGGGCGCACCAACTCTCGGGCCTTGTTGATCTCGGCCGTGCTCGGCTGCGTGACCTTCAGCTTGCTGACCTTGAGGCCGACGTCTGCCTCGAGTTCCTCGATCTTGGCGCCGAAGACCGTCTGCCCCTGCATCTCCCGGCCCGTGTCGATCACGACCTTTTTCAGGTCGGCGGGCAGGGCGTCGAACTTGGCCTTGTTGATCACCAGCATGCCGCCGAAGACCGACTGGAACCGCCAGAAGCTCACGTTCGTGCAGACATCGGCCAGGCCGAAACCGAGCGCCCAGCCGCGCGAGGTCTGGATGGCATCCACGGTGCCTCGGGACAACGCCTCCATGATCTCCGCCGTCGGAATGGTGAGGGGCGACGCGCCCAGAAGCTGCATGGCCATGGTCGTGATCAGGCCGGACGTGCGGATCTTGAACCCCTTGAAGTCGGCCACCGTGGCCACCGGCTTCTTGGCCCAGATGCCGTCCAGCGCCTCCGACGGGATGTCGGCGATCTTCACCAGCCCCTTCTCGCCGTACGTCTTCCGCTCGATCTCGACCAGGCGGGGATCGTTGAGGAAGGCCTCGTACTCGAAGATGCTGTCCCAGAAGAAAGGCAGCGCGTAGTCCCACTGCGGAAACGTCCCGGCGACCCACGGGATCCGCTCCCAGCCGATGTCGGCGCGGCCGGCGATGACCGCGTGCACGACCTCGTTCACCGGAAACAGCCCCATCTTGGTGTCGAGAACAAGCCGCCCGCCCGAGTTCTTCTCCAGCAGCTTCTGGAAGCGTGGGTAGGGGTAGAACGACCACGTGTTGGCCGCCGGCCCGGGATTGGTGGCGAACGTCCACGTGATCTTCTGCTGGGCCGCATCGGCCGGCGCGGGTAACGCCGCGAGAAGTGCCACGACCAGCGCGGCCAGCCCTCCTAGAGTCGACCACCTCCTGCGTCTCTTCATGTCGACCTCCCTGTGTGTTGTTACTCGGAAACCGGGATGTGCTTCCCCGCCGCTAAGCCGTTGTCAAAGAATAACTTGATCAGAGACATTCAGGAACGGCATAAGGAGCCGTAACGAAATGACAAAAAATGGATACATTATTTCGTAACGGCTCCTAACGCGCCGCGGCTGCCTCTTCCACCATGCTGATCGCCTGTTTGGGACAGATGTCGATGCAGGTCGAGCACCCCTTGCACAGCTTGGGATCGACGACGGCCACGTCGGCCATGGTGATGGCGTCGCAGTGACCGATGTCGATGCACTCGCCGCACGCCGAGCACTTCGCCGGTTCGACCTGCGCGTACCCGCCCCAGAGGGTCAGCTCGGCCGCCGACTTGAGCTCCGCAAGGAGCAGATCCCGCATCTCGCGGGCGGTCGTGAAACCCATGTCCTGCATGTACTGCCGCAAGTCGGTCATCCACTCTTCGAGGAACCCGAATCCGCGGAGCATGGTCTCGGTGCAGACGCCGATGGTGTCGGCGCCGCACATCATCATCTGCACCGCATCGGACATGGACGCGATGCCGCCCGTGCCGTTGATGTGCGGCTCCGGTCCGAGGTGTTTCCGCATCTCGAAGACGTCCCGCATGGCAAGCGGCCGGATCCACGGGCCCGACATGCACCCCATGGTGTTCTCGCCCTGCAGGTTGTAGATGGCCTTCTTGTATTTCCGGACGTCAATGGGCGGGATTCCGAGCCGGTTGGCAACCCCGCTCACCCCATCGGCGCCCGCATCCATGGCGGCCTTCGCCACCTGCGCGATGCGGCCCCCCTCGGGCGTCAGCTTGGCGATGATCGGGATATTGATCGCCTTCTTGAGTCGTCGAACGACGGCGGCCACCTGGTCCTCATGCTGGCCCATGCTCGCGCCAGACGCGACTCGGTGCGCCTTCTGGTCCGACACGTCCACGCTGAAGGACATGTTGGGGCAGCAGAAATTCAGCTCCAGGATCTGCGTCCCCGCGGCCTCGAACCGCCGCGCCCCCTCCTCCCAGCTGTCGAGGTTGTCCCCGGCGTCCGAGTAGTTGGCAATGATCACCAGTTCCTTGCACTTCTTGCGGGCATTCTCGACGAGTCGAAGCCCCGTCTCCATATCCAGCCGGTGCTCGGCCGTGAAGATGTGGAGCTTCTCCTTCTTCAGCCACCGGTAGCGCGGGTCGTAGCTGATGTACGGCCGCGGGTTGTAGGTCTGCTTCGTGGACGCCGCGCCCCAGCCGCATCGCTCGATCAGCTCGATCTGCTCCAGATTCTTCACCGTCGGCCCCGACCCGACAATGAAGGGGTTGCGAAGCGTGACGTTGCCGATTGTTACCGGGAGTTCGAACAGCGTTGTGCCCATAGATATCCCCCTCCGTCTATGAAATCATCGACAGAGGGACCTTTCGGCCCTCCTCGATGGAGACATAGCCCGCGTAGACGACCTCGACCACCTGCTTGGCCAGATCGAGTCCGCAGAGCGGCGCCCGATCGAACGCGATCGCCTCCATGAAATCCTGGATTTCCTGCGGATAGCCCAGCATCCACTCTTCGTCCGGGTTCGGGAAGGAGTGGCCGGCCTTGGTCTCCTGCTTCTCGTTGAAGTAGACGTCTTGCACGGGAGCCGGATCGACGGTGTAGAACTGGCACAGCCGCGCCGGGACGATATCGAGCTTCAACCGGGCGTTGGTGAGTCGGATGTCGGCGTTGCCTTCCATGCCGCCCAAGAGATCGTCCGTCCCGTAGAAGATCCCCCGCGTACCGTCGGAGAAGGTGACGGTTGCCTGTGCCCAGGTCTCCACGTCTCGCCACCCAGTCACCAGGGGCGAGGTGTGCGCCGCGGCAAACGCAGAGGTCTTGGTGAGATCCGCACCGTCCGCCCACACCTCCACGGGGACGATCGGCCGGCCGGCCTTCTTCCGACCTTCGAAATGCTTGAGAAACAGCCCCAGTCCGATCGGATGAGCGGCCAAGCGCGCCAGGGATCCACCGCCGGCGTGCCGCCACCACTTCGAATACTCCGAGTGCGATCCGCTGTGCGACTCCTCGCCGCGAATCTCCAGAATGGAGCCGGTCGCCACATAGCGGTCGAGGATCTCGAGGGCCTTGCGGACAGCCGGCGCGTACACCCAGTTTTCCGCGTAGCAGAACGTGACCGGATGCGCTTCCATCGCGCGGGTGACCTCGGCGAGGTCTGCCCGCACCTTGTCGAGCATTGCCCGCTTGGGGGTCGCCCCCACGTTCTCGTCCGGCTCGCCCTGGCCGAAATAGCCCGTGAGGGGCTTCTCGCAGATGACGTGCTTGCCCGCCCGGACCGCCTCCAGCACGAGGGGAAGGTGCAGCGCGTTGGGAACGCACAGATCGATGACGGCGATCGCGGGATCGTCGAGGAGGCGGCGGTAGTCGTCGCACACCGCGGGAATGGCGAAGCGGCCGGCCAACTGCTCCGCGCGAGCCCTGGTCCGGCTTGCAATCGCGCGGACCTCCACAGGCACGCCCTGCACCTGCCGATAGGAGCGCAGATGAAACGACGCCGAGAAACCCGCTCCGATGATCCCCACGCTTACGGGTGCGCCGATGGCCCGTCCTCCGTCCGCCGAAAGCCCGGCGGGGACCCAGTCTCCGAAGGAAATGCAATGACCCAGGGCAGGTGCAGCCACGACGAGAAGGCGAAGCCTCCGCTGCGCATGGGCCCGCATGCCGGGGCACGGAAGGCAACTGCTGGGGTGCTGTGCCACCAGAGCCCCGGCATTATTACCCGCGATGGGCGATCTGGGTCAAGCCGAATGTTGCGATCGTCCGTCCATGTTGACCACCGGAACGAGATGGATGAACCGGCAGCGGCAGGGTGGTCTGCAAGGCCCTTCCCTGCGCAGCAAGACACCGTCAGAGACACGCAGCCTCGCTCACCGAACAGACAACAAATAGGGGCGTGATCCCGCCTCGGGGTGCCGGTCAGCGGGTTCGCTGGGGGATCAGGACGGTGCTGAGGGAGGCCACCACTAGGACGAGGGCAGCGTAATCGGTCCAGCGAGGTGCCTCGCCCAGGACGAGCATACCGCTAAAGACCCCCACGACCGGGATCATCATGGTGGACAGGCTGGAGACGCCCACCGGGGCGAGCAGAGCGATCTTGTACCAGGCCCAGTAGCAGAAATTGAAGGCCACGACGAGATTGAAGAGGACGCCGACGAGAGGGCCGGCGGAGAGGGTGAAGGGATTGAACGACCCCTGTTCCGCGGTCAACGCGATGATCAGGACCGGCACCAGCCCGATGCTCAACTGCCAGGCAGTGAAACTGCTGGGCGGCAAATCCACCGGCCAGCGCTTCATGCAGACCGTCCCGAGGGCCCAGGCGAAGGCGGCGATCAGCATGCACAGCGCGCCCAGCGGCGACCGGCCAACGGCCTGGATCTCGCCCCCCAGCAGGAACAGCATCCCCGTCAGGCCCAGCGCGACCCCCAGTGCGCGGCGCCGCGTGAACGGCTCCCCGAGCAGCCACACGGACAGGACGACGCCCCAGATCGGCATGGTGTAGCCAAGGATCGCCGCCCGCCCTGACGCCATCAGGGAGATGCCGTAAATGGCAAAGATGTTCCACCCGCAGATGTTGAACAGAGCCGCCATGATGAGCCGTGGCCACTGCCCTGCCGGGACAGCAAGCCGCAGCCCCCCGGCGCGCGCCATGGTGAAGAGCCCCACCGCGCCGGCCAGGAGGCACAGCGTGCGGAACCGCATGGGCGCCATCTCGCTCACCGCCAGCTTCATCATCGGCCAGTTCGCGCCCCACCCCAGCGTTAGGCCAATCAAGAGCCCTATGAGTTGCGGGGGAAAGGTGTGTGCCGCCTCGGAGTCGCGCATGGACACCGCCCTGGACTGCCCGCTGCCCTTCGGTGACGGCTATCGAGATGCCGATCCCGGCAGCGGCGCCGAGATCGTCTCGAACTGCTGCCGGGATCGACGAGGAGGTCTGTCCTCCGGCCTCACGGCGCCCGAAGCGCCGCTACCGCTTGACGACCGCCTTGACCATCTTGCGGAACTCCTGGTCGTCGACCAGGCCTTTCTTCTTCAGCGAAGCAGTCTTCACCCGCAGCACCAGCTCGTTCACCTGATCGTCGGTGGCCTTCACCCGCAGGCGCTGCAGGTGCAGCTTGATGGAGTCGAGGCCGCTGTTCTTCCCCAGGACCACCTTGGCCGGCCGCTGCCCCACCAGGTCCCAGTGGACCGGGAACACCTCCAGCATGTGCTCCGCCCCCGCGTTCTTGAACCAGGAGGCGATGATGCCCGACTCGATGTCGTAGACCGTATCGCCCACGATCTGCCGGTTGGAGGCCATGGCCAGCTTCGCGATCTTCCGGACGTACCGCGAGAGCTTGGTCAGGTGCTCGGTTTTGATCCCGGTGTCCACCCCGTACATGGTCAGGAGCGAGAGCAGCGTGTCTTCCGTCGGCACGTTGCCCGCCCGCTCGCCGATCCCGCTGATGGTGGAATGGACCACGTCGGCCCCGGCGGCCAGGGCGATGATCGTGTTGGCCACGCCCATCCCGAAGTCCATGTGGAAGTGGGTCTCCAGCGGCTTCTTGATCCGCTTCT
>Ga0316622_100000180_pt1 | contig 32672 bp, 32 predicted proteins | sample OWC_Aug_OW2_C1_D_FD_207646 | JGI IMG/M metagenome (GOLD analysis project Ga0316622, IMG submission 207646) | Wetland soil microbial communities from Old Woman Creek delta, Ohio, United States - OWC_Aug_OW2_C1_D5_C | ecosystem: Environmental > Terrestrial > Soil > Wetlands | place: USA: Ohio... | reverse complement strand
CTGTGCCGGACATTGCTGCAGGAAGAGTTGCAACTGCCGTCGCTCGCGACCTGGTGGTGCGGCCAGGACGAGGCACGCGAGTACGTGCTGCGGAATCTCGAGTGGCTGGAAACGCGGGACGTCTATTATCGCGGCGCCAGCGAGCCCGGCACCCAGAATCCCGACGGTCCCGAGGCCTGGCAGGTGGGCGGTCCCGCGGAGCGGATTGCCGAGCGCGGCTTCGCCTATCTCGCCCGCGAGCCGATGCGCCTCTCGACGGTACCGGTGATCGGCCCGCAGGGCCTGCGGCCGGTGCCGTTCGCGCTGCGGGTGTTCGTCGCGGCATCCGCCGACGGCTATGCCGTGATGCCAGGCGGTCTCGCGAGGCTCTGCCCACCGCATGCCGGGCAAGCCTTCGACTTCGGACGGTTCGGCGACGGCAAGGACACGTGGATCCTGTCGGACACGTCGTCGCGTGCCAGCCGGCCCCGGCGCACGCGCACGGGGGCCGTCGAGCTGCGGCGCACGGGCCGCGAACTGCCGAGCCGTACCGCCGACAACCTGTTCTGGCTCGGCCGCAACGTCGAGCGCGCCGAGGCGATCATGCGCCAGGTCCGCGCCTCGGTCCTGCGCCTGATCGACGATGACCGCCCGAGCGAGGACCTTCTGGCCATCGATCGCGTGCTGCGCCCCACCTTTGCGAAGGCCGGCATTGCGCCGCCGGACGATGCCGAACAGAAAGCCGGCGTGCGCGCAGGCCTCGAGCGCGAACTCGGCGAGCTGGTGTTCGACGCCGAGCGCGACTACGGATTGCGACGCACGCTGCGCGATCTCGGCCGAACGGCTTCGCTCAGCCGCGAGCGTCTGTCCGGGGATTCCTGGCGCATCCTGCACGGCCTGCAGCCGGACGATTTCGCGCGCCGCCCGGGGCTCGCCGTCCCGCCGCGACGATCGCAGGTCGCAGGCGTGCTCGGCCAGCTCGACCAGGGCATCCAGCGCCTGGCGGCCTTCAGCGGCATGGGCACCGAGAACATGACGCGCAGCTTCGGCTGGCGCTTCCTCGACATGGGCCGGCGCGTCGAGCGCAGCACCCAGACGTCCTCGCTGCTCGGCTGCCTGCTGACCGCGGAGGACCCGGAGGACGACGGCAGCCTGTTCCTGGTGCTCGACATCGCCGACAGCTTCATGACCTACCGTTCGCGCTACCTGCTCACGCCCCAGCTCGCGCCCGTGCTGGACCTGCTGCTGCTCGACGAGACCAACCCGCGCTCGGTGGCCTACCAGCTCGAGGCGCTGGCCGCACACCTCGAACGCCTGCCGCACTCCGCCGCGGAGCCCGCGGGCAGCAATGCACAGCGCATCGTGCACGGCCTGCTCGCGGAGCTGCGCCTCGCGGACATCGACGGCCTGTCCCGCAAAAGCCGGCTCGGCGACCGTCCAGGACTCAAGGGGCTGCTCGGCGGCGTCGCCGAGGACCTCGCGCGGCTGACACCGGACATCGCGCGCACCTATTTCAGTCACGCGGACGATGGCTGGTCCATCTCGGCGGCCGGCCTCGGGTCCCGCTGAGCCGCATGCGCTACGACGTCCGGCACCGCACGACCTACCGGTACAGCCAACCGGTGTCTATCTCGCACCACGTGCTGCGGCTGGCACCCCGCCGCTGCGACCACCAGGTGCTGCACGAATCGTCGATCGAGGTGTCGCCGACCCCGGCGGTGCGCAGCGATGCTCTGGACTATTTCGGCAATCCGGTCACCTACCTGACGATCCAGGAGCAGCACGAGCAGCTCACGATCGAGGCGCGGTCGCTGATCGACGTCGCAGCGCCGCCGCCGCGCGAGCCGTCGCAGACGACGCCCTGGGACCGGATCTTCCGGCAGCTCGAGCGCAGTCCGTCACCCGACGGCATCGCGACGCTGCAGTTCGCGTTCGACTCCCCGTACACGCGCGCCACCGCCGACCTCGCTGCCTACGCGCGCGAGTCCTTTGCCCCGGGGCGGCCCGTCCTCGAGGCGGCGTTCGACCTCACGCGGCGCATCCATCGTGATTTCCGTTACGACAGCACGGCGACCGAAGTCTCGACGCCGGTGGACGAGGTGTTCAGGTTGCGACGCGGCGTCTGCCAGGACTTCGCCCACCTCGAGCTCGCCTGCCTGCGTGCACTCGCGCTGCCGACGCGCTACGTGAGCGGCTACCTCCTGACCCGCCCCCCACCGGGCCAGCAGAAGCTGGTCGGCAGCGACGCCTCGCACGCCTGGGTCTCGGTGTGGTGCCCCGAGGCGGGCTGGGTGGACCTCGACCCCACCAACGACGCGTTCGTGCGCGACGAGCACGTCACGCTGGCCTGGGGCCGCGACTACGGGGACATCAGCCCGATCAACGGCGTAATCTTCGGCGGCGGCGATCACGGCGTCGAGGTCGCGGTGGACGTGACGCCGGCCGCCTCCCAGCCGACCGAGGAGCAGCAACGGGCATGACGCAGCGCGCATCCGCGGGCCTGCTGGGAGGCTACGACCCCGGCGGCTTCTACTGCGAGGTCTTCGGCGGTCCGAAGCAGCCTGCACCTCACACCGGCACCGTGCGCGAGCGGCTCGACGGGCTGAGCCTGGCGGAGTTGCGGCGCCGGGCACAGGCGGCGGAGCGCGAGCTCTACAACCTCGGCGTCACTTTCACCGTCTACACGAGCCGCGAGCAGATCGACCGGATCCTTCCCTTCGACGTCATCCCGCGCGTGCTTTCGGCCGCCGAGTGGGACACGATCGAGCGGGGCGTGATCCAGCGGGTCACGGCGCTCAATCGCTTCATCGAGGACGTTTACCACGAGCAGAAGATCCTGCGCGACGGGATCGTCCCGGCCGACCTCGTGCTCGGCAACGCCAACTACCGGCCCCAGATGCGCGGCCTGAAAGTCCCTTTCGGCAACTACGTCAACATCTGCGGCGTGGACATCGTACGCGGCGGCGACGGCCGCTTCTGCGTGCTCGAGGACAACGCACGCACGCCGTCGGGCGTGTCCTACGTGGTCGAGAACCGCCACCTGACGCAGCGGGCGTTCCCGGACCTGATGCGCAACATCGGCGTGCGCTCGGTCTCGAACTACGGACAGCGGCTGGCCGGCAAGCTCACTGAGCTCGCCGCGGGCCTCGGCGTGGATCCGTCGGTCGTGCTGCTGTCGCCGGGCGTCTTCAACTCCGCCTATTTCGAGCACGTGTTCCTCGCCCGCGAGATGGGCGTGCCGCTGGTCGAGGGTCGCGATCTCATCGTCCGCGATGATCGCGTGTTCATGAAGACGACCCGCGGCCTGCAGCGCGTCAACGTCGTCTACCGGCGCATCGACGACGACTTCCTGGACCCGGAGGCCTTCAACCCGAAGAGCATGCTGGGGGTGCGCGGGCTCATGCGCGCCTACCGCCTCGGCAACGTCGTGCTGGCGAACGCAGTGGGCACCGGCGTGGCCGACGACAAGGCCGTGTACGCCTACGTGCCGCGCATCATCCGCTACTACCTCGACGAGGTGGCGATCCTGCCGAACGTCGAAACCCACATCTGCCGCGAGTCCGAGGGCCTCGAGTTCACGCTCGCGAACCTCGAGAAGCTGGTGGTCAAGCCGGTCGGCGAGTCGGGCGGCTACGGCATCCTCATCGGGCCGCACGCCAGCCGCAAGATGCTGGCGGAGTTCCGCGGCAAGCTGCGGGCGGACCCGGGCAACTACATCAGCCAGCCCGTGGTGCAGCTGTCCGTGTGCCCGACGGTCACGCGCAGCGGCATCGAGCCCCGGCACGTGGACCTGCGCCCCTTCGCCGTCACGGGCCGCTCGACCTGGGTGCTGCCCGGCGGGCTCACCCGCGTGGCGCTCCGCAAAGGCTCGTTGATCGTCAACTCCTCGCAGGGCGGCGGCTCGAAGGATACGTGGGTCCTTGAATAACCTCCTCGCCCGTCACGCGGAATCCATCTTCTGGCTGGCCCGCCAGGTCGAGCGGGCCAACAGCACGGCGCGCATCCTCGACGTGAACGAAACCTTCAGCCGCAACGCCCGCGGCGAGCACGACTGGGAGTCCGTGCTGCGCCTGTACGGGGACGAGCTGAACTTCCGCGCCACCGGGCGCAAGCCCACCGCCGACGCCGTCCTCCACTACTACATCCTGGACGACCAGAACCCGAACTCGGTGCTGAGCAACGTCCGCATGGCGCGCGAGAACGCGCGTGCGCTGCGACCGCTGATTTCCACCGAGATGTGGGTGCAGTTGAACGGCTTCCACAACCGACTCTCCCGGCTGCGCCGGCCCGACCTCAAGGTCGAGAATCTCAACCGGCTGTGCAGCTACATCAAGGAGTCCTGCCAGACTCACAGCGGCATCACGGCCGAGACGCTCTACCGCGACGAGTCCTGGTATTTCCACCAGCTCGGGCGCGCCATCGAGCGCGCCGACCAGACCACGCGCCTCGTGGATGTGAAGTACCAGGTGCTGCTGCCGCAGCCGAGCGACGTGGGATCGCCCATCGACGAGGCACAGTGGAACACCGTGCTGCGCTCGGCGGCGGGCTTTCATGCCTTCAGGCGCGTGAATCCGCAGAGCATGTCGCCGCCCAAGGTCGTCGAGTTCCTCGTGTTCGACCAGCGCTTCCCGCGCTCCGTGGCCGCGAGCGTGCTCGTGGCGAACGAGCACCTCGGCGAGCTGCGCCTCAAATACGGCCACACCGCCAAGCGCGCCGCCTCGGGCCTGCTGCGCAAGCTCGCGGCCTCGCTGGCGGAGGACACCGCGGAGGATCTCATCGCGCGCGGCCTGCACGAGGGTCTCGACGAGATCCAGGCGGAGCTGGCCGGCGTGACCGACGCCCTCGGCCGGGAGTTCTTCCTGCTGGCGGAAACGGACGAGGCGACTCGCCCGTCCGGCGAAGCGCCGGCCTGACCCGTCGCGCCGCGACACTCGAGGACACACTCATGGCCGGACCCACACGCACGCACCTGTCGGATTTGCGCGGCGCCGCACGGATGGCCTTCGACGCGACGGCGGGCGTCGCCGGGATCGTCGAGAAGATGCACCGGACCATCCAGGTGCTGCCGTTTCCGGTCGGCCGCGCCGAACCGGGCGCCACGCGCGGGATCACGGGCTTCGTGTACCGCCGCGTCCATGGCAGCGTACGGCTGATCGGACGGGGCATCGACCTCGGCCTCGCGCCGATCGTGGCGCTGCTGCCCGAGGGCGAATCCACGCCGGTTCGCGACGCCTTCGTCTCGGCCGTGAACGGCGTTTACGGCGACTACCTCGTCCGCACCGGAAATCCGCTCGCGATCGAGATGGGCCTGCGCCATCGCGGTCGTCCGCTGGATCCTGCCGACCCGGCGGGTGCGCTCGGCAGCGAGCACTCCGCGTCGTGCGGCCGCATCCTCGTGATGGTGCACGGCCTGTGCCTGAACGAGCGCCACTGGACGCGCGAGGGACACGATCACGGCGCGGCGCTCGCCGAGGAGCTCGGGTACACGCCGCTCTACCTGCGCTACAACACCGGCCAGCACATCGGGCACAACGGGCGTGCCCTCGCCGGGATGCTCGAGACGCTCCTTTCGAGCTGGCCCTGGCCGGTCGAGGAACTCGTGATCCTCGGGCACAGCATGGGCGGCCTCCTGGCCCGCAGCGCCTGCCATCACGGCCGCGAGGCCGGGCACGGCTGGCTCCGGCACCTCAACAAGCTCATGTTCCTCGGTACGCCGCATCACGGCTCGCCGCTCGAGCGCGGCGGCCACTGGCTCGACTTCATGCTGGAGGTGAGCCCGTATTCGGCGCCGTTCACCCGCATCGGCAGGATGCGCAGCGCCGGCATCACCGACCTGCGCCATGGCAGCATCACGACGGGCGCTCACGAGGTCGTGCCGCTGCCGCCGCGCGTGAAGTGCTATGCGGCGGCCGCGACGCTGGCGGCGCGGCGCAGCGTCCTCGCCGAGCGGCTGGTCGGTGACGGCCTGGTGCCGCTCGACAGTGCGCTCGGGCGGCACGCCGAGCCCGCGCGCACGCTTGCGATCCCGAAGGACCGCCAGTGGGTGGGGTACGGCATGGGACACCTTGAGCTGCTCAGCCGAGCCGAGGTTTACTCACAACTGCACGAGTGGCTGCAGGACCGGGGCTAGGAGTCTGGGCGGCAGAAGGCTGAAGCGCTGACTGCGGTTGAGGGATGAGGTGGGTTTGGCGGCATGCCCGCGAACTGCCGTCCCTACGAGCCGCGGCAGATGATTCTGCTACCCGAACTGATCCCGGACTGGCTGACCGAGGGGCACCTGGCGCACTCGTGTGTTCCGCTCGCGCAAGATTGCCCCCAAGCTGCACGATGACGTGGCCTTCCGGGTGCTGGCGGCCGGCAACTTTCCCGCGCACCGGAGGATCCGCGCCTTCCATTTCGCCAGACGGCCATCAGCTAGGGTCACATGGTCAAGGCCGAAGTGGCACTGAAGGGGCAGATCGACGCGCTGCACTTCGATCCTGAACGATCGCCGCGCACCGCGGCGATGGCCGCCAAGCTGCAGAGCGAGGCAGGAAGCGCCGCTTCCCCCATCCGTGCAATCAACGACTCCCGGCCGGGCGCCCGTGGCGCAGACTGACTCACAGGGCCACGGCACCTCCGCCGTCGATCCTTTCGGGTCCACGTGGAGCGGGTTTCGGCTCGGGTCAGGCGAGGTGCGCCATGGGTTACTACCGCGAAGTCATGCAGCTGATCGGCACCTGCGTGGACGCGCTCGGCGTGATGATCATCGTCATCGGCGCGGCGATTGCGACGGTCAGGTTCCTGCTGGGGCTGAAGACGGACTTCAACATCGCGTACCGCTCCTACCGCCAGGGCCTCGGACGGGCGATCCTGCTGGGCCTGGAGTTCCTGATCGCCGGCGACATCATCCGGACGGTCGTCGTGGCCCCGACGCTGGAGAATGTGCTGATACTCGCCCTGATCGTGATCATCCGGACGTTCCTCAGCATGGCGCTGCAGCTCGAGGTCGAGGGTCGGTGGCCGTGGACGAGGGGCGAGGAGACGCGAGCGGAGGCCGCTTAGGACGCCGCGCGCCGCCGGGCAGCCGCGATACGGGTCAACAGTTCCGTGGGATCCACAGACCATGCCGGACAATGAACGAGTGCCGCTCGCCAACGTGCTGCAGGCACTGCGCGAGGACATCCAGGCGGAGAACACCCTCATCGCCAGCCGCGTGACCTGGTACGTGACCTCCCAGGCGTTCCTGCTCACCGCCTATGCGACGTCGTGGGGTGCGGGGTTCCTGTGGCCGGGCTTCTTCCACACGGTGCTCCCGCTCGCCGCCATGGTCCTGTCGGTCGTGATTTTCACCTCGATCTACGCCGCCACCTGGGCCCAGGATGTCTACCTGCGCGAACAGGCGGCGCTGGTTGCCGGAATCAAGGCTGAGTTCCCGTTGTCGAAGGCGGATGTCGTCGCGCTACAGGCCTACGAGCGGACCATGGTGGGGAACCGGCGATCCGCGTCGGGTCGCATGGTCGGCGGCCGCGTCCACGCCCTGGTGCGCGTCACGCCGCTCATCCTGCCGATCGGCTTCTCGCTGCTGTGGCTGTATGCGTACTGCTTCGCGCCTCACCAATAGCGTCCGCCACGCGGCATGACAGCAGTCCAGTTCCGCAACCCCGAAGTCCGCCTGTCCGCAGCGCTCGAGACGACGCGCGCCGCCGTCTCGGGCCACAGGGTGACCCTGCGCGAGCTGCTGGGGCTGGTCGGCGAGCAGGGCCTGCTGGTGTTTTGCGCGATCCTCGCGTTGCCGTTCCTGTTGCCGGTGACCATCCCCTTCATGAGCACGGCGCTCGGGCTGCCGATGCTGATGATCGGTGTCGCCGTCGTGATGAATCGCGTGCCCTGGTTGCCCGACCGTCTCATCGACCACGCGCTCCCGAGCGAGACGGTGCAGCAGGTGCTCGACCGGGCGGCACATGCAGCCGCCCGCTTCGAGCACCTCGTGCGTCCGCGGTTCCTGGTACTCACGGGTACTGCATTCGCGAACGTCGTCAACGGCGTCGTGCTGGTGGTTGCCGTGGTGGCACTGATGGCACCGCTGCCGCTCGTGCCGTTCGCTAACACCGCCCCGGCCATCGGCATCATCCTGCTGTGCATCGGCATGGCGGAGCGCGACGGCGTGGTGATCCTGCTAGGCCAACTAGTCACGCTGCTCGCGGCGACCTTCGTCGGCACGCTGATCTATTTCGCGGCGAAGGCGGGCAGCGACCCCATGGCGGCCTGGGACAAGGTCGTCGCACTGGCGCAAGGCGTGTTCGGCTCACATTAGGCGAGTCTGGCCGAGGCCCGCGTAAGATGGCCGTCCTGGATGACCCCTCGCCTGGAGCCGCACCGATGACCACCACTCGACCGAGTCTCATCGCCGCGTTGTTTGCCGTCGTCGCGCTCTCGCTCGCCGGCGCGGACGCGCGCGCCCAGCACGACGAGCACAGTCATGCGCACGATTCCACGACAGCAGCCATCGTCAACCTGAAGCTCGACGGCGACGCGAAGTGGCCGACCGACGCCTCCCTGCGCAAGGGCATGGCCGCGATCCACGCAGCGTTCGAGGCCGACCACCCGGCGATCCACGCGGGCAAGGAAACCGACGCGCAGTATGCAGATCTGGCCGGCGCCGTCGAGGCGCAGGTCAACACGATCGTCGCGAACTGCAAGCTGCCGCCCGCGGCCGACGCAAACCTGCACTACGTCGTCGCCGACCTGCTGCAGGGCGTGAGCCTGATGCGAGGCGAAGACCCGAAGCGCACGCGCCACGACGGCGCGGCGCTGGTGCACGGCGCGCTGCGCGCCTACGGCCAGTACTTCGACGATCCCGACTGGAAGCCGTGATCGCGGCCCGCTGGAACTAGCGCCCCCGCCCTCGCCCGCCGCGCCGGCCGTGCCCGGCCTGCGCCTGACCGTGGCCTCGCTGCTGGCCGTACGCCGGTCGCGCAGCACGCGGCGCCTGCGCGACCGCTGCCTGGGCCTGCACCGGACGCTCCACCGGGATGCGGATGCCCGAGCGATCGAGCGGCAGCACGCTGATCTTGCGGCCGAGCACGCGCTCGATGGCGCGCAGGCGGTCCTTCTCGTCGGTGGCGACGAGCGACAGCGCCTGGCCCGTCGCGCCAGCGCGGCCGGTGCGGCCGATGCGGTGCACGTAGTCCTCGGGGACGTGCGGCAGCTCGTAGTTCACCACCTGCGGCAGTTCGCTGATGTCGAGCCCGCGCGCGGCGATGTCGGTGGCGACCAGCACCTGCACCTTGTATTCCTTGAAGTCCGCGAGGGCCTTGGTGCGAGCGTTCTGCGACTTGTTGCCGTGGATCGCCGCGCACTCGATGCCGTCCTTCGACAGCTGCTCTGCGAGGCGGTTGGCTCCGTGCTTGGTGCGCGTGAACACCAGCGTCTGCGGCGTGGCGGGGCCCTCGCGCAAGAGGTGGCTCAGCACGGCGCGCTTCTCGCCCTGCTCCACGAGGTGCACGCGGTGCTCGACGAGTTCGGCCGGGGCGTTGCGAGCCGCGACTTCGACGGTGAGCGGATCGTGCAGAAGCCCGTTCGCGAGCGTGCGGATCTCGTCCGAGAACGTCGCCGAGAACAGCAGGTTCTGGCGCTGCTTGGGCAGCACCGCGAGCACGCGGCGGATGTCGCGGATGAACCCCATGTCGAGCATGCGGTCGGCCTCGTCGAGCACGAGGTGGCGGACTTTCGTGAGGTCCACGACCCGCTCGTTGATGTGGTCGAGCAGGCGCCCGGGCGTGGCGACGATGATGTCCACGCCCTGGCGCAGCGCGTCGATCTGCGGGCGCGGGCTCACGCCGCCGAAGACCAGGATGGTGCGCTGGCGCAGGTGGCGGCCGAAATCCTCGAAGGACTGGCCGACCTGCGCGGCGAGTTCGCGGGTGGGCACCAGCACCAGCAGGCGCGGTGCACGCGAGCCGCGCGGATTGGGCTGCTCCTCGGAGAGCTTCTGCAGCAGCGGCAGTGCGAAGGCCGCCGTCTTGCCCGTGCCGGTCTGGGCCGCAGCCAGCAGGTCGCGGCCGTCGTGGACGGCGGGAATCGCGCGCGTCTGGATGGGCGTCGGGACGACGTAGCCCAGTTCCTGGACCGCACGCAGGAGTTCGGCCGACAGGCCGAGTTGATCGAAAGACATTATGTATACCGTTGCGCTTCCCCCGCGCGAGCGGGAACCGGACGAAGCGTCATTGATTCAATGACAGGATCGGGGGTGCGGAATGCAGACCACGATGAGTCTGCAGGAGGAGCCGCGAGGGAAGGAACGATGCCCTTCGCCGTAGAACCTCGGGCGCAGACCGGACTGCGCGGCGGCAAACTTGGGGCGCAGTATGCCCGAGTCGCGCGATCGGCGCCCGGCTGTTCCGCAAGCCCTTGATTTAAATGCGTGATTCGTCCATAAAGATGAACATGAACGGCAGCCATCACTCGTTTTTCCGTGCTCCGGGCGTCACCGCCCGGCTCACCGCCGCCCGGCGCCCGATGTAGCTCGCCCCGCCCGGAGGCGTCCGCATCGGACTCCCGGGCCACCTCCCCCGCTTACCGACGATCGCGGCCACCCGGCCCACTCACGCCATGGCCGGCGTCGCGAATCGACCCGGCCCATCCGACCGAGGACCCGACATGACCCGCACCCACGAGATCCGCCTCACCGAGCTCGACGCCGTCCGCCTCGAGCGCGCCCTGATGGAACTGCTCAAGAGCTCCGACGGCGAGCCGCAAGGCGCCACCGAGCTCGAGTCCCTGCTCGACGCCGCCGCCATCGTGCCCTCGGCCAGCATCGACCCGAACGTCGTGACCATGAACTCCACCGTGGTGCTCGAGGCCCGCCCGTCCGGCGAGCGCACCACGTTCACTCTCGTGTATCCCAAGGACGTCGATCTGCAGCGCTCCCGGGTCTCAGTGCTGTCTCCCGTGGGGCGCGCTCTGCTCGGCGCCCGCGTGGGCGACGTGCTGCGGGTGATGGTGCCGGGGCACGGCGAGCGCGAACTGGTCGTGGTCGAGCTCTCCTACCAGCCCGAGGCTAACGGCCGCTTCGATCTGTGAGGGCCGACGTATCATGGCGCCATAGACCGGACGGTGTCCCATGGTGCACGTCGAGCCCTTCCGCCTGGATTCCGAGCGCTACCCCCTCAAGGTGCGGATCCTCGCCCGTTACGCGGACGTCGATCCGCTCTGGCACATCAACAACGTCGCGATGGCGCAGTACTACGAGGAAGCGCGCGTCTCGGCCACGATGATCGTCATGGGCGGCAAGAGCATTCCCACGGCCACCGGCGAGCGGATCCTGATCGCTCACCAGTCGATCGACTACCTGCGCGAGGCGACCTATCCGGGCGTGCTCGAGATCGGCGTCGGCGTGTTGCGCATCGGCCGCTCCTCGTTTCGCTACGGCATGGCAACGTTCCAGGACGGCGCCTGCGTCAGCGTGTCGGAGGCCGTGCTGGTCTATGCCGACGCGCAGGGCACGGCCGCCCTGCCGGCGGAGTACCGGCAACGCCTCGAGGGCTGGCTGATCGCGGCGCCCTGAGCCCACACCCATGCCCATGCGCGATCGCTTCCTCGTGCGGCTGGTTCTCCTCGGGCTTGCGGTCTTCCTGGCTGTGGGCCTGTGGCGCAGCCTGTCCGGCACGGGCGGCTGGTTCGGCGGCCGCGAGCCCGACGCGACTCCGCGGGCCGTCCTGGCGCGAGGCGACCTGGCGGCCGACGAGCGCTCCACGATCGAGCTGTTCGAGCGGGCGCGAGATTCGGTGGTGTTCATCTCCACCAGCCGCCAGGTGCAGGATTTCTGGACGCGCAACGTCTTCTCGGTGCCGCGGGGCGCGGGTAGCGGCTTCATCTGGGACGACGCCGGCCACGTGGTCACGAACTTCCACGTCATCCAGGGCGCCAGCGAGGCGACGATCCGGCTCGCCGACGGCCGCGACTACAAGGCCGTGCTGGTGGGCGTGAGCCCGGCGCACGACATCGCGGTGTTGCGCATCGGCGTCGACTTCAAGCGGCCGCCGCCGGTGCCGGTGGGCACCAGCGCGGACCTCAAGGTCGGGCAGAAGGTGTTCGCCATCGGCAACCCGTTCGGCCTCGACTGGACGCTGACCACCGGCATCGTCTCGGCGCTCGACCGCTCGCTGCCGAGCGACTCGGGCCAGACGATCGAGCACCTTATCCAGACGGATGCCGCCATCAACCCAGGCAGTTCCGGCGGCCCGCTGCTCGATTCGGCCGGCCGGCTGATCGGCATCAACACCGCCATCTTCAGCACCACGGGCGAGTCGGTGGGCATCGGCTTCGCCGTGCCGGTGGACACCGTCAACCGGGTCGTGCCCGAGCTGATCCGCCAGGGCCGCTATGTCCGCCCCGAGCTCGGCATCGACCTCGACGAAGCACTCAACCGCCGCATCAAGGCCATGATGCGCACCGAGGGCGTGTTCGTGCTGCGAGTCACGCCGGGATCCGCCGCCGAGGCCTCCGGGCTGCGCGGAGCACGCATCGGCGACGACGGCAGCTTCGTGCCGGGCGACGTGATCGTCGGCGTGGCGGGACGCCGGGTGGTGAGCGTGGGCGAGCTGCTCGGCCGGCTCGACGAGTACCGCGCCGGCGAGCCCGTCTCGCTCACCGTGCTGCGCGACGGCGGGGAGATCGAGGTCGTGGTGATACTGCAGCCGGGCACCTGATCCAGGACGATCCGGCGGGAGAAACGCTGATGCACGCGCTCAAGAATTTCCTCAAGACGACGATCGTCGGCGGACTGCTGTTCCTGGTGCCGGTGATCCTGCTGCTCGTGATCCTCGGCCATGCGATGCGGCTGGTCGGCAAGATCGCAACGCCGATCGCGGCGACGTTTCCGGCCCACGAGATCGCCGGGGTGGCCGTCGCCAGCGTCGTTGCAGCCATGGTGCTGCTCGTGCTCGCCTTCCTAGCCGGCCTGGTGGCGCGCACCGACACCGGCCGCAGCGTCATGCGCTGGTTCGAGGAATCCCTGCTCGGCGGCCTGCCGCAGTACCGCATGATGAAGACCATGGCCGCGGGACTGGCGCAGGTCGAGGACTCAAGCGGCATCAAGCCCGCGCTGGTGAGCATCGAGGGCGGCTGGCAGATCGGGTACGTGCTCGAGGAGGTGGGCGCCGGCTGGATCGCGGTCTTCCTGCCGCAGGCGCCCACGCCCATGTCCGGCAACGTGATGTATATGCCCTCCGATCGGGTTCGTCCGCTCGACATTCCGATCGGCGAGGCCATGCTGCTGGTGAAGCGCCTGGGCGTGGGCTCGGCCGCTGCCCTGCGCCACGCGGACCTCACAGCCGTTCCGGAGGGCTGACCCATGGCACGACACGCGGCGGACGTGATCGTCATAGGTGCCGGCATCGCCGGCGTCAGCGCCGCCGTCGAGCTGCTCGAGCGCGGACGGCGCGTTCTGCTGCTCGACCGCGACGTCGAGGCCAACATGGGCGCGCTCGCCAAGGAGAGCTTCGGCGGCATCTGGTTCGCGGGCACGCCGCTGCAGCGCCGCTACGGCATCCGCGACGGCGCCGAGCAGGGCCTGCGCGACTGGCACGCATTCGCCGAGTTCGGGCCCGAGGACCACTGGCCGCGTGCCTGGGCCGAAGCCTACGTGCAACGCGCCAACGACGAGATCTACGACTGGCTGCGCGGCCTCGGCGTGCAGTTCATGCCGATGCCGCTGTGGGTCGAGCGCGGCCTGCACACGCCGGGCAACTCAGTACCGCGCTGGCACATCGTCTGGGGCACGGGGCACGAGCTCGCCGTGGTGCTGAACCGCCACCTGCTCGCGCATCCGCGCAGGGACCTGCTCGAGCTGCGCTTCGGCCATCGCGTCGAGTCGCTCACGACGACCAACGGCGCCGTCACCGGCTGCCGCGGCCGGCTCGAGGGCTCGGGCGAGGAATTCGAGGCGCAGGCCGAGGCCATTGTGATCGCCGCAGGCGGCATCAACGGCGACATCGCACGCGTGAAGCAGCACTGGCACGCCGACTGGGGCCGCCCGCCCGAGACCCTCCTCAACGGCTCGCACAAGTACGCCGATGGGCGCCTGCACGACGCGGCCGCCGGCCTAGGTGCCAACGTCACGCACCTTGACTGGCAGTGGAACTACGCCGCGGGCGTGCACCACTGGCAGCCTCGCAAGCCCGCGCACGGCCTGTCGCTCGTCCCGCCGAAGTCCGCGCTCTGGCTCAACTGGCGCGGCGAGCGCATCGGCCCGATGCCGCTCGTGACGGGCTTCGACACCCACGACCTCGTCGCCCAGATCTGCCGGCAGGAGCGCGCGTATTCGTGGCAGCTGCTCAACCGCCGCATCGCGCTCAAGGAGCTCGCGATCTCGGGCGGCGAGTTCAACCCGGCGTTCCGCGACAAGAAGAAGCTCGCCGTGGCACGTGACATGCTGCGCGGCAATCGCTGGCTGTATGCGCAGTTGACGCAGAACTGCCCCGATTTCGTCGTCGCCGACTCGTTGCCCGCGCTGGTGGAGAAGATGAACGCGCTCGTGGGCGACGGCTCGGTGGATCTTGCCGCAGTGACAGAGGCCGCGCTGCGCTACGACGAGCGCATCGACGCCGGCCCGCGCTTCCACGACGATGAGCAACTGCGGCGCATCGAGTTCGCGCGCCGCTGGACGGGCGACCGGCTGCGCACCTGCAAGTTCCAGAAGATCCTCGACCCAAAGGCCGGGCCGCTCATGGCCATCCGCGAGTTCATCATCAGCCGCAAGAGCATGGGCGGCCTGCAGACGGACCTCGCCTGCCGCGTGCTCGACCGTACTGGCGTACCGCTGCCCGGGCTCTATGCGGCCGGCGAATCCGCGGGCTTCGGCGGGGGCGGCATGAACGGCAAGCGCGGCCTCGAGGGCACGTTCCTCGGCGGTTGCCTGCTGGGCGGGCGCATCGCGGGCCGGACGGCCTGAGACTCGAACCTCGAGTCCCGACCGCCGACCCGGCGCCGACCGTTCAGCGCAGCGCGGTCTTCTCGGCGATCCGTCCCGAGAGGCTCTTCGCCTTGAAGGCGAACAGGATCTTGAGGACGCCGATCATCAGCGACCAGGAGGCGATGACGTAGACGATCGTCAGGCTGCCGAGCCCGGGGTTCGCGAGCACCAGGGCCCCGAACAGGATCGACAGGGCGCCCGCCAGGTACAGCATCCACTCGCGGTTCGAGGCCTTGCGCACCTTGTAGCCCAGCATCACCAGGAACACGCCGAGCACGATCGCCTCGAACGCCACGATCAGGACGAACGCGAGGATGCTGATCGGCGGGTTGAACAGCGCGTAGGCGCCGACGCCCGCACCGAGCACGCCGATGAGCAGCATGATCCACCAGCCGTCCTTGTCGCGGTTCTGGATCGAGCCTACGACGTTGGACACGCCGTCCACCAGCACGGAGGCGGCGAAGAACGTCGCGAGCACGAACAGCGCGACGCCGGGATTGAGCAGGGCGAGACCGCCGAAGGCGACCATGGCGATGCCGCCGACCAGGAAGACCCACCAAGCGCGACGGACCAGGGCCTGGGCATCAGCGCCGAGGTGCTCGAAGACGCTCTTCGAATTTGCCATTGTGTTCTCCGAGGCCCTGCCGGGCACCGTATGATTCTTGAAGACAGTAGATCCTGGCTCGCTACCCTAGCCTCTCCCCCGCCATGACGCCAGAGCAAGACCCCACGCCACCGCTGCCGGATGCCCCGCCACGGCGCGCCATCCGCAGCTTCGTCGTCCGCGCCGGCCGCATGACGGTGGCGCAGGAACGGGCCTTGGCCGAGCTGTGGCCGCGCTTCGGCCTCGAGAGCGCCGATGCGCCGCTCGACCTCGCGGCGGTGTTCGGGCACGACGCGCCGCGAACGCTCGAGATCGGCTTCGGCAACGGCGAGTCGCTGGTAGCGCTCGCGACCGCGCACCCGGAGCGCGATTTCCTCGGCATCGAGGTGCATCGCCCCGGCGTCGGCCACCTGCTGCTGCGCATCGAGGACCTCGGCCTCGGCAACCTGCGCGTGATCTGCCGCGACGCGGTCGAGGTGCTCGAGCGGTGCATTCTCGAGGCCACGCTCGACGAGGTGCTGCTCTACTTCCCGGATCCCTGGCCGAAGAAGCGCCATCACAAGCGGCGCATCGTGCAGCCCGGTTTCGTCGCACTGGTCGCGAGTCGCCTTCGTCCCGGTGGCGTCTTCCGCATGGCGACGGACTGGCAGCCCTACGCCGAGCACATGCTGGCCGTGGCGGGGGCCTGTGCCGCGCTGCGCAACGATTCGGCCGAGGGCGATTATGTTCCGCGGCCGGCGAGCCGCCCGGTCACGCGCTTCGAGCGCCGCGGCCAGCGCCGCGGCCACGGCGTGTGGGACCTCGCCTTCAAGCGGACATAGCGCCGCGGATCCCGTCCATCACGAACTGGGACGCGAGCGCGGCGAGCAGCACGCCGAGCAGGCGCCCGAGCACCGCGCCGCCGGTCACGCCGACCACGCGCATCACCGGGCCGGTCATGAGCATGAGCGTCAGGGTGATTGCGAGCACGAGCATGATCACCACGATCTGCGCGGCGAACTGCAGCGACGCCGGCGGCACGCCGGCGAAGGCGAGCAGGATCACGGCCAGCGCACCGGGACCCGCTATCAGCGGGAACGCCAACGGAAAGACCGAGATGTCGCCGCGGTGGTGCGCCTCGGCGTCCTCGCCCGGCGTGATCGAGCGCGCCCCCGACGGCCGCGCGAACACCATCTCGATCGCGAGCAGGAAGAGCAGGATGCCGCCGCCGACCTTGAAGGCGTGCACGCTGATGCCGAGCAGCGCGAGCAACGCGCTGCCGCCGGCGGCGAACACCAGGCACACGACGGCGGAGATGCCGACCGCCTTCAAGGACATGCGGCGGCGGTAGGATTCGTCGGCCCCTTCGGTGAGCCCGGCGAGCACCGGCAGCAGCGACAGCGGCTCGACCACGACCAGCAGGACGACGAAGAATTTGACCAGTTCGTCGAACATTGTGTGTTCGCAGATTCCGAGACTTGAACTCGCCCTCGCGCAGGTCTACAAGGGATCTTGAGGCACCAGAGGATATCAGCGCAGCGGCGACCGGAGAGGATGAAGATCATGGCGAACCCCGCACCCGTCATCGGCCAGTGGTACCGGCGAGCCGGCGGAGATTCATTCGAGGTGGTGGCCATCGATCCGGACGACCGCACCATCGAGATCCAGTACTTCGACGGCACGATCGAGGAAATCGAGCTCGACGACTGGATGGAGGAAGAGATCCTCTCGACGGAGCCCCCCGAGGACTGGACCGGTTCCGTGGACGTCGAGCCCGAAGACACCGAGAACGAGTACGAGGCCGAGCCGAACGGCAAGGCGACCTGGGGCGATCCGCTGCAGTTCGTGGACCGCGGCGAGGTGAGCGGCTACTCCGAGGTCGAGTTGTCCGAGTCACAGCAGGACGAGGCCGACCGCTACTGACTCAGCGGCCCCACCGACTCAGCAGCCGAGATCCGCCGGCTCCTCGAGCGGCACGCGCTCGTCGAGCATCACGTAACCACGTTCGATCTTCACCGGAAGCGCACGCAGCGCGAGGCCGGCGCACGGCCCCGTGACGCACTCCCCCGACTCGATGTCGAACAGCGCGCCGTGCATGACGCACAGGATCAGCGGCGCCTGCGGCGCGAGGAACGCATCCGGCTGCCAGTTGAGCGGAAAGCCCGCGTGCGGACAGTGGTTCACGTAGGCCCTCACGGTCGCGCCGCGCCTCACCACGAAGCCGCGCAGCGGCCAGTCGCCCGACCCCATCGTGAAGCCCTTGGCGCCCGGGTCGCCGAGTTCCTGCAGCGGACAGATGACGCGCTCGAGGTCCAGCTCGGGTGACATGGCTTGCTGCTTGGCGCGCCCGTTTGACAAGGGTCCGTGCCCGAGTCTTTCATTGGCGCCGCACTCGATCAACGGCTGGGAGGATGAATGAGCGGCGCCCCCGGGCCCGTCGGCACGCTGGAGGTCGCCCTCGACCACGCCGCGCGGCTGCTCGCCAGCGATCCCGCGCTCGCCGCCGAGCAGGCCGAGGAGATCCTCCGCGCCGTGCCGCGACATCCCGTCGCGCTGCTCGTGCTCGCCCGGGCGCGACGGGCCGCGGGCGACCCGCGGGCTGCGGTCGAAATCCTCGAGCCCCTCGCGGCGGCGCAACCGCTCGCGGCCGAAGTGCACTACGAGCTCGCCCTGGCGCTCGGCGACTCGGGCCGCGGCGAGGCGGCCGTCGGTTCGCTCCGGCGCGCCCTGCGGCTCCGGCCCGATCTCGACGGCGGCTGGCGCGTGCTCGGCGATCACCTCACCGCAATCGGGGACACCGCGGGCGCCGACGCCGCGTACGCCAACCACGTCAGGGTCTCGACGCGCGACCCGCGCCTGCTCGCGCCCGCCGCGGCGCTCGCCGACGGACGCCTGCCCGAAGCCGAATCGCTGCTGCGTGCCCACCTGCGGTCGCATCCGTCCGACGTCGCGGCCATCCGGATGTTCGCCGAGCTCGCGGCAAGACTGGGCCGGCTCGGCGATGCCGAGAACCTGCTGGCCCGCTGCCTCGAGCTCGCGCCGGGGTTCACGGCGGCCCGCCACAACTACGCGGTCGTGCTGCACCGGCAGGGCCGGTCGGCGGAGGCGTTGCAGGAAGTCGAGCGGCTGCTCGCCACGGACCCGCGCAATCCCGGGCTGCGCAGCCTGCAGGCGGCGGCGCTCGCCCGCCTCGGCGAGTACCACCGCTCCATCGCCGTGTACGAAGGCATCCTGGCCGACTACCCCGGTCAGGCGAAGATCTGGATGAGCCTCGGCCACGCATTCAAGACAGCAGGCCGCCAGTCCGACTGCATCGCCGCCTACGGACGCGCAATTGAACTCTCGCCCTCGCTGGGCGAGGCCTGGTGGAGCCTCGCGAACCTGAAGACCTACCGCTTCGCGCAGGGCGAGGTCGAGACGATGAGTGCGCAGCTCGACCGGGAGGACCTCCCGGTCGAGGACCGGCTGCACTTCCACTTCGCGCTCGGCAAGGCGCTCGAAGACGCGGGCGAGCACGCCACAGCCTTCGAGCACTACGCCGCGGGCAACCGCCTGCACCGTGCCACCCTGCCCTACCGGGCCGAGGAGACCACCGCGCTGGTGGAGCGGTCGCGGGCGCTCTTCACGCCGCAGTTCCTCGAGCCCCGGCGCGACTCGGGCTGCCCGGCGGGCGACCCGATCTTCGTCGTCGGCCTGCCGCGCTCCGGCTCCACGCTCATCGAGCAGGTGCTCGCGAGCCACCCGGCGGTCGAGGGCACGATGGAACTGCCGGACCTGCTCGCCATCGTCCGCGACCTCGGCGGCGGGCGGCGGCGGTCGGAGCCGTCGCGCTACCCCGAGGTGCTCGCTGAGCTCGAGCCCTCGGCGCTGCGCGATCTCGGCGAGCGCTACCTCGAGAGGACCCGCATCCAGCGCAAGACCGACCGGCCCTTCTTCATCGACAAGATGCCGAACAACTGGGCGCACGTGGGACTCATCCAGATGATCCTGCCGAACGCCCGGATCGTGGACGCTCGGCGCCACCCGCTCAGCTGCTGCTTCTCCGCCTTCAAGCAGCACTTCGCCCGCGGGCAGGGCTTCACCTACGACCTCGACGACCTCGGCCGCTACTACCGCGACTACGTCGACCTGATGGCGCACTTCGACGCCGTGCTGCCCGGCCGCGTGCACCGCGTGCACTACGAGCGCATGGTCGAGGACACCGAGGGCGAGGTCCGCCGGCTGCTGGTCTACTGCGGCCTCGATTACGACGAGCGCTGCCTGCGCTTCTACGAGAACGAGCGGGCAGTGCGCACGGCGAGCTCCGAGCAGGTGCGCTCGCCGATCTACCGGCACGGCGTCGACCACTGGCGGAACTACGAGCCCTGGCTCGAGCCGCTGAGGCAGGCACTCGGTCCGGCGCTGGTCCACGGCCCGTACGCAGGCTGATTTGCGGGCGGGCACGTACTGAGTCGACAATGCGGGCAACAAGTAGGGGGGCCCCGAGAATGTCCAGGAAAGCGACCCGAACGCTGAGACACGCCGTGTCCGCAGGACTGCGCGGACGAGTGCTCGCCGGACTGCCGATCGCGCCGCTGGTGCTGGCGGGCTCGCCGGTCATGGCCCAGCAGGCCGGCGCGCTCGAGGAGATCATCGTCACCGCCCAGAAGCGCGAGGAGAGCCTGCAGAACGTGCCGCTCAGCATCCAGGCGCTCGGCGCCGAGCGACTGGAGGAACTGCAGATCTCGAGCTTCACGGACTACGTCCGCTTCCTGCCGAGCGTCTCGTTCACCTCCACCGGGCCCGGCTTCGGCCTCGCCTACTTCCGTGGCGTGGCGAGCGGCGAGAACAACAACCACTCCGGCCCGTCGCCGAGCGTCGGCATGTACCTCGACGAGCAGCCGATCACGACCATCCAGGGCTCGCTGGACGTGCACCTGTACGACGTCGCGCGCGTCGAGGCCCTGGCCGGTCCGCAGGGCACCCTGTACGGCGCGAGCTCGCAGGCGGGCACCATCCGCATCATCACCAACCAACCCGACCCCTCGGGGTTCGCCGCGGGCTACGGGCTCGAGGTGAACACGGTCACGGACGGTGACCAGGGCTATCTCGCCGAGGGCTACGTGAACGTGCCCGTCGCCGAGCGCGCCGCGATCCGCCTGGTCGGCTGGGCACGCCACGACGCGGGCTACATCGACAACGTGCCCTCGGTGCGGACCTTCCCGACCTCGGGTGGCTGCATCACCAACAGCAACCAGCCGACCGCGGGCTGCGAGATCACGCCCGCGAGGGCGAAGAAGGACTTCAACGACGTCGACACCTACGGCGCCCGGGCCGCGCTGCGCGTCGACCTCGACGACAACTGGTCGATCACGCCGGCGATCATGGCGCAGAACCAGGAGTCCAACGGCCGCTTCGCCTACGACGACAAGGTGGGTGACCTGAAGATCGCGCGCTACTACCCCGAGACGTCGGAAGACCAGTGGGTACAGGCCGCACTCACCGTCGAGGGCCGCATCGCCAGCTTCGACGTCGTCTACGCGGGCGCGTACCTCGACCGCGACGTCGCGGTCCAGCAGGACTACTCCGACTACGCCTTCTTCTACGACCAGTGCTGCGCCTACGGCGTGTACTGGGGCGACGACACGGGCACGCCGCTCAACGACCCCTCGCAGTTCATCGACTGGGAAGACGACTACAAGCGCCAGAGCCACGAGCTGCGCATTGCCTCGCCGCGCGACAATCGGCTGCGGTTCGTCGGCGGACTCTTCTACCAGAAGCAGGAGCACGGGATCTTCCAGCAGTACCAGATCCGCGGGCTCGGCGGCTTCCTCGACGGCACCGACTACTACCCGATCGAGGTGACGGGCTGGCCCGACACGATCTGGCTCACCCAGCAGCAGCGCGAGGACACCGAGCAGGCCGTGTTCGGCGAGGTGTACTTCGACTTCACCGACCAGCTCACCGGCACCGTCGGCCTGCGCTGGTTCAACACCGAGAACTCGCTCAAGGGCTTCTTCGGCTTCAACGACAACTACAGCAGCAATTACGGCGAGGCGCTGTGCTTCTCCGACCAGCAGTTCCGAGGCGCGCCCTGCGTCAACCTCGACGACGAGGTGGACGAGGACGGCACGGTGCCGAAGTTCAACCTCACCTATCGTTTCGACGATGAGCGCCTCGTGTATGCGACCTACTCGGAGGGCTTCCGGCCGGGCGGCATCAACCGCAACGGCACGGTTGATCCGTACGAGTCGGACTACCTCACCAATTACGAGATCGGCTGGAAGACCACGTGGGCCGGCGGCCGGCTGCGCTTCAACGGTGCGGTGTTCCACGAGGAGTGGGACGACATACAGTTCTCGTTCCTGCCGCCGGGCGGCGCGGGCCTGACCGTGATCAAGAACGCGGGCTCCGCCGAGATCAACGGTATCGAGGGCGACCTGCTCTGGGCGGCGACGGACGCGCTCACCCTCTCGGGCGGTTTCACGTTCCTCGACACCCAGCTCACCGAGGACTACGTGCCCGACCCGGACGCGCCGCCGACCGCCTTCGACGGCGACCGCCTGCCGATCGCCCCGGAGGTCCGCGCCAACGCGACGGCCCGCTACCAGTTCGTCGTGGGCGGCTTCGACACGACCCTGCAGGGCATCGTGCAGTACGAGGGCGACAGCTACCCGGCGCTGCAGCGTGAGGACAACGACCTGCTCGGTCGCCAGCCGTCCTACACGGTCGCCGACTTCTCCTTGGGCTTTTCGAAGAGCAGCTACGGCGTCACGCTGTTCATCCGCAACGCCTTCGACGAACGCGGCCGGACCACGACCTTCGCGCAGTGCGCGATCAGCACCTGCGGCGTGAATCCGTACTACGTGCCCAACCAGCCGCGGACCATCGGCCTGAAGTTCACCCAGGAGTTCTAGGCGTCCCGCACCTTGGGGCCGCTCCGCGCGGCACCCGGGGTCGCGGCGGACGAAGCAACGGCGCGGCATGACGCACTCCCTGCACGATCTCATCGACGCCTACCGGCCCGACCTGCCGCTCGAGCGGGCCTGCACGCCGCCGGCCGCCTGGTACACGGACCCGCGCTTCCTCGAGCTCGAACTCGAGACCACCTTCGCGCACACCTGGCAGTATGCCTGCCGGGCGGACCAGGTACGCGAGACGGGGCAGTTCGTCACGCTCGAGCTCGCCGGCGAGCCGCTGCTCGTCGTGCGCGGCGGCGACGGCGTGCTGCGCGGGTTCTTCAACGTCTGCCGGCACCACGCCGCGGCGGTGGTCACGGAGGCCTCCGGCTGCCTGAAGCGGCTGCGCTGCCCGTACCACGGCTGGACCTACACGCTCGAGGGCGCGCTCAAGGCCGCGCCCGCCTTCGAGGGCGTCGAGGACTTCGACCCGGCGCACAACGGCCTCGTGCCGGTGGCCATCACGGCTTGGGAGAACTGGGTGTTCGTACGGCTCGCGGCCGAGGGCCCGACGCTCGAGGAGTTCCTCGGCCCCGAGGTGATTGCCGAGGTGGCGACGCTCGGGCTGTCGCGCCTGCACTGGTTCGACCGCAGGCACTACGTCTTCGACTGCAACTGGAAGGTGTTCGTCGACAACTACCTCGACGGCGGCTACCACGTGCCCTACCTGCACGAGGGCCTCGGCAGCGTGCTCGACTACCACAAGTACACGATCGAGAACGGCCACCGCCACTGCCTGCAGTCGAGCCCGATGGTGACGCGCGGCGCCGAGGCCGAGACGGGCGCGGTGCGCAAGGGCGAGCGTGCCCTGTACTACTGGTTCTACCCGAACTTCATGTTCAACTGGTACGAGGGCGTGATGGACACGAACCTCGTCTATCCGCGCGGCGTGAACCAGACCGAGGTGATCTTCGACTTCTGGTTCGCGGACGTGTCCGAGGCGGCGGCCGGGTTCAACCGCGCCTCCATCGACATCGCCAACCGCGTGCAGGACGAGGACGAGGGCATCTGCCGCTCCGTGCAGCGTGGCCTGCGCTCGCGCGCCTACGACACCGGGCGCCTGTCGGTGCGGCGCGAGGCGGGCGAGCAGCTCTTCCACCGCCTGCTGCACGCGGACCTGAAGGCCGGCGCCTCGCGCGGCTGAGCCGATGGCCGACCTCTACCAGCTCAAGCGCACGCCCTTCCACGCGCGTACCTCGGCGCTCTGCTTGCCGCAGAACTGGCGGCGCTGGGCCGGGCACATCGCCGTGGGGTCCTACGACCTCGGGCTCGAGCGCGAGTACTGGGCGATCCGCAACCACGCGGCGCTGATCGACGTCTCGCCGCTGATGAAGTACCTGATCGAGGGACCGGACGCGGCGCGGCTGCTCGACCGCATCATGCCGCGCAACATCGCGAAGCTCGCGGTCGGGCAGGTCTACTACACCGGCTGGTGCGACGACGAGGGCAAGCTGCTCGACGACGGCACGGTGACGCGGCTCGACGAGACGAGCTTCCGCCTCACCTCGGCGGAGCCCTCGCTGCACTGGCTGCACATGAACGCGGTCGGGATGGACGTGACGATCACCGAGCGCACCGACCAGATGGCGGCGCTGTCGCTGCAGGGGCCGAAGTCGCGCGCGGTGCTGAACCGCTGCTGCGCGACCCCGCTCGACGGACTCAAGTTCTTCCGCATGGCGCCGAACGTGCTGGCGGACAAGGCCGTGACGGTCTCCCGCACCGGCTACACCGGCGACCTCGGCTACGAGATCTGGATGGACGCCGCGGACGCGCTGCCCGTGTGGGACGCGCTGCTCGAGGCCGGCGACGACTTCGGCACCATCCCCTGCGGCATCCTCGCCATGGACATGGCGCGCGTCGAGGCGGGACTCTTCATGCTGGACGTGGACTACACCGCCGCGACGCACGCCTGGATCGCGGGACAGAAGTCCTCGCCCTACGAGATGGGCCTCGGCTGGACCATCGCGCTCGACAAGCCGGGTTATTTCGTCGGCCGGCGCGCGCTCGAGCGCGAGGCGCGCGAAGGCTCGACGTGGAAGCTCGTGGGCCTCGAGGTGGACTGGGAAGGCCTCGAGCGCCTCTACGCCGCGGTGGGCCTGCCGCCGCAGATCCCCGCCATGGCAGTGCGCGCGAGCCTGCCGGTTCGCAGGGACGGCCGGCAGGTGGGCTACGCCTCGACCAGCACGTGGTCGCCGGTGCTGAAGAAGTACATCGCCCTCGCGCACCTCGAGCGGCCGCACTTCGAGCCGGGCACCCGCGTCGAGATCGAGATCACGGTCGAGCACCACCGCCGCTACGCGCCGGCAACCGTGGTCGCGCTGCCCTTCTACGACCCCGAGTGGAAGCGCAAGTGAGCGCCGGCCACTACGACGCGATCGTGATCGGCGCGGGCCACAACGGCCTGATCGCCGCGGCCTACCTCGCCCGCGCCGGCAAGAAAGTGCTGGTGCTCGAGCGGCGCGAGGTCGTGGGCGGCGCGGCGGTCACCGAGGAGATCTTCCCCGGCTATCGCTTCACCGAGTTCTCGTACGTGGTAAGCCTGCTGCGGCCCGAGATCATCCGCGACCTCGAGCTGCCGAAGCACGGGCTCAAGATCCTGCCGCTGCCCTCGACCGTCACGCCGATGGACAACGGCGACTACCTCGCGGCCTGGGACGACCACGACCTCACGCGCCGCGAGCTGTACCGTCACTCGCCGCGGGACGCCGAGGCCGCGGACGAGTACTCGCGCGTCATGGCGCGGGCCGCGAAGGCAATCAAGCCGATCCTCGGACTGGTGCCGCCCGACCCGTCGTCGCTCTCCTGGCGCGACCTGCGCGGGCTGCTCAAGATCGGCCAGTACGGCGCGAGCCTGTCGGAGCGCGAGATCTATCGCATCGCCAAGCTCGTCACGCAGTCCGCTGCGGACCTGCTCGACGAGTGGTTCGAGCTCCACCCGCTCAAGGGCACGAAGTCCGCGAGCGGCATCATCGGCACCTTCCTCGGGCCACGCTCGCCCGGCACCGCCTACGTGCTGCTGCACCACTACATGGGCGAGATCGACGGCGCATTCCGCGCCTGGGGCTTCGCGAAGAACGGCACCGGCGGCGTGACCGCGGCGATCGCGAGCTCGGCGCGCGCGCTCGGCGTCGAGATCCGCACCGGCGCGCCGGTGGACCACGTCGTCGTCCGCAACGGGCGGGCCTGCGGCGTCGCACTCGAGAACGGCGACGACTTCGAGGCGCCGGTGGTGATGTCGGCGGCCGATCCGAAGCGCACCTTCCTGCAGTTCGTGGACCGGCGCCACCTGCCGGGTGAGTTCGTGACCGCGATCGAGCGATTCCGCGTCCGCGGCTCCTCGGGCAAGGTGAACATCGCGCTCTCGGAACTGCCGCAGTTCACCTGCCTGCCGGGCGAGGGACCGCTGCACCGCGGCGCGATTTCCATCAGCCCGAGCATCGACTACATCGAGCGCGCCTACGACGAAGCCAAGTACGGCCGATTCTCCTCGCAGCCGTACATCGACATGATCATCCCCTCGATGATCGACCGCGACATGGCGCCACCCGGGCACCACGTGGCTTCCTGCTTCGTGCAGTACGCGCCCTACGACGTCGAGGGCGGCTGGGACGACGCGAAGCGTGAGGCCTTCGGCGAGACGGTGATCGCGACGCTCGAGAGGTACGCGCCCAACGTCCGCCGCGCCATCGTCGGCAAGCAGGTGATCACGCCGAAGGACATCGAGCGCATCGCCGGCATCACCGGCGGCAACATCTTCCACGGCGAGCTGCTGCTGCATCAGCTGTTCTTCCTGCGCCCCGCGCCGCAATGGGCCGACTTCCGCACGCCCCTGCCCGGCTACTACTTCGGCGCCTCGGGCGCACACCCGGGCGGCGGCGTGATGGGCGCGGCCGGCAAGCTCGCCGCGCACGAGATCCTGAAGGACTGGCGATGAGCGCCGCGAAGTACGACGTGATCGTCGTTGGCGCCGGGCACAACGGGCTCGTCACGGCCGCGTACCTCGCCAAGGCCGGCCGCAAGGTGCTGGTGCTCGAGCGCGCCGAGGTGCCCGGCGGCCAGCTCGCCGCCCGGCGGCTGTGGCCGGACGTCGAGGCGCCGGCGCTGCATCCCTCGGCTCGACTGCGGCCTGACATCGTGCGCGACCTCGACCTCGAGCGGCACGGCCTGCGGACGGCTGCGAGCAGCGGCGGCGCGTATGTCTCGCTGCTGCCGGACGGCGGCTCGCTGCGGCTGACGACCGATGCCGGGGACGCCGCGACGATCGAGTCGATCGGGCGACTGTCCTCGCGGGATGCCGCGCGCTGGCCGGAGTTCGTCGCGTTCATGAACGCCGCGGCCGGGTTCCTCGACGCGGCCTACCGCACGCCCATGCCCCGCCTGCTGCGCAGCGAAGTCGTGCGCGATGGCCTGCCGCTCGCCTCGCTGCTGCTGCGGCTGCGCCGGCTCGGCCGCAAGGACATGTTCCGCGTGATGCGTAGCCTGTCCATGTCGGCGCGCGAGTTCACCGAGGAGTGGTTCGAGTCCGAGCCGCTCAGGGCGGCGATCGGAGCGCTTGCGATCCACGGCATCACGCTCGGAGCGTACTCGGCGGGGACCGGCTTCACGCTGATCCACAACTGGCTCAACCGAGGCGGCCTCGCGCACCGGCCGTCGACCGCCGGCGCCTCGCTCACCGACGCACTGGTCGCGGCCGTGCGCGCCGGCGGCGGCGAACTGCGCACGTCCTCAGCCGTCGAGCGCATCCTCGTCGACAAGCAGCAGGTGCAGAGCGTGCGTATCGCGGGCGGCGAGGAGATCGCCGCGCCGCTGGTCGTCTCCGCCGCCGATCCACGCACGACGCTGCTCGACCTCGTCGGCGCGCCCGAGCTGCCGCCCGAGTTCGTGTGGCAGGCGCAGTCCATCCGCATGCGCGGCTCGGTGGCCAAGGTGCACCTGCTGACCGACGGCCGGCACGGCCTGCCCGAGGGCACGCTCGTGATCGCGCCGACGCTCAAGTACTTGGAGCAGGCCTACGACGCGTCGAAGTACGGCGGGATCTCCGAGCGACCGTACATCGAGGTGACGACCGCGGGCCCCGTGGTGTCGGTGCACTACCAGTTCGCGTCGTTCGCGCTGAGGAAGGGCGACTGGCAGGACGAGCGGGTTACGCTCGAGACGCGCGCCATTGACACGCTGGCGTCGTATGCGCCGCAGTTACGCGACTCCATCCGCGGCGTGCAGTCCGTCACGCCGCTCGATCTCGAGCAGGACTGGGGCCTGGCCGAGGGTGAGCTGAACCACGGGCAGTTGATCCTCGACCAGATCTTCTTCATGCGACCGATGCCGGGATGGTCGGATCACCGCACGCCGGTGGACGGGCTGTTCCTGTGCGGTAGCGGCGTGCACGGGGGCGGCGGGATCAGCGGGGCGAGCGGGAGGAATGCGGCGCGGGTGGTGGCCAAGGGAGGCGTCCGCTGATTCTTGCCTGGGCAGGTACGGCGGACGCTCTTGTACGTGAGGGATGACGTATACGCCGCTGCCCATCGATTGACGGGTTTCCCGGCGGGTGCAGCACTAGTATCAGTGGCTTGGCAGGCGAGGCCGCTTCTTGTGCAGCACAGGCGCGTGTTCCTGCTGGAATTCAATGCCGCAGAGCGGCAGCCAATTATTCCAACCCAATCGCTGTCAGGCGGCAGTGCAGTCCGTGGAGTTTGCCGACCGCCGGAAGTTCCGGCCGCGAAGTTGAGAGAGAAAGAGGATGAATGCTTTTCGCATGTTCCTGGTAGCCGTGTTCGTCGTCATCGCAGGGTACACGCTTGTCGTCGTTACCAGTCACGGGCTGAATCTGCTGCCGGTGTTCTTCGGTGACATGACCAGGATGCAGTGGCCGGGCCAGTTCAATCTGGACTTCATGTGCATGCTGTTGCTGTCAGGTCTGTGGGTCAGTTGGCGACATCAATTCTCGGTCACAGGTGTAATGCTTGGGCTGGTTGCGGTGTTCGGTGGCGCGCTGTTCCTGAGTGCCTACCTGTTCGTCGAGAGTTTCAGGACAAGGGGCGATGTGCGAAAGCTGCTCGTGGGTGCCGCCCGGGTAATGTGATGAAGGGCGCCACCTGCGGATTGTCGCCCGACAACGGCACGCACCTGAGCGGCTAAGGCGGGCTTCGCCCGCTTCCGCCGGCAGGTGATGCGTAGCGTCGTGCCGCAGTCGTCGGAACACTGACTTCGCTCCGCTCTTCGGGATGTTGACCGTCGGCGCACTCATGAGGAAGACAACATGAATCGAGCGATCATCGTCAGTGTTGCGGCAATGCTGCTGTCGGCCGGCCCGTCACTGGCACAGTCCGCCCCATCGGTCCCAGCCGGGCACCAGGTGGGCGAGGAAGCCGCCGTCCTCGCGGCACTCGATCGATACGTGCACGCCATCTCCGCCAGGGATCTACGCACCATGGCTGCCTTGCAGATGCCCGATGGCATGACGTATGTCGCGCGACCCAAGGAGGGCGACGGCATCGAGATCGTTGGCCGGCCGAATACCTATTGGGTTGATCCCGAACGTGCTGACGGCCCCGCGCTTCGCGAGCGGTACTGGTCGCCAACGGTCCTGGTACGCGGGCCGATCGCCGTGGTGTGGGCGCCCTATGAGTTCTGGGAGGACGGCAAGACCAGCCACTGTGGCGTGGACGTGTTCGACCTGGTCAAGATCGACGGAAAGTGGCGGGTTTCGAACTCGATGTGGACCGTCGAGCCCGACGCCTGCGCCGGGTTGCGGCCGGCGGACGCCTCGATGCTGCGCCCCGCCGACTGATGCCGGGCGAGCAGAGCCCCTGCAACAGCCTTCACGGTCCGGCTTTCTGGAATCGACATGACTACTAAAACCTATCTTGAACCGACGCAGGAGTCGGGCCGTGCCTTGTTCGTTCGCGGCATACCCGGCCCCGTCGTGATGCTCAACCTGCTGCGCTTCCGTGCGGTCGCGGACTATTCCGCGAGTCCCGAACTGGCTCCGGCCGCGCCCATTTCCGGGGAAGCCGCCTATCGCCTCTACATGGCGCACACGCTTCCCTATCTGCACGCATCGGGAGGAGAACTCCTGTTCTATGGCGAGGGCGGAGGCTTCCTGATCGGCCCGAGCGATGAGCGCTGGGATGCGGCCATGCTGATCCGCCAATCCAGTGTCGCGTCGTTCTTCGCATTTGCATCCGACGTTGGCTATCTGTCGGGCATGGGGCATCGCGTCGCCGCGCTCGAAGACTCTCGCTTGCTGCCTTTGGTCGAGGAGCCAGCGTGAGCACATCGGCAGCATGAAACCTGAACCCCTGCCCTCGGCTGACGAGGAGGACGACCGAATGATCAAGGGCGCATGCAACTGCGGCGCGATCCAATACGAGATCGACGCCGACCTCCCCGGCATCTTCGTCTGCCACTGCTCGATCTGCCGCCGCTCCACGGGCAGCAGCGGCATCGCGGTGGTGGTTTTCCCGAAGGACCGGTTCCGCTGGATCCGCGGCCAGGACTTCGTCACGAGCTGGAAGAAGCCCGGCGCGGACTGGGAGAAGTGGTTCTGCCGCGTCTGCGGCTCGCCCGTGCCGGGCGAGAACGACCCGAACACGATGTTCGCACCGGCGGGCTGCCTCACCGGGGGCGCCGAAGCGCTCAGGGTCATCCACCACGTGTGGGTCGGCTCGAAGGCCCCGTGGGACGAGATCGGCGACTCGGGGCGGCAGCACCCCGAGGGCTTCAAGAGCTGACCATCGACGCGTGCGCTTCCGTCTGCGCCGCGCGAGCGCTCAGGGCTTCAGGTACCGGTCGAACCAGCCGATCAGCCGCTCGAGCCGGTCGCGCAGGTAGCTCGGCACCGTGAGTGCGTGGTTCTCGCCCGGGTAGATGACGAGTTGCGTCGGCACGTCGCGCGTGCGCCAGGGAGACCCGAGCTCGAGGTCGTACTCGCGTATGTACATGTCGTGGCCGTACAGGGCCATGAAGTTCGACGCGCCCGCCCCGCTCACCGCCGCCTTGAAGCGCCTGTCGCTGGCGATGACGTAGTTGGTGAGAATGCCGCCGTAGCTGCGCCCGCCCACGCCGAGTCGCTCCGGGTCGGCGACGCCGAGTGCCACCACGTGGTCCACGGCGGCCAGCACGTCCTGCACGTCCTTGTTGCCCCAGTCGGCGTAGATCGCGCGCGCGAAGTCGAAGCCCCGGCCCGAGCTGCCGCGCGGACTGGGCGCGATCACGGCGTAGCCGGCGGCTGCGTAGGCCTGCCAGTCCGGCATGAATTCGTGGCTGTACTGCTACACGGGCCCGCCGTGCAGCCTGAGGATCGTGGGATAGCGGCGGCCCGCCACGTAGTCGAGCGGCTTCACCAGGAAGCCATGGATCTCCGTGCCGTCGGCACTCCTGAAGCTTACGTCCTCGACCGGCGCGAGGCGCTTCCCGGCCAGCCACTCGTTGTGCGCGCCGAGCGCGCGCAGGCCGCGCGGTTCGACGGCCGCGAGATCGGCCGGGCGGTCGTCGCCGCCGCCGAGCACCACCAGCCGGTCGCCGGACGCGGCGAATTCCACGTCGAACCTCGGCCCGCTCGTGAGCGGCGTGACGCGCTTGTCGTCGAGCATCACCTTCGAGAGGTGCGTGACGCGGCTCTCCTCCACCAGCGCGTAGAGGCTGCGACCGTCCCTAGCCCAGCGCGGCTTGGCGATCCACCGATCGAGATCCGTGGCCAGGGTCTCCTTGCCGCTCGCGACGTCCACCACGGCAAGCCGGGCGGGCGCGTAATAGACCCACTTGTCCTCGCCGCCCTGCAGGTAGGCGATGCGCTTGCCGTCGGGCGACCAAGCCGGCCGTGTCTCCCACTCCGGGTTGAGGTCGGTCCCTTCGAAGCGCGTGAGCTGGCGCTCGACGGCGCCGGCCCGCGGCTCGATCAGGTAGATGTCGAAGTTCAGGTGGCGATCCGGGTCCGTGCCCCGCTTCGTGACGTACGCGATCTGCGTTCCGTCGGGCGACCACGCGTAGTCCTCGACGCCCTCGGGCAGCTCCGTCACGCGTCGCGCCTCGCCGCCCAGCGTGGGCATGAGCCAGACCTGCGTCTTCGCGTCCTCGCCGCCGCGGTCGGACAGGAACGCGAGCGAGCCGCCGTCGGGCGACCAGCGCGGTTGCGACTCGCCGTGCTCCGGCGTGCGCGTGAGCTGCACTCGCTCGCGGCCGTCGTAGCGCACCCGCCAGAGATCGGACTGGCGCTTGTCCGCCTCCACGTTTGTGGTCGTGACGCTGTAGACGAGGTGCTCGCCGTCGGGCGACAGCTCGGGCTCCGCCACGGCGGCGATCCGGTCGAGGTCCGCCGGGCCGAAGCGGTCGGCCGGCGCCTCCGCGTGTGCCTGCAGCAGCAACAGCAGGGCGAGCAGGCCGATCGCGTATCGCGTCATCGTCATTCCTTCGTAGCGCCGTGCGTCACGCGGCCGGCGACTGCGCATGGGTATCAGGCGCCTCTGCCGAGCAGTGCTTCGTCGAGGCTCGTGCGCAGCAGGCCCACGGCCTCGTCCACCTCGGCCTCGCTCACCGACAGCGGCGGCATGAAGCGCACCGTGCTCGTGCCGCAGGTCAGCAGCAGCAGGCCGTTGTGGTAGGCGCGCGTGACGACGTCGTCGCACAGCTTTCGCGCCGGCGTCCGGGCCGCGTCGTCCTCGATGAGCTCCATGCCGATCATGAGGCCCTTGCCGCGCACCTCGCCGATGCAGGGGTAGTCGTGCGCGAGCTCGCCTAGGCGCCGCATGAAGTGCGCGCCGACCCGGGCCGCGTTGGCCGCGAACTCGCTCCCCACGAGATCGAGGGTCGCGATCGCTGCCGCGCAGGTCACCGGGTTGCCGCCGAAGGTGTTGCCGTGCGCGCCGCGCTTCCAGTGTTCCATCACGCTGCGCTTCGCCACGACCGCGCCGATCGGCAGGCCCGAGCCGAGGCCCTTGGCAGTCGTCATGATGTCCGGCCGCACGCCCCAGTGCTCGCAGGCAAACATCCGGCCCGTGCGGCCGATGCCCGACTGCACCTCGTCGAAGATGAGCAGGATGCCGTGCTGGTCGCAGAGCGCGCGCAGGCCGGCGAGGAAGCCGTCGGGCGGCACGAGGTATCCGCCCTCGCCCTGGATCGGCTCGACCAGGATCGCCGCGACTTCGGACGGTGGCACGTTGCGCTCGAACAGCATGCGGATGTAGTCGAGCACCGCCCGTCCCTGGTCGTCGCCGGCAAG
>Ga0316622_100000179_pt1 | contig 32710 bp, 23 predicted proteins | sample OWC_Aug_OW2_C1_D_FD_207646 | JGI IMG/M metagenome (GOLD analysis project Ga0316622, IMG submission 207646) | Wetland soil microbial communities from Old Woman Creek delta, Ohio, United States - OWC_Aug_OW2_C1_D5_C | ecosystem: Environmental > Terrestrial > Soil > Wetlands | place: USA: Ohio... | reverse complement strand
GGGAATCCTGATGCCCTATCGTACCTCCAGCCCCGAAAGCGCAGAGCACGCCTCCATGGTCGTCCAGGCACTCGGCATCAACAGCCTGACCGTCGAGATCACGCCAATGGTGGACGCCTACTTCGGGATATTTCCCGACGCGGACCAGCTTCGGCGAGGGAACAAGATGGCCCGCGAGCGGATGACCATCCTGTTCGACCATTCGGCTCGGCTTGGCGCTCTGGTCCTGGGCACCAGCAACAAGACCGAGTTGCTGCTGGGCTACGGCACGCTCTATGGGGACATGGCCTCGGCAGTGAACCCGCTGGGCGATCTCTACAAGACCCAGGTGCGCCAGCTCTCCCGCCATCTAGGGGTGCCGACGGTCATCGTGGAGAAGCAGCCCAGCGCCGACCTCTGGGAAGGACAGACCGACGAGGCGGAGCTCGGCTTCACGTACGAGGAAGTGGACAAGGTGCTCTGCCTGCTTGTGGATCAACGCTACGAGGTGGGCGACGTGATCGCCGAGTGCCTCTTCGACGAGAAGTTCGTGCGCGCCGTCGCTCGCAAGATGCAGGCGTCGCAGTACAAGCGGCGGCTGCCGGTCATTGCCAAGATCTCGTCGCGCACCATCGACCGGGATTTCCGATACGCTCGCGATTGGGGCCGGTAACAGGCCGCTGAAACAGACCCATCTGCGGCGTTAGCCCGCTCGCGCGACGCTGCGACGTACGGACCCAGTACGTCTCGCGACTCGCATCGCGTGCCGCCTTGCATCTGGGCCTTTTTGAGCGGCCTGGGAGAATTGGGTTCTGCTGTGCTCTGTTAGCACGGTCAATTCGTCAAGAAGTCGAATGGTCACCTCGGCAGGGCAACCGTGTCGGCGCAGTTTACCAGTCGACCAATTGACTATTTGACAAGTTGACCAGTCGACGTCTCCGCTACTCGACGAGGATCACCGCCATGATCATCGGAGTGCCGAAGGAGATCAAAGACAACGAGAACCGGGTCGCCGCGATCCCTGCCACCGTGCATGCGCTTGCGTCGCGGGGCCACACCGTCCTGGTGCAGAAGGGAGCCGGAGACGGCTCGGGCATCGGCAACCAAGCCTTCGAGTCGGCGGGCGCCAAGATCGTGGCCGCGGCTCGCCAGATCTTCAAGAGTGCGGAACTCATCCTCAAGGTAAAGGAACCGCTTCCGCCCGAATACCCGTTGCTGCGACCGGGCCAGATCCTGTTCACGTATCTGCACCTTGCCGCCGACAAGGCACTCACCGAGGCGCTTCTCGCCCAAAAGATCGTCGGCGTGGCGTATGAGACCATCGAGACGGCGGACGGCCGCCTGCCGCTCCTAGAGCCGATGAGCGAAGTGGCGGGCCGGATGGCCGTCCACATCGCGGCAACGTATCTGGCCAAACCGCTCGGCGGCCGCGGTGTGCTCTTGGGCGGCGTCCCCGGCGTCCCGCCGGCCACCGTCGTGGTTCTTGGCGGCGGCATCGTCGGCTACAACGCCGCGCGAGTGGCGGCGGGCATGGGGGCCTGGGTGTACCTGTTGGACACGAACCCGGTCCGGATGCGCTACCTGGACGAGGTGCTGCCCGAGAATGTCACGACCCTCATGTCCAGCCGGTTGAGTCTCGAAAGCTGCCTGCGCCGGGCCGATGTCCTGATCGGCGCCGTCCTGATCCACGGCGCCAGGGCGCCGCGCCTCGTGACGCGCGATATGCTCAAGCTGATGCAGCCGGGCGCCGTGATCGTGGACGTGGCCGTGGATCAAGGCGGCTGCTGCGAGACCACCCGTCCCACCACCCACAGCGACCCCACATACGTGGTGGACGGCGTCGTGCACTACTGCGTCGCGAACATGCCGGGGGCCTACGCCCGCACCGCCACGTTCGCCCTGACCAACGTCACCACCCCCTACGCCGTGCAGATCGCCGACAAGGGCTGGCTCGCCGCGGCGCGCGAGAACGCCGAGATCGCCAGGGGCCTGAACGTCGTTCACGGCCACGTCACGCATCAACCCGTGGCGCTGGCCCACCGCCTTCGCTACGTCCCATGGACCAAGGTGGAGTCCTGATCGCCGGCAGTGCGCCTCGGCGAATCGGAAGCGGGAGCCCAGCGGCATGACGAGCCCCGAGGACCGCCAGGACGTGGAGGAGCCGCCGCGGACAGACGCGGACCGAGCCTTCGGTGTACCCACGCCGCAGGTCTCCCCAAAGGTGCGCGATCGCATCCTCCGGGAGGGGTTGGCGGCCTGGCGCGAGGAAGGCCTGATCAGCCCCGAGCAGCACGATCGGCTTCTTGCCCACACCGCCGCAGCCGCGCCGGCCCCCCGTGCTGCGGCGCCTGAGGACGCCATCGCGCGGGAGCGGAAGCTGGGCCGCGGCGTCACTATCCTCATCAATCTTGGCGCCATAATCCTGGCCGCCGGTCTGATTGTCTTTTTTGCCAACAATTGGATCGAGTTCGGCCGCCCTGCCAAGGTCGCCAGCCTCCTGGTCATGACTGCCTGCTTCTATGTGCTCGGTATCGAGTTCAGCGAGCAGGGCCGCTGGCGGTTTCCGACCCTCGGGCTGGCCCTGGTCTTCCTCGGCTGCGTCATGTTCGGCGTGGACATTCTCCTCCTGGCCTTGATTTATGGGCTTCGCGCCCAGCATGCCTGGTCGCTGTTGATCGACACGGCGGTGTGGCTGGCCATTGCCTACCTGCTCCGCTCACGTCTCATTCTTTTCCTCGGGCTGATCGGGGTGTCGTCCTGGTTCGGCGCCGAGGTGGGGTACCTCTGGGGCGGCTACTGGATCTATCTGGGCCGCCCGTTTCACTTCCTCGGACTCGGCGCATGTCTTCTCGCGATCTCGGGCCTGCATGCGTGGCGCGGGAACCGACGCTTTGCCGCACCGTACGCGCTGGCGGGACTGCTGCTCATATATCTGTCCACCTTGCTCCTCTCGATCTTCGACTTTCAGCGCGAGTTCCGCGCCGTCGAGTGGCAGGCGCCGCTCTCCGTCTGGCTCATGCTGGCGGGCCCGTACGTTCTCGCGATCATCGCACTGGCCGTGATTCATTTCGGGTGGCAGCGGACGTCTTTGACCGACCTCCCCGTCATCCTGACCCTCGGTCTGTTCGTCCTCCTCCTGCTCCTCAGCGTTGTTGCCTGGACGCCCGGCCATCGCGAGGCGTACTTCATCCTCCTCCTCACGATTCTCACGGCAGGCGGAGTCTATCTCGGAATTGCCTGGGAGAGCGCGGTCGTTCTCAACACAAGCATCACCTTCTTTGCGATCAACGTGTACACGCGCTTCTACGAGTACTTCTGGGCCGCCATGCCCAAGTCGCTCTTCTTCATCCTCGGCGGCGCCCTGCTGATCGCCGGCGGGGTCTGGGTCGAACGGGTCCGGCGACGCATCGTCCGCCGGTTCGCTGGTGGGGCCGTATGATACCTGGGATAACCCTTCCCTCCCGGCGAACCCTGCTCTACGTGCTGGTCGGGCTCCAACTCGCCTTTCTGGGTGGGATCGTCGCCGTCCACGAGCTGAACCGGGCCTTGGATTGGGGTCCCGGCGCGGGTCTGGAGATTCCCCAGGCCAACGCCAGTAAAGATCCCTTTCGCGGCGCCGCCGTGAGCGGACATCCAACCTTGAACCTCAACGGCACGCACGTCGAGGTCCCGGCCGGCCTCGCGCTGGGAGACGCGGTGCTCGTGTTCTTTGCCACGGAGTCGGGCAAACCTCCCCGCATCGTGCAGGTCGAGCGTCGCCGTTGGGGGGCCGACCCATTGTTCGGTCCGGAGCTCTTCAGTATTCCGGGGCGTGTGGTGGCGCCGGCGGGGGGGCGAACCTGGCGCGCCGGGCGGCAGATCACGCTCAGCGTTGGCAACCCCCCAGTATCCGTGGCGCTGGATCTTCCGGACACCATCCCCGTCGCCGATGCCGCTCTCGACCATCTAACGACTCCCAACCCCATCCTAGGCAGTCTGCGGCGCGGTGCACTCGGTTACCGCTTCCTGACCGATCTCTACGTCACCGGGCAGACGTTCCCCTTCCAGATGAGCTTGGCCTATGACCCAACACGCGACCGGCTTGTGATCGCGGCGGGGAAGTCCGAACGCGTCGACCGCCGCCCCAGGCTCCGGGACCAACCGACCCGCTCCGACCTCTTTCTCTTCGACGGATCAGGAAAAGAAGTGGCGTCGACCGAGATTCCCGGCCATGTCTTCGAGACGGTACACAGTCCGCTCGACGGGACAATCCTCGCCCTCCTGAGTCAGGAGCAATACCTGGCAGGCCCGGTACAGCTGGTCCGGCTTGGCGAGGATGGCACAATCGTCAGGCGCAGCCCTCAGATCCATTCCGATCGCATCCTCGGTTTCGATCGGGACACTGGGGATACCTGGGCGCTGATCGGCACGACGATGGCGTCTCCGCAACCCCCCTTCCTTGTGCAGCGCTTCGGTCTCGACGGCTTCCGCGGTCCGCGCATCGGTCCGGTCGCATCCCGGCCCAGGGCAGTTCTGGTCGCGGAGCGTGGTCTCTGGGTCGTCGAAACGGATGAACACCGGGTGAGCCGGTACGACCTGTCGGGTGCCCTGAGACGGGAATACCGGGATCTCAATCGACCCACCGAGATCGCGGTGGACGGCGGCAGCCTGCTTGTCGTGGAGGCCAATCAGACGCAGCTCACGCGCTTCGGCGCGGACGGGTCCGTGCTCTGGCGGGTGCCCCGCTTCCAGGGTCTCGCCTGGATCTTGCCCGAGCCGCGCACCGGGGGCGGATGGGTGGCGGCCACACGCTACGAGAGCGCCGCCGGGGGCGTTTTCCGGTATGAGGCCGACGGTCGCATCCTCCCACTCCTACAACCGATCGCTCCACGGGCCTTCGCCGACTGGACGCGGGGCCGGCTCGCCGGCGATGTGATCGGCGACCTCAGCCGCGGTCGATTCTATGTCCGGGAGGGCCAGGCCGTTGCCATCGTCGGAACCGATGGGACGCTCATCCGGCGCGTTGAGAAGTTCCGCTTCGCCACGCCCCGCCCTCTCCCCCAGTGAGCCGAAAGGACAACTGGCGCGTATGAGGACGCCGAGCTTCCTCCAGCGGGTACGAGAGGCGCGGCGCGTCGTCGTCTTGACGGGTGCCGGCGTCTCCGCCGAAAGCGGCGTCCCGACGTTTCGCGGAACCGACGGGCTGTGGCGGCACCACCGCGCCGAAGACTTGGCGACGCCCGAGGCGTTCGCGCGCGACCCGCGGCTCGTGTGGGAGTGGTACGAGTGGCGACGGCGACTGATCGCCACGCGCCGACCCAACCCAGCGCACGAGGCCATCGCAGACCTGGAAGCGCGTGTCCAGGAATTCTTGCTGATCACGCAGAATGTGGATGGTCTCCACCGGCAGGCGGGGAGCCGGCGTCTCGTGGAGCTTCACGGGAGCCTCTGGCGCGTCCGCTGTCTCGCCGAGGGGACCGTGACGGAGAACCTGGAGGTGCCTCTTCCGTCCCTCCCCCCGTACTGCGCGTGCGGCGCGCTGGTCCGCCCAGACGTGGTGTGGTTCGGCGAAGCGTTGCCGCCCGGCGCCATCCGGCAAGCCTACGACGCTGCGGAGTCCTGCGACGTCATGCTGGTGGTGGGCACATCAGCGCTCGTCCAACCCGCCGCTGCGCTGCCGATGATCGGCAAGGCGCACGGGGCCTACGTGGTGGAGGTGAATCTGGAGCCCACACCGCTGAGCGCCTTCGCGGACGAATGCCACCACGGCAAAGCTGGGGAAGTCCTTCCCCAATTACTCGGCTCCCTGATGCGGCCCCGATCCCTGACCCACAACCCCTGATTCCTGGCGATCTATGCTCACCGTGACGTTGGCTCCGGGTAAAGAGAAGAGAGTGAATGCAGGCCACCCGTGGATCTATCGGAGCGAGATCGCTCGGATCGAGGGCGCGCCGACCCCGGGCGTCATGGCCGTGGTCTCGGACCATCGTGGACGGTTCTTGGGGCAGGCGATGGTCAACCTCAAGTCCCAGATCGCCGGCCGTCTGCTCTCTCGCGTCGAGGAGCCCATCGACGAGGCCTTCATTGAGCACCGCATCCGCGAGGCGCTAAGCCGTGGCGGTCGCTCGGCGACCGGACCCGGCGCGTGCCGTCTCGTGTTCGGGGAAGGCGACCAGATGCCGGGCCTGATCGCAGACCGCTATGGTGACCTTGTGGTGATCCAGATTCTTACCGCGGGGATGGAACGGCTGCGGGACGACATCCTCAACGCCCTGCGACGGGTTGTGGGACCCCGCGCGATCTACGAGCGCAGCGACGTCTCGGCCCGCAAGCTGGAGGGACTGGAGCTGCGCAAAGGGTTCGCTTGGGGAACGGGAGAAACCGGCGTCTGGATCCGGGAAGGCGATCTCACCCTCTTCGTCGAGGTGGCGACCGGCCAGAAGACCGGCTTCTTCCTGGATCAGCGGGAGAATCGAGAGATGGTCAGGCGGTTGGCGCGAGGGCGCGAGGTCCTGGACTGCTTCTGTTACTCGGGCGGGTTTTCCGTCAGCGCGGGCGCCGGCGGCGCGGCCTCGGTGACGGGGATCGACATTTCGACGGAGGCCCTGTCCTGGGCGGAGCGCTCAGCCGCGCACAACGGTCTCGGTGCCTGCTGCACGTTTGTTTCCGCCAACGCCTTCGACCAGCTCAGGGCGTTGGGCCGAGCCGGGCATCGCTTCGGTATGGTCATCCTGGATCCCCCCGCCTTCACAAAAGGCCGCGAGGCGCTCGCCGGGGCCCTCCGCGGCTACAATGAGATTAACCTGCGGGCCATGAAGTTGCTCGACCGCGGAGGGATTCTGGTCACGTGCTCCTGCTCGTACCACGTGGACGTCGCGACGTTTCTGGACATGCTCCGGTCGGCGGCAGCGGACGCTCACAGGGAGTTCCGGTTGCTGGAGCTCCGGACGCAGGCCGCCGATCACCCGATCTTGCTTGCCGCCAAGGAGACGCAGTACCTGAAGTGCGCGATATTGGAAGCGGCGAACTGATGACCGGAATTCATCCGCAGATTACGCAGATTTCATCGCAGTCGAGCGAAGGAATCCTGCCCGTCGCGTCGTAAACATCTTGAACACTGGATACTGCCCCCATGGTGAATTCATCCATGGCGTTTCGTTGCGGCGTGTGCCGGAAAGAGCTGCGGGGCATCTGGGCCGTCCTGACGGCGCGCCCGTTCCCTGTATGCTCCAAGTGCCGCCTGATGGTCCACCACGGCTGCCTCGCGCAGGCGGATCCTCCGGTCTGCCGCCGCTGCGCCGCCCCGGCTCCCGAGTCTGAGGACCGCCGGTCACAAGGGCCGTGACGTTCGTTCCTATTCCTTCTCCCTCGATCAGGAGAGGGGACCGGCGAGGACGTCTGTCACGAGAGTGCCACAACTGAGGCTCTCCGGCGCGGCCCGGAGGCGCATGGCCGTGCGGTGGGCTGCGGACGCGGCACGGAGGGGCGCTCTCTGAGCGAACCGACCCGCGGGAGCCAGCCCTGCCCCGCGGCATTGCCGGTGCCGCGGGGTTCCGTCGCGGCCGTGCGCCGGAGGGGCGTGGCGGGGAGCCGAGTGGCAGTTTCCATATCCCGTCATGACGGATACGTCGCGGCAAGTTCGGCCGGCAGCACAGAGCCGTCCTGATGTTGCCTGACACCGACCTGGCGCGTCAGATGGATCGGCCCGCCACCTTGGCCTGGCACCAGGCGTACAGCGCATCATAGAGCGGGAACTCCAGTTCCAGCTTCCGACGGTCGTCCTGGCAAATGACGGCAAAGCCTTGCGCCACGGCCTGGAGGCCGGCCGCTTCGGGCACGATCCCCACGTCCGCCGCCACGTCGGCCCCATGGACGATCTGCGCCAGCAAGCGCAGCGCTGGATCATCCAGGTGGTATGCGTCAACCAGCACCTCGAAGCTGCACTTGCCCTCACGATGCGCGTAATCCGCCCCCGGGCAGTCGAAAGACTTGCCGCCTTCCCGGCGGGCGGCCTCCAGAACTTTGTCCTTGGGAACAAAGAGAAATTCCGCCTGCGGATCGATGAACTTCCTGACGAGCCACGGACACGCCACGCGGTCCGTCTTGGCCCCTTCACGTGTTACCCACCTCATCATCACTCTCCTTCTATCGCGCAGCCGGCGGAGTTGGTGTTGCTCTCTCCAGCGGGCTGTCGGAGACTCCGGTGGTCGATCACCGGTCGCGGGGCCCCGTCTCTTCCGGCGGCTTCACCTGGCGAAAGCTCCGCAGGAGGAGGAGGTCGTAGACAATCTTGAGCCCGCCGGCCACGAAGAAGAGCCCGCTCATCAAGGCGGGATTCCCGAGCAGGAGGCCAGCGCACACCGGCGCCACCGCGGCACCCACAGAGCGGGCCGTACCGGTGATGCCGGCGGCGGCCGAGCGCTCCTCCGGGCGGACGATGGCCATCGTGTACGACTGGCGCGTGGGAACATCCATTTGGGAGATGCTGAACCGAAGCAGCAGGACCAGGATCGCCAGAGGCAGTGTCGGCATGAGCGGCACCAGCATCAGCAGGACGTTGGACGGCAGGTGGGTGAAGACCATCGTATTCACCAAACCGAACCGGGCCGCAATGGCGGAAGCCGCCAGCGCCGACACGCCGGCGAGCAGGTTGGCGCCGAAGAAGATCATGCCCAGCGTTCCTACGTTGGTGCCGAACCGGAGATAGAACCAGTAGGCCAGCATGCTCTGGATGACGAAGCCTCCGCCGAAGGCATCCAGCGCGAAGAGACCGGCCAACCGCAGCACCACCCCGCCCGAGCGGTGCAGGCCCAACCGGGATCTCGGTTGCGCCGGGGCGGCCGCTGCTGCGCGCGGAGCCTCCACTGAAGGGCTCAGCCGCCAGAACACCCACGCGAGCGCCACACCGATGAGGGCATACCCGGCCAGCACCAGGCGATAGCTCGTGAGGGCCGTGAGGCCCCCCGCCTGGCCCAGCCGGGCGATGCCGCCTCCCGCCAGCGACCCCGCCGCCGTGGCGAAGGAGCCCACCAAATTGTACCAGGCGAAGGTCCGCGTACGCTTGTCGTCGGCGACGGTCTGGGACAAGGCGGCCTGTTCGATGGCCAGGAAGGGTCCCACCTCGTACCCGCTGGGACTGATGACGCCGACCGTCGCCGCCGCCAGCAGGACCACGAAACGGCCCGTGGCGATGAAGATGAGCCCTGATCCCAGGATAAGGAGCGATCCCAGCACCAGCATCCGGCGCCGCCCGTATCGGTCGGCGTGCGTGCTCATCCACAACGAGATGACCGTGTCGCCGACCAGGGTGAGCGTCAGCAGGAGCCCGATCCTCGTCTCGTCCAGTCCCAGCGCGGCCAGGTACAGGGCGAGGACGACGGCCAGGAACCCGTAACCGAACATCCGCGCCACGCGGGCCGCGAATAACAGACGGCCGTCACGGGTCAAATGACTCAAGGGTGATATCGGCATGCTGTGCGGTCCGCGGCCCGACCCGAGGAGGACACGACGTGGCCCTCAGGGCTAGCCAAAAGCGTCAGCGCCCGGAGAGTCTTTGGGCGGGCAGGTCGTTTGTATGCCCCGGAGGCGATAGTCTCATGGCAAGCGCTGCATCGGCAAGAGCCCACGGGCTGGGGAACACAGGGAGAGGAGGGCCGTTCGGCCTATGGCTTCTCCAGAGCCTGACGAATCTCGGCGGTGATCCCCTCGGTCAACCGCTGCTCGATGGCCTCCAGATGTTCCATGGAGAGGTCAACGAACTGCAGACCCATGCCGAGATCCTCGGGGCCGCTCTTGGCCGGGTCGGCATTCCGCCAGATGACCTGGCCGACGGCGGTGACGCGGTTGGCCGCCCCTGGGAACTGGATGCGGAGGAGAACCTGTTCGCCCACGTCCTGCGGGGTCGGTGTCTGGACGAAGACGCCGCGTGCCGAGAGGGTGAACCGATCGGTCTGCTGGACCGGCTGCAGCGCCTGATACTGCAGGCTCCCTTGCAGCGCCACCCGCGGGATGCTGCGCCGTGGAGAGACGGCCTGGCCGGCCGCCGGCGCGGCGGGCACCCAACCCAAGGCGCCCACCCGCAGGAGGCATTGCAACGCTTTCAAGGTCACCCAGGCATCGAAGGGGCTGTCGGTCAGCACCCGATCAAGGTTCCGGGTGGAATCCAAGACACCCACGAGCGCGGCCGCGGCCGGAGACAGAGCCGCCTGCAGGGCCGTCCGCAGGGCAGCGGGGATCTCCAGAAAGACATCAGGGCCAGGGAACGGCCCGCGGAGCCCGGGGACCTCCTCGAGCCTCCGCATCCCCTCCTTGACCAGATCCTCGTTGGACGTCGAGATCTCGGAACCAAGCTGGGGCGGGAGGCCGACCGGAGGGTTGATGTTGAAGGTGCCCTCGGCCCACGTGAGCAGCTGATACAGCGCCGTGTCCCCCAGACGGGGACCCTGGCTGGCATGCGTCATCCGACCGTCTCGGAACAGGACTTCGCCGGCTTCCTCGCCCCGGGTCAGGAGCAGCCGGGCGCTGCGCTCTTCCGACTCCAGCCACCGGATCAGCGAGGGGAGCGGCATATTCTGGAGCTGCCCCTTCGCCACGGCGGCGTCCGACGGCTCGGGCGGGGGGGCCGCCGGCCGCGCGCGCCGAAGAATCGAACGGACCCGGGCCTTGATTTCCTCGGGGTCGACGGGTTTGGCGATGTAGTCTTCCGCCCCCAGGTCCAGCCCGCGCACCTTGTGGCTGGAAGTCCCGAGGGCGCTGACGAACACCAGTGGAATCCCCGCCGTGGTAGGATCCTGCTTCAGGATGCCCGCCGCTTGAAAGCCGTCGAGCCTGGGCATCATGGTGTCCATGAAGATGAGATCGGGCTGTTCCGCCCTGGCGGTCGTGATGGCCTCTTCGCCGTTCGTCGCCTCCAACACGTCCGCGGGGAGCGTCGCCAACGCATCGCGCATGATGCGCCGGATCAGGGCGTCGTCATCCACCACGAGGATACGCGGTCCCATGCTCGGAGCCCTCCGATCGACAGAAGTCACCGCCCATCGAGACGACCGTGGGACAATGGCCCGCCGCTCCCCGTGCGGAAACGGAAGGCTGTGTACCACCTCACCATAGCGTCCCTGGATCAATACAGACAAATTTCCGGCGCGTCAAGGACGACGTGGGCCAGGGTCGTAAGTCAGCGAATCTGTCCGCCCCAAACCGCCCAGGGTTTTGGTCCTCCCGAGGGAGGAGACGTGCCGATTCAAACGAGGTTCTCGGGTGAATGGCTCACCCACGCCTCCTCGGCTTGCAGGGCGCGCACCTTTGCGGGAATGACGATCCGGTAGACGCGCTCGGGTGGAATAGACTGACCCCCGGCCGTCAACAGCCGGGAGATCGGAACACCGAAGAGGCGCTCGTTCTCCTGGAGCAGCGGCCGAATGAGTTCCCAGTGGACCGCGCTGAACCTGCCGAACTGACCGCCGTTGAGTTGATCCTCGCCAACCTTCCCCTTCGGATCCCGGATGAACACCGCCCCGCCCGAGGCGAGAGAGAAGAGATTGCCGCCCGGATATGGGGTCTCGAGGTCTTGCAAGCGGCCGTCGGCGCCGAACCGGATGCCGTTCAGGATGACGAAGCCGCCGCCGTTCAACGGATCGCCGGCCATGAAGCTCTCGGCAAGGTAGTCCAGACAGGTCCCGTTGATCACGACGCGCGGATGGCCCACCGCGTTGATGAGCGGCCGTCCGGCAGCGTTGCCGAGGACGAACACGTCGCCGCCCTTCGCGGCGTACATGAAGGTCTGGCCGACGTCTCCGTGGACGACCAGTCGCCCCGCCTTCATGATCTGGGCCAGCTGATCCTGTCCTGACCCGTGCACGATGACCTCGGCTCCGTCGATCCCGGAGGCCAGGTAATCTCCCGATGAGCCGAAGACGTCGATGCGGATGTTCCCGGTCTCCGGTCCCAGCCCGTTCGCAATGAAGCGGTGTCCGCGAGCCGCCGCGACGACCAGGCGACGGAAACCGCGGCCGGCGAGGCGGACCAGCTCCCTTGCCAGGGACTCCGGCCCCTCGGGCGAAAAGCCTCGCGAGTCCACCACGAGAACTTGGCCCTCCGCTTCCGGCTGCGGCAGAGGCCGGCCGTGCTCGTGGAAGCCCAATCCGGTCGAGGGCCGCCGCCGGACCGCCTGGAAGAGGGCCGAGAGCGCGGCATCGAACAGAGACAGCAGGCAGCTTCGGCGCAGCGATCCGGTCGGGTACCGGCGGTCGATCAGGAGGCCGAGACTCTCCAGGGACACGCGCCGCCCCTCATCGTCCGAAAACCAGGGCGTCAATCGATCGCAGAAGCGCTGCGCATCCGGATAGCTCCAGCCCTGGACCCGCTCGACCACGTCCGCGAAGAGTTCCGCGGCGCTCCCCCTCGGTTCCGCACACTCGTCGGCCCCGGGTCCGGGCGCGCCGCCGCTCCGCTGCCAAGCCGGGGCTGTTTCCTCCACCCGGATCGGCCGTCCGAACTTGTCCGCGCACCGAAGCCGCGCCGACCCGACGCCGTCCCGCTCGACGGTGAAGACGAAGGCTCCGCCGTCCGTGTGGCTTCCGCCCCGCGCGTTCCAGACAAGGTCGGCGCGGCCCCAGAAGCGCGTGTCTTCGACGGCCAGGCTCTCCAGAGCCGCGTCGATCGCCTGCTTCTCCGAGGCGGCCAGGCCGATCGCCGGCCCCGCGCTTCCCGGATCCTGGAGTGCGAACACCTGCGGGCGGAGCATGCTCGTGTCGGTGATGCCGATGAGCCGCGCGGTTCGGGACCCGCCCCCATTCGGCGTAGACTGGGCGATCAGGAAGAACCACGGCCCGTCGGGAGAGCCGTGGATGTGCACTGTCTGGAGCGCCCGGTAGATCTCCTGCTTCGCGGCAGGAAGCTGGGCGAAGTCCCGCTCGGTGGTAGGCGCCAGGGCCTCGATGACGTATTCGAGCGGGTACCCGTACGTCCGGTGGAGGAGGTCGAACATCAGGACCGAGACTTCGGTGTCGGTGAGGAAGAGGGGCTCGATGTTCCGTTGGGCCAAGTAGGCGCACACCGAGGCGTAGTTTGCGAAATCGCCGTTGTGCACCAGGGCTTCGTGCAGGCCCACGAACGGATGGGCGCCGCCCGGGTGCCAGACCCGCCCCTTGGTGGGGTAGCGGTGGTGGCCGATCCAGACGTGTGCCCGGAGGTCCTCCAGCGCGTACGTCCGGACGGCGTCGTCGCCGTAGCCCACCATCTTGAGAACGAGGAGATCCTTCCCGTGCGAGAGCACGAAGGCGCGCTTCTCTCCGAGCGAGCTGTACCAGGCCCGGTTGAGCCGGAAGCTGTTCTGGTACACCAGCTCGTCCTGGAGCGCCTCCTGGCGGACGCCGGCCGTGCCGATCTGCGCGGCGAAGGCCTTTGCGGCGTCGGGCCGCACGCGGACGAAATACGCCACCACCTGCGGCGGGCGGACCGGCAACCCCGGGAGGTCCCTGATCGGGAAAACCACGACGTGGTCCACCAGGAACGTGGGGTGGATGTGCGCGGACTCCACCTCCGGGCGGGCGGAGGCGTCCAGGTAGGCCACCGCCAAGAGATAATCGTCGCGCAGGATCGCCGGCGTCACGCCGAACTCTTCCGGGACGAGGCCGACCATCGCGACCCCGCCGCCCTTGCCGTTCCCTCTGTTTCGCATCTGGCGGAGGGCCTGGAGGAGGTGGCGACCCGGGATCGCCTCGGCGCACGCCATCCCGATCACGCCGCAGCCGCCCTCGGCCTCGGCCCTCCGCGCCGCCGGTTGCGGAGCGTGTCCGGACCGGAGCGCCGTGCGCGACGCGACGATCCGCTCCGCGATCTCTCGCGACGTCATGCCGCGGCTCCCCGCGGGCCCGGCCGGTACTCCAGCAGGTCGGTCCGGCCCCGCAGCGCGCGGACGCTCGGGAGGCCGAGGTGCCGCAGGATATCCCGCAAGCGCGCCGCGAAGGCGGCGTAGAGGTTGCCGACGCGCTCCGCGGCCCACTCGGGATCGATGAAGAGGGACAACTCCGGATCCGTGGTGGTGATGCCGTAGGTGCAGCCGCGTCCGCGCTCGCAGTTCGCGCACCGGGTGCAGCCCATGGCGATCAGCTCGGCCGTCCCGAGCGCCGCCCCGTCCGCTCCCAGCGCCACGGCCTTGGCCACGTCGTCCGCCGTCCGGATCCCGCCGCTCGCCAGGACCGTGAGTTCGTCCCGCACCCCCTCGGCGGTGAGGTATCGGTGCACCTTGGGGATGGCGTACTCGACCGGCATGGCGATGTCCTTCTTCGCCACCTCGGGGGCCGCCCCGGTGCCCCCGTACGCGCCGTCGATTTGCAGGATGTGGGCCCCCGCGTGATAGCTGCCGACCGCGACCATGTCCACGTCGGTCGGCGTGGACACCTTCACCGCCACCAGCGCCTCCGGGTTGATCGCCTTGACCCAGTCCACATGCTTCCGGTGGTCTTCGACCGAGTAGACGCTGTGGAACGGGAACGGCGAGAAGAGGCTCACCCAGGGGACGGCCTCGCGCATCTTGGCCACCGCCATGGTCGCCTTGTCCCCCAGCAGGTGCCCGCCCAGGCCCGGCTTCGCGCCCTGCGCGTACTTGAATTCCACGATCCGGGCCCGCTGGATGGTCTCCTCGCGCACGCCGAACATCCCCGTGGCGATCTGGGTGATGACGTGCTCGCGGTAGGGCACGAGCGAATCCGGGTAGCCGCCCTCGCCGGTGCAGGTGAAGGTCCCGCAGCGGCGAGCGGCCATGGCGCGGGCGAGCATCACCCGCTCGCTCACGGACCCGAACGACATGCCCGCCCCGTACCAGGGGACGGGGATCTCGATGGGAGGATCCCAGGCGCGGCGGTTGAGCGGAATCGCCAGGTCGATCGGCCGGACCTCGGGCAGCCACTCGCTCGCGGGCAGCTCGCGGAACGCGAGGCGGTCGAAGCCCCCGGCGGAGGCGCCCGTCGTGGGGGCCGACGCCGCCGGCGCGCCGGTCTCGGCCTGGAGCCAGGTCGAGAGGATCAGCTCCGCCGGCCAGCGGCGGTCGCCGAGGGCGGGCGGCGGAGAGGCTGCCCGCGACCAACGGCAAAGGCCCCTCCGGATCGCGCCCGTGTGCCGGGCGGCGATGAGGGGCAGATCGGAAAGCCTCGGCGGAAATTCCATGTCACCCCTCGAAGCCTGCGATGCCGGCGAAGGCCTCTCGCTCCAGATCGGCTTGGAACATCGCGCGACCGTGCTCCCCGCGAAGGCGCCGCACCTCGCGGAGGCCCATGGCCCCCAGGATCTCGAGGAGCTGGTCCCGCCAGACCCCGGCCAGGTTGCACAGGCGCTGGACGCCCCAGGCCTCCTCGAATCGCGGCAGCGCAACGCGGGCCGTGCCCCGGTCGAGGCACTCGCCCTCCAGCCGGCCCTGCAGGGCCACCAGCGCCGCGGTGTCCAGCGCCACGGCGTCCAGGCCGCAGACGATGGCCTTCGCGACATCCGCCGCCGCGATGATCCCGCCGCTGCCCAGGAGCACCGCCTCCTCCCGGATCCCGGCCTTCACCAGTGCCGCGTGAGAGCTCCGGACCGCCTCGCCGACGAAGACGCCGGCCGCCCGCCCGTGATAGTCGGCGGTCACGTGGAACAGCCGGACGCCGGACCGCGCCACGGGAAGCGGGTCGTGCTCCAGGGGAAGCCGGACGTAGACCGGCGTGACGGGAAAGCGCGTCTTCAGGGCTCGGTAGGCGCCGTCGTCCCAACCGTCCAACTCCAGCATCGGCGGCGCCTCCCGGAGTTGAACGGTCGCCTCGATCTCCTCGGGCCGAACGAGGGGCGCCACCGCCGGACTACGGATCCCCAGCGCCAGAAGCCGCGGGAGCGGGAGAATGGCCAGAGTCTGGAGTCGACCCGCAGCCTCCGCGAGGACGCGGCACAGGATCGGGTCCTCGACGGAAAGGGGCGGGGCGTCGAAGAGCATCGGAATGGGCAGGCTGAACGAGTGCGGCAACGGGACGGAGGGGACGCCGGCGCCGTCGAAGGTCAAGACGCCGGGCCGTTCCCCGAGATCCACGGCCGTCGAGATGAACTCGCGCCCGTGGATGCCGTCGCGCGTAGGGCGGACGATCTCGGACATGTCCGTCCACATACCATCCCACGCCTCCCCTCCGAACGCACCGCGGTAGCCGGCGCCCCGCACCGGGATCTGCCCGGTGGCGGCCTCCTGCACGACCGTGTCCACCTTGTCGGGGGTGAAGTAGGAGTCGCCGAGGCCACGCCGCTCAGGATTCGGACGGACCCGGACCATGTCCGGGTACTCGATCGTGCAGCGGAGGCAGCCGACACATTGGGAGGGCCGTGGAGCGAAACCCCCGATGGGGCCGGAGAAGGTTCCGTAGACGCACGGCCGACTGGTGACGACGGGTAGGTTGAAACGGTAGTGGAAGAGCTCGTGCAGGAGCATCCGGGCGAGGCGCCAGCGAATCACCCGGACCCGGAAACGGTTGGGGTGGCGGGCGACGTCCGGGCAGGCTTCGCAGGAGATGTGGTACCGATGATAGCTCATCGCTCGGCGGACGCCCTCAATGACCCTCCGACGACACGCAGCGCGCGAGAGTCGGCCCCCGCCGCGCTCCCGCCTTGGCTCGCGCCTCCCAGCGAGCAGGGCGTCGCGGGCGGAGGGCCCGCGAAAACCGCGCAGAACTGGGATTGCGGGAGGATAGCACACCGGTTGCGGCCGTCAAATTCTGACCCGGCCCGACAGCGCGACTCAGGCCAGTTGATACTGTAACTGATACAACCGGGCGTAGAGCCCCTGCCGGGCCAAGAGCTCCGCGTGGGTCCCTTCCTCCCGGATCCGGCCCTTGTGGATGACCAGGATCCGGTCGGCGAATTGGATGGTGGAGAGCCGGTGGGCCACGATGATGGCGGTCCGGCTCTCCAGGAGAATCCGCAGGGCCTCCTGAATGAGGATCTCCGTCTCGGTGTCCACCGAGCTGGTGGCCTCGTCCAGAATCAGAATGCGGGGATCGAAGGCCAGGGCCCGGGCAAAGGAGAGGAGCTGCCGCTCCCCCTGTGACAGGGTGGAGCCGCGCTCCTGCACCTCTTCCTGGTAGCGCTGCGGCAGGCGGTCGATGAACCGGCTGGCATGGACGCGGCGCGCGGCCTCCTGGATCTGCTCCGCCGTGATCCAGGGGCACCCGAGGCTGACGTTCTCGCCGATCGTCCCGGAGAAAAGAAACACGTCCTGCAGTACCAGGCCGAGGTGCCGGCGGAGCGCGGCCTTGTCCCACTCGCGGACATCCAGGCCGTCCACCAGGATCCGCCCGCGCTCCACATCGTAAAAGCGGCACAGTGCCGACACGATGGAGGTCTTGCCGTGGCCGGTCGGGCCGACCAGGGCGATCTTCTCACCTGGCGCCACCCGGAACGAGATCCCGCGCAAAACCGGCTCCCCCGGCACGTAGGACAGCCACACGTCCTGAAACTCGATGCTGCCCGCGGTCGCCGATGGCGTTCCGGGTTCGGTCGGCGCCTGGATCCTGGCGGGCTCGTCCAGCAGGCGGAAGATCCGCTCGCTGCTGGCCATGGCGGCCTGAAAGATATTGTACTTCTCGGCCAGGTCCCGGATCGGCTGAAACATCCGGTGGACGTACTGGATGAAGGCCACCACCACGCCGGGGAGGAGCGTGTCGTCCAGGATCATCCGCCCCCCCTGCCAGAGGATGAGGCCCACCGTGACGGCGCTGCACAGTTCCACCAACGGAAAGAAGATGGCGTTGTAGTGGACGCTCTTGAGTAGGGCGTCGCGGTTCCGGCTGTTGATCTCCATGAATCGGTGAAGCGCCCGCCGCTCCTGGCCGAAGGCCTGCACCGTGGCCATTCCGGAGATGTGCTCGTTCAGGTACCCGTTGAGCCGGGCCAGGGTCTTTCGGCTTTCCCGATAGTTCTCCCGGGCCTTCTTGCGGTACAGGTTGGTGGCCCACACCATGACGGGCAGCAGGCCGAGCCCGAGGAGGCCCAGGCGCCAATCGAGCAGGAACATGGCCCCGGCGATGCCGACGATCATCAAGGTGTCGCCCAGGAAGGCCACCACGCCGGAGCTGAACAGCTCGTTCAGGTTCTCCACGTCGTTGATGACCCGGGTCATCAGCCGCCCGACCGGGTTCCGATCGAAGAAGGCCAGGTCGTGCGTCACCAGGTGCCCGAAGAGCTGCTGCCGGACGTCGTGCATCACGCGCTGGCCGACGTACTGGGTCGTGAAGGAGTGGCCGAAATGACACAGGAATCCCAGGATCACCGTGACCACGTAGGCCAGAGCAACGCGGTCCAGGCCGGCGAGGTCCTTGGCGGCGATGTAGCCGTCGATGGCCACCTTGACGAGGTACGGACCCAGGAGTTGCGCGCCGGTGTAGCCCGCCAGGCAGAGGAATGCCAGGCACACCAGGACCCAGTACCCTCGGAGGTACACAAGCAGGCGTACGACCAGGCGCGCGTCGTACGCCTTCCCCAGGATCTCGTCGTCGATGTGGACGTGTGGTCCGTGCATCCTCAGCCGTTCTCCTTCGCGGCCAGGGCTTCCAGCTCGCTCGCCACCAGCTGCCGCCGGTACAGACGGTGGTAGTGCCCCTCCCGGGCCAGGAGCTCCTCGTGCGTCCCCTGCTCGACGATCCGCCCGTCGCGCACGTATACAATCTGGTCCGCGTCCTTCACCGTCGAGATCCGGTGGGAGATCAGGATCGTCGTCCGTCCGGTTCGAGCCCCGCGGAGCTCGCGCAGAATACTCTCCTCCGTCTGAACGTCCACGCTGGAAAAGGCGTCGTCCAGGATCAGGATCGGCGGGTCCGCGATCAGCGCCCGGGCCAGCGCCGTGCGTTGCTTCTGTCCACCCGAGAGACGAACGCCCCGCTCCCCCAGCAGTGTGTCGAAGCGGTCGGCGAACTCTTGGATGCTGGGCAGGAGCGCCGCGATGCGGGCCGCCTCCTCAATGTCCTGCACCGTGGCGTCGGGTCGGCCGAACAGGATGTTCTCGCGGATGGTCTCCGAGAAGAGGAAGATGTCCTGGGAGACCAAGCCGATGGATGCACGCAACCGGGACAGCGGGACGGCGCGGATGTCCCGCCCGTCCAGGAGGAGGCTGCCCTCGGGCGCCTCGAAGAGGCGGGCGATCAGGTGCACCAGCGTGCTCTTGCCTGCCCCCACCTCGCCCACGACGGCCAGACAGCTTCCCGCCGGGACCTTCAACTGGATGTCCCGGAGAACCCAGGGGGCGTCCGGGTCGTAGCGGAATGAGAGGTCGCGAAACTCGATGGCGCCCTCCAGGCGCCGCGGCGACCCGTCGTCGGGCGTCAGGTGCGCGGGGGCCGCCGGCGTCTCCAGGACCTCCACCAACCGAGCTAAGGCGGCTGAGCCGCGCTGATAGAGGTTCACGACGTAGCCGATGGCCATGACGGGCCAGGTCAGCATGGCGAGGTACCCATTGAACTGGACGAACTGGCCGATCGTCAGCGTCCCGAGGAGGACGCGTCGGCCCCCCAGCCACAGCACGACCGCCGCCGCCAGTCCCGAGAAGACCGCGATGAGCGGCCAGAGCACCCCGCTCAGCCGCGCGGTGACCAGGTTCTTGCGCATGTACTCGGCGCTCAGCTCCGCGAACCGGGCTTGCCGCGTGTCCTCCTGGGCATGCGCCTGGATGACCCGGATCCCCGCCAGGCTCTCCTGCACGAAGATGCTGAGTTTCCCGAGGAACTGCTGGACCTCCCGGTAACCCCGATGCATCCGGTTGCCAAACCCCAGCACCAGCGCGGTGATGCCAGGCAGCGATAGGAGGGACCACAGCGTGAGCCACGGATCGATGTTGATCATCAGTGGCAAAGCCGCCAGGATCAGCACTGCGCCGTCCAGCGCCGCCACGGCGCCGATGCCCAGCATCTCCCGGACGGAGGCCAGGTCGTTGGTGAGCCGTGACATCAACTCGCCGGTCTTCATGCGCTGGAAGTAGGCCAGCGGCAGCCGCTGCAGGTGGGCGAAGAGCTGGTTCCGCAGATCCCACTCGATGTGGCGGGAAAAGCCGAAGACGTTGATCCGCCAGAAATACCGAAACACCCCCTGGCCGGCGGCGGCCAGAGCGATCAAGCCGGGAAACAGCAGGAGGTCCCACCGGCGGCCCGGCCCCTGCGCCAGGTTGTCGATCGCCAAGCGAGTGAACCACGGAATCAACAGATGCATGACATCCGTGGCGAGAAGGGCCAGGATGCCGAAGAGGAGAAGTCGGCGGCGCCGGTGGAGGATTGGGCGAACGTGCTGGAAGAGCCTGCCGATGGTTTGCCTCGCGCGACGATCAGGTTCGGGAAAGGATTGTGCAATGGGAGCGCGGAGTTTGCAAGTGGGGACGTGCGTATCAGGGCACGCGGCCGACGTTGGAGTTGCCGAGCATCGACGGCCCTAGACCGGACGCCCGGTTGCGGAGCTCCGTGCTCGGCGGTCCGGTCATGTGCCCGCCGTGAGTTCGTCGATGGCGGCCAGCAGGTCGTTCAAGCTCACGGGCTTTGCGAGAATCCGGTCGACGAGCCCCGCCGGAGGCGTCTCTCCGGTCCCGTGCTCTCCCCAACCCGTCAGGAGGATGACCGGAAGTCTCGGCATACACGAACGGACCGCGCGGGCGACGTCCCATCCAGTCACCTCGGGCATCCCGAGATCCGTGAGAACGAGGTCCACCAGGCCGTCTGCCAGTTGGGCGATACCGGCCGCTCCACTCTTCGCTTCGGTGACTAGGTGGCCCGCGGCGCGGAGCAGGCTGACGGTCGTGTTGCGCACCATGGGATCATCGTCCACGACCAGGATCCGTCGCGGGACCGGCGGACGTCTCGCAATCTCTTGCTGGACGCCGGCCTCACCGCCGGGTGCCGTCCGGAATCGCAGGCTCACGGTCGTCCCCTGATCGGGGGCGCTTCGCACCGCGATATGCCCCCCGTGCCGCTCCATGATCCCGTACACCACGGAGAGTCCCAGGCCCATGCCCCACCCACTCTTGGTGGTGAAGAAGGGATCGAAGACCCGCTGGCGGACCTCTTCCGACATTCCGACGCCGGTATCCGCCACCCGCAGTTCCACCAGCCGCGCGGAGTCGCGGTCCGGGAGGCCCGGTTCGGATTCGGCCTCCGGAGCCCTCACCACCTGCGCCGTGAGGCTGAGCGTCCCGCCGGACGGCATCGCGTCCACGGCATTGAGAATGACGTTGGTCAGGACCTCCCGCACCTCCGGTGCGTAGCCGAGCACCGGGGGTAGGCCTGGAAGACACACCTGGACCTCGATGACGCGACCCTGACGCTGGAGTTCGTCCTTCCAGCGAGGTCGGCTAATCTCCAAACTCTCATGGACGACCTCGCTCAGATTGATGGGGGTCAGTGGGGACCGTCCCCGCTGCCGCGCGAAGTCCTGCAGCCGCCGGACCACCTGCGCCGCGTCCGTCGCCGCCGTCTCCAATATCCGCAGACGGTCCTGAATTTCGACGTCCTCCGCGCGCAGCTGCAGCAGCTCTACCTGGCCTAGGATCGCCGCCAGGATATTGTTCAGATCGTGGGCCATGCCGGCGCTCATCTGGCCCAGCGCCCGCAACTTTTCCGCCTGGATCAACTCCCCCTGCGTCCTCTCCAGGTTGGCGTAGGAGCGGTGCAGCTGATGGAAGAGCTGCGCCTTCTCGAGGGCGATGGCCGCATGGTCGGCAAAAGAACCCAGAAAGGCCAACTCGGCTGCGGTGTAACTGCGCGGAGCCGTCGTGTTGAACGTGAGGACTCCCAGCACCCGATTCCCTATCTTGATGGGAAGTCCGAGATACGTCGCCACCCCCAAAAGTCGGTCCTGGCGTGCAAGGACGTTCTCGTGATCGTTGCCGGGGTCCTCCACGTAAAGCGGGGCGCCCGTCGCGGCCACGCGGCCCGAGAAGCCGGTCCCCAGCGGCATCTGGAAGTCCACCGGTAACGTCGTCCCGCACAGCGCTCCAACACGGAGCACCTGGGCCGCCGAATCCACGAGGAGCACTTTGACGTGCGAACATTGGGTGATGGCTGCCGCCTCCGTGACAATCCGGTCCAGGATCCGCTGGAGATCGACCTCTCCCATGACGGTGCGGGTGGCCCGGAGGAGTGCCTCCATCTCCTCGGCTCGGCGGAGGGCCGACCCGTGCAAACGGGCGTTCTCGATGGCGATGGCCGCCTGGTCGGCGAAGGAGGTGAGGTAGGCCAGCTCCTCGGGGCTGTACTGCCGGGGGACGGTGGTGTTGAAGGTGAGGACCCCCAGGACCTCGTCCCCTCGCTTGATGGGCAGGCCAAGGTACGTGACGATGCCGAGCTCTCGGTCTCTTTCGGCGAAGATGCTCCGGGAGTCGTTCTGGGCGTCCGCCATGTACAGTGGCTGGCCCGTCTGGGCCACGAGCCCCGAGGAGCCGACGCCCACCGGGAGGGCGAAGCCCGGCGGCATGGCCGAGCCCTGGAGCGCGCCGACGCGGAGGACCCCGGCGGCCCGGTCCAGGAGGAGCACCTTGACATGCGGGGCGCCGCTGATCCGGGCCGCCTCGGCGAGGATCCGGTCGAGCATCCCCTGGAGGTCCAGGCCGGAGGTGACCGAGCGCGCCGCCGCCAGGAGCGCTTCCAGCTGGGATCCCCGGCGGATCGCCGCCTCGTGCAACCGTCCATTCCCGATGGCGATGGCCGCCTGTCGCGCGAACACGGTCAGAACCTCTACGTCTTCGTCCGTGTAACACCTGGGCTCCGGGCTGCTGAAGGCAAGGACGCCCAGGAGTTGGTCCCCGAGGATGACGGGAAGGCCGAGATAGGCCACGTGCCCGTGCTTCGCCGCGAGGTCGGCCCGCCAGAGGTGCGGGTGTTCGCGAATATCGGCGATCGCGAGTGGCGTCCGGCCGACGGCGATGCGCCCGGCGATACCCTCGCCAACGGGAATCACCAAGCCGTCCATTTCCTCGCGCGACATGCTGACGCTCACGCGGCAGCGAAGCACCTGGTGCTGCTCGTCGAGCACGTACAACCACGTGTCGCTCCCCGCGGCTATCGTGGAGGCCTGGTGGACGATGGCGCGGAGGCTCTGCTCGAGGTCCAGGGAGGACGTGATGGCTTCGTGGGCTTGGAGGAGTGCGGTGAGCTCCCGCTGACGGCGCTCGAGCGTCTCGGTCCGCGCCCTGAGCGCCGACAACTCGGAGAGGAGTTCGGCTGTAGTGCGTGATGCCATACGTGCTCCCCTGAATGGGTCGATGGAATTCGTCTGGCGCTTATCCTTGCCGTGCGGATGACTCTCCCACGGGCGCGTCACGCGGAAAGGTTCACCCCGACCAGTGCCGTGACTCGAGTGATCGGACGGGAGTCTAGGGACCGACCCGGGCGCTGTCAAGACAACGCGCACGAGCACTGAGCGGGAGACGGGAAGATCGGAAGGTGGGGGACTGAAACAAAGGGCCTCGTGTCTCCCGTTCGCGCGGTCATCCGATCCTGTTTGTTGGCAAGCTATTCAAGATCGATTCCGCCCAGGCTGCTCAACAAGGTCCAGATGCAAGGCGGTCTGCGATGGGCGGGGCACCCACCGCAGGCGGGTCAAGGCGTACATCGGGTACACCGCAGCGAGAACCAAGCGGACGGGGTACCCGTCCGGAGGATGGGTCCCCGCAGATGGGCCCTCTTCAGCAGCCTGCTAATGGATGGCGAACGCCAGGCCCAGGCCGTAGGTCAATGCCCCGGCGATCACGGCGACCAGGGTCATCTCCAGCCCGCTGATCCACCAGGGGCGCGTGGTCACCAGGCTCTTGGCGATCCCCACGCCGAAGTGGGCCAGGACGCTCAGAGCCGCCGCCCAGACCACGGCTGGCGTCCCCCGGGTGAAAAAGAAGGGGATGACGGGAATGATGCCGCCGACCGCCGTGGAGGTGGTGGCCGACAGGCAGGCCTTCCAGGGATTGGGAAACGTCGTCTCCGATAATCCCAATTCCTCCTGGACCAACGTCTTGAGAAAGTCCTCCGGCTGCTCCCGGATACGCGCCACCAACGTCCGGGACTCCTCTTCGGTAAAGCCCTTCAGCTGGTAAAACAGCTCCAGTTCCTCTCGTTCCTCTTCGGGGTTATGCTCGATCTCGGCCTTCTCTCGGGCGATCTCGCCCTCGTAGACCTCGCGCTGCGATTTGGCGGCCAGGTAGGCGCTCGACCCCATGGACAAGGCGCTGGCCAGCGTGCCCGCCAGGCCCGTGATGAGGACGATCTGGCTCCCGCCCGTGTAGCCTGCCATCCCCGACACGATGCCGAAGACGGCCCCCAGGCCGTCGTTGATTCCGTAGATCGAGTCGCTCACCCAGCCGGCCCCGCTGACGTGCCGCTCTTTTTTCAGGATGAGGTCCAGGGCGCTGCGTGGACTCTGAGGTCCAGCGAGGACGCGAAGGATCTTCGCGTGCTCCCGGTCGTCGGCCGAGACCTCGGCCAGGATCGCCCGGCTCGTCGCGTCCAGCGAGGTGGCCAATCCCTGTTCGGCCGACAGGCCTCGGTTCTCCATGGCCTCCAGCTTTCGGTACACAACATCGGGACTGGCAATTTGCAGGGAAAGACCGAGGGTGGGCTTCACACTCGCCGCGTCCGGGACCTGGCCGCCGAGCTCTCGGATCCGCACCGCCCAGCGCGCGGCGTGCTGTTCCTCCGCAGCGATCAGCTTCTGCAGGATGTCGCGCCGCCGGGGGTTTGTCTCCTGTTGGGCGAGCAAGCGATACGTCGCCGCCGCCTCCATCTCGTGCTGCCAGCTCTGCCGCAATGCGTGCAGGCTGCCCTTCAGATCATCTGGTGGTGTAGTCATCGCTCCCCCTTGCACAGGGCAAAGGTTCATCCATTGAGGCCTAGTGTCCCGTCCCCGAGATTCGATGAACAATCCCGGCCTCTCCGGCCCGCCCTTCCCCCGCCTGGGGCCTCGTCAAGAACCGGCCAGCCTTGCTCCGGCGCCGCCGCCCCTCCGGGGCGCGTCGCGCCGTGGGCGAAGGGGTCGCGTCGTGTTCGCAGCCGACCAGGCCACGGCGTCCCGAAGCCGGCTGGCCCGCGGGCCCGGCGGGCTCCGGGCGGTCCGGAGAGGCCTCAATTATGTGGTCAACTTCTGGGACACCTCGCTAGTATACCCCCGTAGCGTCCCGGGCGTACGCAGAAGTCGACCGACGAACCCTGCGCAGAAATGGTCAGGCGCGATGGCCCGCACGATGCCCTGCAGTGCCCGTAGCTGGTGTGTCGGTTTCTGCGGGTTGCTGGTCGGAACACCGAGGCGAGATCTGTACGTTCTGCACACCCGTGGAAGCGCGATGACGCCGCTTATGTCTTGATCGTCTCCCCGTCGGCCACCGTCTTCAGGCGGCGGCGACTCAGGTCCACGCCTGGGCCGATGATGCAATTCTTCCCGACGCGGACGCCCGCGGGAATGACGACACCTTTGCCGACCACGCTGATCCCGCAGTCGAGATGCCCGGGGAACTCGCGATTGGCTATGGTGCCCGTGCCCGCGCCGATGACGGCTTCATTGCCCAGCCGGCATTGCTTGTCGATGATCGAGTACGCCACCTTGCACCCGTCCCCCACGACCGTGTCCTGCATGACAATGGATTCGCGGACCACGGCTCCCTGTTTCACGACGACCCCCGGAAAGAGGACGCTCTGCGCAACTTCGCCTTCGATGACACACCCTCTCCCAATCAGCGAATTGCTGACGGAGGCCTTGCTCCCCAAGCGCGAAGGCGACCGTTCCCCCGTGGGCCCAACGTCCGGCGCCGTGCGAATCTCCCACGTCCGCAGGTCAAGGCCGGAGTCGGGGTCGAGGCAGTCCATGTTGGCTTCATGGTAGGATTTGATCGTCCCCACGTCCCGCCAGTATCCCCGGAACGGGTAACAGAGCATCGGCCGGCGGCCGAGCATCCCCGGGATGATGTCCTTGCCGAAGTCGTAGCCCTTCTTGGCCCCCACGACGGCTCGGAGCTCCTCCGCCAACACAGCGAAGTTGAAGACATACACGCCCATGGAAGCCAGATTGCTCTTGGCGTTCTTGACCTTCTCCTGAAACTCGGTGATCCAGCCGTCGTCGTTTGCGACCATCACGCCGAATCGCTGCGTCTCCTCCCAGGGCACCGGCATCGCCGCGATGGTCAGGTCCGCGCGGCGAGACTCGTGGGCGGCGATCATCTGCTCGTAGTCCATCCGGTAGATGTGATCGCCCGAGAGGATGACGACCTTGTCCGGCTTGCGGTCCTCCATGAAGGCCAGGTTCTGGTAGATCGCGTCGGCGGTCCCCTTGTACCAGTCCGAATCCGCTTTCCCGGTGTGGGGCGGAAGGATTCTCACGCCGCGCTCCCGCCCGACGAGGTCCCAGGGTTCCCCGTTCCGCACGTGGTCCATGAGCGAGAGCGGTCGGTACTGCGTGAGGAGGCCGACAAGTTCCAGGCCGGAGTGCATGACGTTGGAGAGCGTAAAGTCGATGATCCGGAAACCGCCGCCGAAGGGCACGGCGGGTTTGGCGCGCTCGGACGCGAGAATGTTCAGCCGACTGCCCACGCCTCCGGCCAGCAACATCACCAGGGTGTCCCGTGCCGGCCTCATGCGCTCACCACGCTTCCTGACGGGATCTCTGCATGCGGGAAATTCGCTTCCCGCATGTCCGGATACACGATGCAGCTCCGGCCCATCCGCAGACCCGCGGGGACGCAGGAGTCCTTGCCGATCACCGTCACGCCAGTGGACAGCGTCTGGGGATGCAGCCGGTTGGGGACAACGTCGCCGCAGCCGACGCGGGCCTCTGTGCCCACCCGGACATCCTTGTCCAGGATCGCGCGATCCACGACGGCCCCCTTTGCGATCCTGCAGCGGTGCATGATGACCGAGTCGCGGACGACAGCCCCGCGCTCGATGACGACCCCGGGCGAGAGGATACTGTGCTCCACCGTGCCTTCCACCACAGCATCCCAGCACACCAGCGAGGAACTCACCTTGGCCGTCGGCCGGAACAACGCTGGAGCCGGATCCCCCATGGTTCCGGGATTGAGGTTGGTTCGGACGCCCCACGCCGGAAGGTTGGGCGCGTCTTCTTCCAGGATATCCATGTTGGTCGCATAGTACGTGTCGAGCGTGCGGGCGTACTGCCAGTAGCCGTCGAAGACCCAGCCGAAAACACGGGCCTTCTCCTCGAGCATCCGCGGGATAATCTCGGAGTAGATCTGGAAGGTCTGGCCATCGCGGGCGTTCTGCTTCAGGCGCTCCACGAGGCACCGGGTCTTGAAGACGTACACCGTGAGCGAGGCGAGATCCCCCTCGGGACGGCTGGCCTTCTCTTGGTACACCGTCACCCGTCGTGACTCGTCCAGGACCGCCGTCCCATACAGGTGGGCCTGGTCGCGCGGCACCCGTTTGAAGGCGATGGTGAGGTCGGCCCCGCTCGTGGCGTGCTGCTGGAGCATGGGCCGATAGTCCATGGCGTACACGTGATCGGCGGAGGCAACCACGACCGTCTCGGGAGAGTACCGCTCGATGAAGTTGAGATTCTGGTAGAGGGCGTCCGCCGTCCCCTTATACCAGTCCGAGTCTTCGGCGCCCTTGAAAGGACTCAGGACTCGGAGAGCACGCGAACGGCCCACGTAGTCCCAGGGCTCGCCGTTGAGCAGGTGGGTATTGAGAGAGTGCGGACGATATTGGGAGAGGACGCCGACAACTTCGATCCCCGCTCGCATCAGGTTGGAGAGGACGAAGTCGATGATGCGGTACATGCCCCACATCGGCAGGGCGCTCTTGGGCCGCTTGGCCGTCAGCACCAAGAGCTCGTCGACCCGACCTCCCGCCAGAACCATCCCGACGATCTTCGTCATGGCCCGATCTCGCTCGACCGACGAGAAGGAGTGCCCCGCGGTTGCCGAGCTCACGAGTCCACGCTGACCGGGACGCTCGCACCGCCCCAGCCTCATCGGGACGGCCGCGCGATAACCAGACTCGGCCGGCTCCGCAACTCTGCATTCAATCTCCCTCAGTCGCCGCGCGGGTGTCAAGGGGAAAGCGGGCTCGCGCGCTCGCGGTCGCCCCATCCCGTGCTCGCCGGCACGCCATCCCGTCCCTTGACGCCACCCATGGAGTCTGGCCCCGCATTTCGCGTTGACACCCGGGATCAGCTTCGATAGTGTTTTAAAACGTCCCGAGTGCCGGCGGTGTCGCCGTGCGGACGCCGCTCTTCCTTGGTCCAGCGGGCCACCGCGTAGGATATGTCCTGGATGTCCTCCTCGCGCACAGGTTTTCTCCCGGGCGTGGCTTTGCTCGGCTCCTGCGGTCTATGAAGACATTTGTCCCACTCGCCGATCCTGAATCCGTATTCCCGGTCTTGTCGGACATCGCTCTCTTCGGGGGGATGTCCGAGCGACAGTTGTCCGAGGTCTGCAGGCGGCTGGAGCAAGGAATGTTCGTACAAGGAGAGCACATCTTCCAGAAAGGCGATGATCCCTCCCACATCTACATCGTGACACGCGGCAAGATTGATCTGCTCATCATGGAGCAGGGGCTCGCCCTGCAAAAGAAGACGCTGATGGCGGGCGATTGTTTTGGGGAAGCCTCTTTGATGTCCATGCAGCGGCACGCCGCCACCGCCGTCGCGCGCGAAGACAGTGAGGTGATCGTCCTCTCCAAGCACGCGCTTCTCCGGCTGCAGAAGGAGGACGCCGCGCTGTTCTCTCTTCTGATGATGAACATTGCCAGGGAGCTGGCGCGGCGGCTGAGACTCACCGATGACATCCTGTTGCGCCTTATGCGGACACACGACAGCGGCTAGCGCGCGCGTCAACGCCCGCCGCCCTGCCTCCATCCAGCTTCCCGGCAAGCCCTCGATCGACGCGGTTCTCGTTCGCCGGACGTCCCGCCCTCGTTGCAGATAATACCGCGCCGACTCATAGTATTCCATGAGGTACGGCAGGACTGCTGCGCCCACAGGGGTTTCCCCCCGATCACGTAGCGATTAGAGCGGGGAGTGTGTTAGAGTGGGGTTATGGAGCCTAGCCTGCGGCCGGACGGCCAACGCAGCGGGTCCCCGCGGTTTCTCGCCGACACGATGCTTGGGCGGCTGGCGACCTGGCTGCGCATCCTGGGGTATGACGTCGAATACGTTCGCGGCGAGGATGCCGCGCTGATCGAACGGGCCCGGGAGACGGGGCGATTCCTCCTGACCCGCGACACCGGCATCGTCCGTCGTCGTCGTTTGCCGCCCCACCTCTTCGTGCACAGCGACCACGTCTCAGAGCAACTGCGCCAGGTGATCCAGGCCTTCCACCTGACGCCCGCGGGTCCGTCGGCGCGTCGCTGCTCGCGCTGCAATGCGCTTGTGGAGCCGCGCACCAAGACGGAGGTTTTCGGCCGCGTCCCGGAGTTCGTGTGGAGCCACCAGGACGCTTTCTGGGGCTGCCCGGCGTGTGGACGGATCTATTGGGCGGGAAGCCACTGGCGTCACATGGACGACACGATCCGCGCCCTGATCGCGTAGGGCACGGCCGGGAACCGGGGGACGAACGATGCGCATCATCTTCATGGGGAGTCCGGACTTTGCCGTTCCCTCGCTGGACCGGCTGGTCGCGGATGGCCATACCGTAGCCCTGGTCGTCACCCAACCCGACCGGCCGGCTGGCCGCGGGCGCGATCTGCGATCGCCGGCGGTGAAGCAGGCCGCGGAACGGCACGGTCTGCCTCTGGCGCAACCCGAGCGGGTGAGCGATCCACACGTCCTGGCGCTATTGCGCGAGGCGCATCCCGAGATCGTCGTGGTGGTGGCGTTTGGACAGTTCCTCCCGCGTACCGTGCGCGAGTTGCCGCCACTCGGCTGCATCAACATCCATGCCTCCCTCCTCCCAAAATTCCGAGGGGCCGCTCCCATCCACCGGGCCGTGATGGCCGGGGAGAAGGAGACGGGAGTCACCATCATGCGGGTTGAGGGGCAGATGGACGCCGGCCCCATCCTGCTGCAACGTGCATGTCGGATCCTTCCCGAGGATGACGCCGGGAGCCTCCATGACCGATTGGCCGCGCTGGGGGCGGCTGCGCTGGCCGACGCGCTCCGAGTCCTGGCCGGCGGCGACGGACACTGGACCGCCCAGGACGCCTCCCGGGTCAGTCTAGCGCCGAAACTCGGCGACGCGGATTGCCGCGTGGAGTTCGCGGGAGACCCTATCTCTCTGGTGAATCGCATCCGCGGGCTATCGCCAACTCCGGGAGCGTATCTGATCTTGCCGGATGGCCATCGCCTGCGACTCCTGAAGGCCGAGGCGCGGGAGGCATCCGGTCCGCCCGGCGTGATCCTGGCGATCGAAGACACTTCCGTCGTGGTCGGGACGGGTGGAGGGGCCGTGGCCTTGTCGGATGTCCAGCCTGCAGGCAAGCGGCGAATGACCGGCGCCGAGTTTGCGCGCGGCCAGCGCCTCCGCGTGGGGGCGCGCTATGCCTAGAGGCGTGGCGATGCCCGCCGGCGGGCAGACATCGCGAAGGGGCCGGCGGGTACCGGCTCCAGTGACGGCGGGACGGCTGAGCGCCCGGCGGATCGCCCTGGACGTTCTCGGCCGGGTGGAGGCCACTGACGCCTACGCCAATGTTCTCCTGGACACCCGCTTGCGGCGCAGCGCCCTTCCCCGACCCGACCGTGCTCTCGTGACGGAGCTCGTGTACGGCGTCCAGCGCTGGCGGGGCATGTTGGATTGGCGGCTGGCACCGGTCCTGGATCGGCCCCTTGCCGCCCTGCACCCCACGGTGCGCCAACTCCTGCGTCTCGGGACGTACCAGCTGGCCCGCCTCACCCGCATCCCGGATTTTGCGGCGGTGGACGAGACGGTCTCCCTGGCACGCGAGGTCGGCGCGGCGCGGGCATCCGGGTATGTGAATGCCGTACTCCGCCGAGTCGCCGCCGAGCCGAGGCGCCCGACGCCGGACGCCGCCGGGGACCCCCTCGCCTACTGGATCGGCCCCGGATCACACCCGGCCTGGCTGGTGGAGCGATGGTTGCGCCGCCTCGGCCGTGAGGAGGCCGGCGCGCTGATGAACGCCAACAACCAGGTGCCCCCGCTCACGGTGGTGGTGAATCGCCTCAAGGCGGACACCGGCGAGGTCGAGCGCATCTTGCGGGGGGCCGTACCCGAGGTCGTGTCCGGACGTTTCATACCCGGAAGCTTCGCCTTTCGGGGGGCCGGGAGTCCGCGCGACCTCCCCGGCTTCGCTCAAGGATTATTCCTCCCCATGGACGAGGCCGGCGCGCTTCCGGTTCTGGCGCTGGATCTCGCCCCTGGCCAGCACGTCCTGGACGCCTGCGCCGGAGGCGGGGGCAAGAGCGCCCTCATCGCCGCCTGCGTAGGCCCGACGGGCCGCGTCATCGCGCTGGATCGCAGTCCGCGGGCCATCCGCCGCCTCTCCGAGGCAACCGCCCGGTTAGGCCTTGCCAGCGTGCACCCCACGCTTTACGATGCGCGCGAGGCGGGTGGAGCCTGGGCCGGCCGATTCTCCCGCGTCCTGCTGGACGCGCCGTGCAGCGGGCTGGGGACGCTTCGTCGCCGGCCTGAGATCAAGTGGCGTCGCCGGCCCGAGGACCTGCCTCGCGCCGCCGCGCTCCAAGCGGAACTGCTGGCCGGAGTGGCGGGGGCGGTGTCCCCGGGCGGCTTGCTGATTTACAGCACGTGCAGCCTCGAACCAGAGGAGACGGACGAGGTGATCAACGCCTTTCTTCGCCGCCATACGGCATTCGCCCTGGAGGCGCCCGGACAGGACCTTCAGGTCTTCGCCGATCCGGCGCGTGAGGGGATCCTGCGCTCCTGGCCGCACCGGCACGACACGGACGGGTTCTTCGTGGCCAGTCTACGACGAGGGGCATCATGATGCCTCACCGTCAGGAATCCGCTCCGCGCTACGGTTGCCTGTATCGTCTGATCCGCGCCGCCGCCGTCTGCGTCGGCTTGGTGGCTGTCGCCACGCTTTCCGGCTACGTCGCCATGCTTTGGTTCCTGGAAGAAGACCGAGTGGACGTCCCGCGCGTCATCGGGCTGGATTCCGTGGCGGCCGAGGCTCTGATCACGGAGGGCGGCCTCACCCCGCGGGTGATGGCCGAGGAATTCAGCGTGGCCATCCCCAAGGGGCACGTCACTCGCCAGCGACCATCCTACGGCACGCGTCTGAAGCTCGGAGGCGAGGTGCGGCTCATCCTCAGCCGAGGATCCGATCAGCTCGCGGCTCCCGACCTGGCGGGCCTGACCCCCACACAGGCAAAGCGAGTCCTGGCCGAGGCAGGTCTCGTATTCGGCCCCGTGACCTCGATTCATTCGGACGCGCATCGGCGGGAAACCATTATTGCGCAGGATCCCCCGGCGGGCACGGCCGTGATCCGAGGGGCCACGATCCGACTGTTGGAGAGTCTGGGACCCTTGGAGGACATCGTCGTGGTCCCCGATTTGCGCGGCCGCGAAATGGTCGTCGCCCTGAATCTCCTGAAAGAGCTCCAACTGGAAGCCCGCATGAGTTTCTATGAGTCGATCGCGAAGGGGGGGCGCGTGATCGATCAGGATCCCGCGCCCGGCGCCCAGGTGAAGGTGGGCGGACAGGTGCAGATTACCATCGGGGACTAGTAGGCTGCTGAAAAGGGCCCATCTGCGGCGTTGGCACGCTTGGACACTCGTTGCAGCGTATCTGGAGTACGCCTCACTCGGTCCTTCGCGCGCCGCCTGGCATCTGGACCCTTTTGAGCAGCCTGGGCGAGA
>Ga0316622_100000178_pt1 | contig 32725 bp, 54 predicted proteins | sample OWC_Aug_OW2_C1_D_FD_207646 | JGI IMG/M metagenome (GOLD analysis project Ga0316622, IMG submission 207646) | Wetland soil microbial communities from Old Woman Creek delta, Ohio, United States - OWC_Aug_OW2_C1_D5_C | ecosystem: Environmental > Terrestrial > Soil > Wetlands | place: USA: Ohio... | reverse complement strand
ACAGCGGTGACCGCGCCGCCCCCGCTTGCTGCCGTGACCTCCCCCACGGCAGGGCAGCCGCCGACTGGCGCGCCTAGCGCCCCGACTGGCGATGCCTCCGGGTCCCCGGCCAAACCTGCGGAGCAAGCGCAGGCCGCCAGTCCTGAGCCCAAGAAGGAGAGCGATGCGGCCCGGTTCGCCGCCCTCGCCAAGCGGGAGCGGGAGGCGTTCAAAGCCCAGCAGGAGGCCAAGGCGCTCCGCGAGCAGATCAAGGCGGAACTGGCCCAGGTCGAGGCATGGAAGGCCGCGCAGGGCCTCGCCAAGACCAATCCGCTGGCCTTCCTTGAGCAGCAGGGTCTGACCTACGAGCAGCTTACCCAACTCATGCTGTCGGGCGGCCAGGACTCCCCCGCCGCCGCGGCCAAGGCCGTCGAACAGCGCCTCGACGCCAAGATCCAGAGCATCGAGGCCCGCGAGCAGGCCGCCAAGGATGCGCAGGCCGCTCGCCAGGCCGAGGAATCCAGGCGGACCATCGAGACTCACGAACGCGAGGCCGTCGAGTTCGTTACCGGTGCCGCCGACAAGTACGAGTTGACGAACATGCTCGGGATGCAGGAGGAGGTCCCGAAGCTGATTCGGCTCGCCTATCAGAAGGCCGTGAAGGCTGGCGAGACGCCCAAGGTGATGACCTTCGAGGAGGCTGCCGACCTCGTCGAGAAGCACCTTGAAGCGCAGGCCGTGAAGGTGCAGAAGGCAAAGAAGTTCCAAGCGAAGGAAGCGCCGAAGTCCGCCCCCCAGGGCGAAAAGCGAAGTGTCGAATCAGCGGGCACGCTGACCAACGACCTGACCGTGAGCACATCGGGCCCTCCCATTCGGTATCTCTCCGAACAGGAGCGGGTCGACAATGCATTGCGTGTCGCGGCGAGTCTCCGAAAGTAGGAGCCGCCAAACCGCTTTTCTCGGGCTCCGCGTTGACGGGGCCAGATAGGACTTTGTCACATGGGCGCATATTTGGACCTTACCGCCGCCAACGCCATCCTCAAGGAGCTGTACCCCGCGGGGCAGCCGCTCCACAACCTCGTCTACGACGACAATCCCGGATTCGCGATGGTGCCGAAGTTCGAGAAGTTCACGGGGAAGTACCTCCCCACGCCGATGATCTACGGCGTGTCCCAGGGCCGCTCGGCTTCGTTCGCCAATGCGCAGGGCAACCAGAGCCCGGTGCAGGCCGCTTCGTTCCTCGTCACCCGCAAGTCCGACTACTCGATCGCCACGATCGACAACCAGACCATGCTGGCGGCCAAGGACGACGCGGGCGCCTTCATCGAGACCGCGAAGCTGAACATCGACGGCGCGATCCGTTCGGCCACTCTCTCGGCCACCTCCGGTCTGTTCCGCGCGGGCACCGGCACCATCGGCGCCATCGCCACGGGCGGCATCACCTCGGGCGTGATCACCCTCTCGAACGTCGACGACGTGTCGCAGTTCGAGGTCAACATGGTCCTCCAGGCTGCCGCCACCGACGGCGCGGCCCCCCGGACCGCCCTCGGCTACGTCATCAGCGTGGACCGCTCGGCCGGCACCGTCACGGTGTCCGCCACGGGCCTCGGCGGCGCGGCCGGCTCGCCCACTTCCTGGGCGGCTGCGGATGTGCTCCTCCAGCTCGGCGACTCCAACAACAAGATCAGCGGCTACGCGGCTTGGCTGCCGCTCACCGCTCCGGGTACCACGGACAACTTCTACGGCGTGAACCGGTCCACGGACACCTGGCGCCTCGGCGGCGGGCGGTACGCGGGCACGACCAAGCCGATTCAGGAGGCCCTGCTCGGCGCCGCTGCTCTCGTCGCCCGAGAGGGCGGCAAGCCCACGACCGCGATCGTGAACTTCACCTCGTACCAGGCTCTCGAGCTCGACCTCGGCGCGAAGATCCAGTACGTCGACGTGAAGGGCCCGGCCGAGATCGCCTTCCGCGGCATCCGCATCAACGGCCCGAACAGCGAGATCCGGGTCTTCCCCGACCGCTCCTGCCAGGCCGCTACCGCGTGGCTCCTCCAGCAGAACACCTGGCAGCTTGCCTCCCTGGGCGAGGTGCCGATGATCCTGCGCTACGCCGACGGGAACGAGATGCTGCGCGTCTACAACCAGGACGCGAGCGAGGTCCGCGTCGGCGCGTACAGCAACCTGCGCTGCTTCGCCCCTGGCTGGAACGCCCAGGTCAGCCTCTCCGTCTGAGGAGGTCCCTGAAAGGAGACCAGCCAATGGCAAACCGCGGATTCAAGAGCCAGTTCCACTACTCGTTCGAGGCGATGCCGGTCAGCATCTACGTCAACTTCCTTGGCAACAGCACGAGCGCGCCCACGGTCTACAAGTGGACGGGCTCGGCGCTGTCCTCGACCACGACCGGCTACAACGGGCTCAAGTCGATCACCCGCAACGGGACCGGCGACTACACGTTCACGTTCAACGACAACTACAACAGGCTCCTCGATGTGAGCCTGAACGTGCTGTCGGTGGACGGGACGACCGTGCCGGCGACCTCGGCCTACTGGATCAAGGCCGTGAGCACCACGGCCTCCGGTGGCGCCACCGTTCGGGTGGTGTTCTACCTGAACACGACCGGCACGGCCGTCGACCCCACGACCAACGACCAGTGGGGCGGGTCGTTCACCTTCTCCAACTCGTCGGCTCATTGAGGTTCGCCATGGCAATCACGGCAACCCTGGCGCTCACGAGTGGTGGCGGAACGCAGGTGGTCGCGGGTCAGCCCGCGGTCTTCTACGTGACCGTTTCCAACTCGGGAGCGTCTGACGTGACGCTGACCGGGCTAAACACCGTCGTCTCTGCGCCTGGGGCCATCGTGTCCCAGTCGCAGGGGCCGGTGGCTCCGCAGACGACTGTGACCGTGGCGGCTGCCGGTACGGCCAACTTCCCGGTCACGGTGGTCTACCCTGCGCCCGCAACGGCCGGGACTACGGCAGCCCCCGCTGCCTACTCGCCCACCTTCGTTCAGGTGAGCACGTCCGACGGTTCGGTGGCTGCGACCCAGACAATCAACGTCTTCGTCCAGTCCCCGATCCCCGGCCACGGAAACGCACTGCCCGACGCTCAGACGTTCATCCCCGGTCAGCTCGACTTCTCGATCCCCGCGAATTCCGCACTGTTCCCGATCTTCTACTAGCTTTAGGAAAGGCATAGATCATGGCTCTCACCCCCGTTACCGTCGCAGACCGCAACAACACCAGCACCAGCATGGGCGCGTTCCAGGACGCGGCCGGCGTCAACATCCCCCTGACCTCGGTCGACTCGAGCGTGCCGCACTACCGAGCCTCGGCGAGCTTCGTCCCGGTCACCGCCTCGGCGCTCACCCTGTTCCAGATCCAGGGCTCCGCGACCAAGACGGTCCGCATCAAGCGGATCACCATCTGCGGTAGCGCCGCCACGGCGCCGGCCCTCATGGTGGCCTACGTCCAGCGGACCAGCGCCGCCGGCACGGGCGGCACCGCCGTGACCCCGACCGTCGCCAAGAACGACAGCGCCGCGGCGGCCGCCACGGCCGTCGTGACCCACTACACGACCGCCGCCCAGTCGGTCGGCGCCGCCGTCGGTGGGCCGCTCGCGACCTTCCAGGTGCCGCTCCCCATCACCGCCGTTCCCACCATCGGCCTGCCGCAGCCCTACGTGGTCTTCCCCGAGAACGGGACGCCCATCGGCCAGGCGCTGGTGCTCCGTGGCACGGGCGACTTCATCTGCGTCGTGAACTCGGCCCCGGCGTCGTTCGCGAACGCCCCGGTGCTCCAGTACACGATCGAGTGGAGCGAGGACGCGAGCTAGTAGCCATCCGGGCGGGGGCGCAGGTCGGCCCCCGCCTCCCCCTCCCCGAGGTCTTCCATGGCTATCACAGGCTCCGTTGCACTCAGCAGCGCGACCATCGCGCATCCCCCGGGCACCGTCGGCGCCGTGCTCACTGTCTCCAACTCGGGCGGAACGGCCGTCAACGTCGTCGGCATCGAGCCGGTGGTGCAGAACCACGGCGGTCTCCTGCGCACCATGCCCGGGAACACCGGAGCGTGTGGCGTCGGGCCCGGCGTGACCGTCTCCGTCGCCGCGGCCGGGTCCACCACGTTCCCCTTCAGCGTCTCGCTCTACGGCCCCAAGGCCACCGGCAGCGGGTCGCTCTGCTCGCCTTCCACCTTCGTCTACGACGTGGGCGCCAACATCATCTGCCAGGACGGCTCCCGCGTCGCCGCTACCGTCGCAACCTGCACCGTCTCCGCTGACCTGGTGTAAGAGGACCACATGGCCAATTCGATTGCAGAAGCCATCGTCAGCGGCATGGGCGACGACGAGAAGTACGACGAGGAGGAGACCGAGGGCGAGGAGAAGGCGCTCGGCCCCAACGGCGTCGGCATGGTCGCCGCCATGGAAGAGTTCATGGAGGCGGTATCCGCGCGCAAGCCGGTGGACGCCGCGACGTGCCTCAAGCACTTCTTCGAGCTCTGCGAGGGCTCGCCGCACGAGGAAGGCCCGCACCTCACGGAGGAGTAGGCCATGCCGATTGCCGCACCGTTGGCGATGCCGCTGGGTGGCATCCCTGCCACCACGACCCTGCTTGGCCTCCGCACGGCGGTTCGTCAGCGCGCGGATCAGGAGAACTCGCTCTTTTGCTCCGATGGCGAGGTCAACTCCTACATCAATCAATCGTACTTCGAACTGTACGACCTGTTGATCCAGAAGTACGGCAACGACTACTTCATCGCGCCCGACTACACGTTCACGACCGATGGCACGTCGGACAAGTACGCGCTGCCGACGGACTTCTACAAGATCTTGGGTGTGGATCTCCTGCTCTCGGGAGGGAACAGCTACTCGCTGACCGTGCGGCCGTTCCAGATGGCGGAGCGCAACCGGTGGGCCTGGCCGAACATGCAGGCGCTGTATGGCCTGGTCAACCTCAGGTACCGGCTCAACGGGTCGTACATCTGGTTTGTCCCGCGCCCCGCGGCCGGGCAGACCATCCGACTGCTCTACGTGCCTCGGCTCAACGTCCTCCAGTATGACTCGGACGAGATCGACGGCGTCAGTGGGTGGGATGAGTACATCGTGGTGGACGCCGCGATCAAGTGCATGCAGAAAGAGGAGTCGGACGTGTCGGTGCTGATGGCGCAGAAGCAGGCGCTGATTCGGCGCATCGAGGCCGCGGCCGAGAACCGCGACGCGGGTTCTCCGCAGAAGGTCTCCGACTCGCGCGGCTCCGACTACGAGTGGCCTCCGGGCGCGAGCGGATACGGTTGGGGCGGGGGGTTCTAGTGAAACTCCGCGCCATTCCATCCGTCAACACCTCCGACCCCGTCATCAACCGCGTCCAGGACAACCTCTTGGCTGGCCTGAAGGCCATTGGCCAGTCCCCGATCCTGGGCGGCTCGCTGCTCACGGGAGTCATTCTGGCATCGGGCGACAACACGATCCGGCACGGGCTCGGGTCGGTGCTCTCGGGGTGGATGGTGGTCCGGCAGCGCGGTGCGGCGACGCTCTACGACAAGCAAGACAGCAATACGATCCCGGCTAGCACGCTGGTGCTCAACTCGAGCGCCGCGGTCACAGTGGACCTGTACGTGTTCTAGGGGCTTTCATGGCGACGACTCCATACATGGGCCTCATCCTCCCGGTGGTCTCCACGACCGTCGGGCCCGACTGGGCGACCTACCTCAACACCGCCTTGACCGCGGTGGACTCGCATACCCATGCGTCGGGCAAGGGCCTACTCGTCCCCACGGCGGGCATCGGGATCAACGCGGACCTCGGCTTCGGCAGCTACAACGCCACGGCGCTCAGGACCGCGCGGTTCACGTCCCAGGCTGCGGCGCTAGCCCTCGCCACCGACGTGGCCTGCGTTTACGTCGTCAATGGTGACCTCTACTACAACAACGGGGCCGGCGCGCAGATCAAGGTCACCTCGGGGACCTCGCTCAACGCCACGGCGGTCGGCGGCATCGGCGGCGACTACGTGACCTCGGGCGCGTCGGTGTTCTACACCAGCGCGTCCAGGCTGTTCTCGTTCCAAAGCGTCACATCGCCTGCCGGATCGATCATCTGGTCGAGCCTCGGAACGGGCCCGCTCGTCATCCACGACGTGGCCGCGGGCGTGACAAATGCGGTCACGCTCAAGAGCCCCGCAGCCCTGGCGGCAAGCTACAGCGCCACCCTTCCGGCGGCGCTCCCGGCGTCCACGCTCCCCGTGCTCATGACGAGCGCCGGGGTCATGTCGGCAGCCGCCCTCGCCAACGCTCAACAGAGCTTCGGCACCCCCTCGGCAGCTACGGACGTGGCGATCAAGAGTTACGTGGACGCGGTCGGAGTCGGGCTCAAGGCGTGGGCCGTCCTGACGCTGGGCGGCGCCGGGGCAGTCACGGTGACGGCCGGCTACAACATCGCGAGCGCGAGTTACGCGACCGGAACGGTTACCACGGTGTTCACGACCAACCCACCGTCGGCCAATTACGCGGTCAATGTCACCTTCGGCGCCGACGCCCCCGCTACGGTGGCGTACCCGATCGTCAACACCGACGCCACCGGGTTCCGCGTGCTCCAGAACACGACCGCCCCGGCCACGGTCAACTGGGCCTCGGGCCAAGTGATCCACGTGTCCGCGATCTGGTAGCCCATGCCCCTCGACCACCAGACTGTCTCCATCGCCCTGACCCAGGGTCTCGACACCAAGAGCGACCCGAAGCAGGTCATTCCCGGTAAGTTGGTGACACTGGAGAACGGCTATTTCAAGCGGACGGGGAGCATCCTCAAGCGGCCCGGTTACGTGCCGCTGCCCACGTCCATCTTTGGCGGGTCGAGTGTCGGCGCCGGGTGCGGCCTGGGAACGTTCAAGTCGGAGCTCTTCGCTACGACCGGGAGCACCGGTTACTCACTCTCGGACAGCGGGTGGGTCTCCAAGGGCCAGTGCGAGGCGTGCGAGATCAGCACCACCCCGCTCGTGCGCAACGGGTACCAGCAGACGGCCTGCGACATGGCCGAGATCGACAGCATCCGGGTGGCGGCCTGGGAGGACTCCTCGGGCGGCGTGCGCTACTCCGTGTTCGACGTGTCGACCGGGCAACCGATCGTCACGAACCAACTCGTCTCCGCTACCGGGGTCAAGCCTGGCGTCATCGAATGGGGCCACTACGTCGGGATCTTTTACGCCGACACCACGACGAACAACATCAAGTGCATGGCGTTCTCGTCGGCATCGCCCACCACGCCCACGACGTTCGACATGGCGACGAACGGGGCGGCATCGAGGCGCTACGACGCCATGCACATCGGTGGGCGCGGGTACCTGGCCTACCTCAACAACGTCGGGACCATCTCGATCCGATACGTGACCGACACGCTCACGGTTTCGTTCGAGCAGATCGTGGCGGGCGAGACCATCGGCGCGGGCGTGGCCATCTCCGGGGACGCCTCGGGCAATGCCTGGGTCGGCTACTACGACGGCGCATCGGTCAAGATGACGGTTTACGATGCGTCGCTTGGCACGCAACTCCTTGCGCCGACCGTCATCGAAACGCTCGCCTCGGTTCGCCAGGTCGCGATCGGTGTCCAGGGTACGACCTGCACCGTTTTCTACGACGTGACCGCGGCAGCGACCTACAACGACACGATTCGGATCGGCACCATCACGCTTGCGGGCGTCGTCACGGCCGGCGCCCTGCTCTTCCGGTCGATTTCGGTCGTCTCGGAGCCGTTCTACGTCAACGGGTCGTGGCATATCGTAGCGGCCTACGATTCGGTGCTCCAGCGGACCTACTTTGTGGTGACCGCCACGGGCCACATCGTCGCCAAAGTGGCGTCCGGCGTCGGCGGCGGGCGCGTCTCCAAGATCTCGATCTGCGAAGTCGAGGGGCCAAGCGCGCAACACGTCCGATTCCCGTTCCTCCAGACGGACCGGCTGACTTCGGTCGGCGGAAACATCTTCACGCAGACCGGCGTCATGATGTGCGAACTGCACTTCGACGCCACGCCCCAGCAGACGCTGGAACTCTCGGATAACCTGCTCGTCTCGGGCGGGATCCTACACATGTTTGACGGCTCCCAGGTGGTGGAGCACGGGTTCCATCTGTACCCAGAGAACATCGTGGCGACCCCGAGTGCCGTCGGCGGGTCCATGGCGGCCGGGACCTACCAGTATGTCGTCATGTGGGAGTGGATGGACAATTACGGTCAGGTCCACCGGTCCGCGCCGAGCGTTCCGGTCAGCATCACGACCGCCGGGGCGACCTCGAGTTGCGTCCTGACCATCCCAACGCTTCGACTGACCGCGAAGACGACCCCGATCGCAGCCGTAGTCTACCGGACCGCTGCCAATCAGGTCATCTTCTACCGCCTCACGTCGATCACGTCGCCGCTGCTCAACAGCAAGACGGTGGACACGGTCAGCTACACCGATACCGTTGCCGATGCGTCGATCATCGGCAACGAGCAGCTTTATACGACCGGCGGAGAGGTCGAGAACATCGCCCCGCCGTCGCCCTGCATCACCCTGTCGTACCGGGGCCGGGCAATCGTGGTCCCTGGCGAGAACCGGCGTTCTTGGTGGTACTCCAAGCAAGTGATCCAGGGCTCCCCGGTGGAGTTCAATGACGCTTTCGTTCAGGCCATCGACCAGATCGGCGGCGACATCGCCGCGGCGGGCGTCCTCGATGAGAAACTAATCCTGTTCAAGGCCGATCACATCTTCGTGGTGGCCGGCGATGGCCCCTCGCCCTCTGGCCAGAACAACGACTTTACCCCAGCCTCCAGGATTCCTACGGCCTCGGGCTGTATCGCCAAGAACTCGCTTGCGCTCATCCCCAGGGGGCTCATGTACCAGAGCTCCAAGGGGATCTACCTGCTCGATCGGTCGCTCCAGGTCTCCTACATCGGCCAGGCCGTCGAGGCGTACAACTCGGCCACGATCGTGTCTTCGGAGGTCATCCCCGACCTCCATCAAGTGCGCTTCCTGCTCAATACAGGGGTGGCGCTGGCTTACGACTACTTCTTTGACCAGTGGTCGACGTTCACCAACATCAGCGGCGTGGACGCTACGATCTTCGGCGGCCTCTACACTTACTTGCAGCCTGACGGGCTGGTGTTGCAGGAGACGCCGGGGGTGTTCCTCGACAACGGGAATCCGATTTCGATGAAGCTGGTCACCGGGTGGCTTTCGGGGGCGGGGCTTCAGGGGTTCGAGCGTGTCCGTCGCCTTCTTGTGCTTGGTGATTATCGGAGTCCTCACAAGCTCCTGGTGGACATCGCGCACGAATACGTCCCGGGACCGACGCAGAGCACCACCGTTGACGTGTCCACCCTCCTTGGAACGCCGCTCTATGGCGGAACGACGCCATACGGCGGGGACGCTACATTTGGTGGCGAGTATCCGCTCTACCAGTTCCGAGTCCCCCTCTCTCGTCAGAAGTCCCAGGCGATCCAGATCACGATCCGCGACGCTCCGACTACTCCCTACGGCGAAGCGATGAGCCTGTCTGCGCTGGCCTTTGAAGTCGGCGTCAAGAAGGGCCTGAACAAGAAGTCGGCCACCCGGACGTTCTCCGCCCCATGATCGTCGCCCGATTCGATCCCGATCTCCACCTCGACGCCATCAACGGATGGATGACGGCCCGTGGCCGCGGTCAGGTCCCGCTGGCCATGTGCCCGCAGGAGGGCCGGGTGGTGCCCGGAGTGGCCGCCGGGTTCCTGTACCAGACGGACTCGGATATTGCGCTCCTGGACCACTTCGTGAGCAACCCCGAGGCGCCGTTCGATGAGCGTCAGGCGGCCATGGACACGATCGCGGACGCCCTGATTCACCGGGCGGGGGAACTGGGCTTCCACAGCATCGTGGCAATGACGAAATCCGGCGGAATTCGCGACCGCGCCCTACGGATGGGCTTCCGTGACGCGGGCAATTCCTGCATACTGGTGAAGGAGACGCGCTATGGGCTTTGTTAGTGACGTGGTCGGAGGCGTCGAGGACGTTTTCGGAGCACGTAACAAGTTCAAGCCCGGCGAGGGCACCAATCCTGCCCAAGTCCAGCAGGTCTTTGGCCAGGGTCAGGACGTCTACGGCCAGCAGCAGTCCCTGGCGCAGGCGCTCCAACAGCAGGAGGCCCTGAAGGCGCAGACGGACATTCTCGGCGCGCTCCAGGCCACCGCTGCGGGGCAGGGCCCTAACCCGGCGCTTGAACAACTCAAGCAGACGACCGGCCAGAACATCCAGCAAGCCACGGGGATGATCGCCTCGCAGAAGGGGATCAATCCCGCCCTTGCAGCGCGGTACGCCCTCGGCGCCGGGGCGGGCGCGAATCAGCAGGCCGCCGGCCAAGCCGCGACCCTCGCCGCTCAGCAGCAGCTTGCGGCTCGAGGCCAGGCCGGGGACCTCGCCTCACAGATGGCCCAGCAGCGGATCGCCCAGATGCAGGGCATGGGTGGGCAGAACCTCCAACAGCAGGGGATCCTCCAGGGCGCGCTGGCCGGTCAGAACCAGATCAGCGCCCAGGCGGCCCAGCAGAACGCAGCCTTCGGGCAGCAGATGCTCGGCGGGGCCATCAAGGGTGCGTCGGCTGCCTTCGGCGCCGGGGGCATGGCGAACGGCGGATCCGTGCCGGAACCCGCCTCCGCCCTCGGCCGGCGCATGGCCGGGCTCAACATGAAGGGCGGCGGCGCCATCCCCGGTCAGGCCAAGGTCTCCGGGGACAGCGCCCGCAATGACACCGTGCCGATCATGGCCTCGCCGGGCGAGATCATGCTGCCCCGCACCGTGGCGCAGGCGGACAACGCGCCCGAGGCCGCGGCCGAGTTCGTCGCCGCCCTGAAGGAGCGCGGCGGGGGCGGCAAGCGGGAGATGGCCGAGGGCGGCCTCGTCGAGGCGTTCAAGAATTGGATGAGCAGCAAGGAGGAGGACACCGCCGAGGCGGGCAAGGGGGTGGCCGAGGAGGTCTCCAAGAAGTTGCCCGAGGCGGTCATGCCACGGAGCGGGATCGAGATGAAGCGGGAGCGCCTGCGCAGGCTCGACGAAGAGACCAAGGGCTAACCCATGTCCTACGCATTGGCTGGCGAAGACGAGAAGAGCTACCGAGTCAAGCACCCGGATGGCCGGGTCTTCCCCGTCGCCAAGCAGGGACTGTCGGAGAGCCTGCACGCCCAGATCCGCGGGATGCCCAAGGCCATGGCCGACGGTGGCGACGTACCGCCTCCGAGCCCCTACGACGAGTCGGGCGTGTTGCGCCCCGAGTTCCGAACCGAGGGCGGGGCGGCCCCCGTTGGTCTCGCGGCGCTTGGCGAGGCCGCGCACGAGGCGTACACCTCGCCGACGAACCTGGCCGCGGAGCGGCTTGCGGCGCCGGCCCCGGGCGCTCCCGCCCCGGCCGCGCCTGCGGATCCGGCCCTGGCCGCCTACCAGCGCGCTGCGCAGGCCATGCAGGATCAGGCCGCGCCTGGCGGGCTCCAGGCTTCCCAAGTGCAGGCCACGGTCCCGATGCGGGACCCGACCGCTTACCTGGCTGGGGCGGAATCCAAGCTCAACGAGTCGCAGCGGCTCCAGGCCACCGGCATTCGGGGCCAGGCCGAGGCGGAGAAGACGGGACTTGCCCAGCAGGCCACCGCGCTCGACGCCAACGCGGCGGCCCAACAGCAGATCCTTCAGCAGTATCAGGAGCACGCCAAGTCGCTCTGGGACGAGCACAAGAAAATCCAACAGGACGTGGCCAATCACCACGTCGACCCGCAGCGGGTGTGGTCGAACAAGGGCACGGCGCAGAAGATCTCGACCATCATCGGCCTCGTCCTCGGCGGCGGGGACGGAAATCCCGCGCTTGCCATCCTTCAGCGCGAGATCGATCGGGACATCGACGCCCAGAAGACGGAACTCGGCAAGAAGGAGAACCTTCTTGCGGACAACCTCCGCCAGTTCGGCACGCTCGATGCCGCGACCGCCGCGACCCGGATGCAACTCCAGGCCATCGTGGAGGGCCAGGCCAAGGCCATTGCCGCCCGGAGTGGCAGTCAGGCTGCGATGGCGAAGGCCGACGCCATGGTGGGCCAGACCGAGCAGGCGGCGGTCCCGATGTATCTGGAACTCGGCAAGACGCGGGCCGACTTCGCTTTCCGGTCCATGATGATGAATATGGTGCAGGGGGGCGGCCAACAGCAGTACTTGCCGTCCCTGGCCCCTCCGCCGCTCGGTAAGGACATCAGCAACCCGATCGCCTATCGGTCGGAGGTGATGCACGACGCGGCCACTCGCACGATGATGGGCCCCGGCGGACGGCCGTTCCTGGCGTACAGTCCCGAGGTCGCGGAGAAGTCCCGGCCCATGCTCCAGGCCGCGGAGAACGTGACGAGCATCCTCGGGGAGATGGACAAACTCCGTCGTGGGTCGGCGGGCGTGCCTGGCACGAACGCGGCTCGCCAGTACGAGCAGTATCGGTCGGCCCTGGCCGAGCAGTGGGCCATGGCAAACGGGCTCACCCAGCCCTCGGAGGCCATGAACAAGAACCTCGAGCGGGTCATGCCCGGCAGTTTTGACGCCTTCGTGCGGGGCAAGGCCACCTTCGAGCCCATCCTTCGGCTCATCCACGATCGGCAGAAGGGGATCTGGCAGTCCGCGGGCCTCCATCCGTCGGCCATCCCCCCGCTTCAGCTTCCGGCCCGGTAATGGCTGACCTGCCCGCCCCCGCGCCTGCCGAAGGGCTCATCCCGATCCTGAACCCGGGTGGGGAACTCGTCCAGGTCCCGGAATCGGACCTTGTTCGGGCCCTTCAGCAGGGGTTCACGCAGCCCCCGCCCGATGTGCTGGCGCACTTTCGCCAGTTGCAGGCGGCGGAGGGCCCGGGGCAGGGACTGGCGACGTTCGGAGAGCACGCCCTCTCGGCCCTGACCTTCGGTACCTCGCCCTCCCTCATGCGGGCGGCCGGAGTGACCACCCAGGCCGCCCAGGAGGCTCGCAGCGAGGTGAACCCGGTTCTGGGTGGCCTCGGGACGGCCGTGGGCATCGCAGCGCCCCTCATCGCGACGGCAGGGGCCTCTGCGCCCGTCTCCGCAGCGGGTGCGGCGGCCCAGACAGCGGCCAAGCTGACCGCTCCCGCCCTGATCGCTCGGGCGGGGTCGGCTGCGACTCGGGCGGTCGCGGGGGCGGAGCTCCCGGGCCTGGTGGGACGGGTGGCGCCCTCGCTGGTGGGCGCGGCGCTTGAGGGCACGGCCTACGCGGGGCAGGACGTGGTGGCCCGGTACCTGGACAACGACCCCGCCTTGAGCGCCGAGAAGGTGGTCTCTCAACTCGGACTTGGCGCGCTTCTTGGCGCGGGCCTCGGCGGGGCCCCGAAGTTGCTCGGGGAGATGATCCCGGCCGGCGCCGCGGCGAAGGTGAGCGAGAAACTGGCCAAGTTCGCCGGGGAACGGAACCTCAAGGCGGCGGGTGCCATCCAGAGCGACCTGACCTCGGCCGAAAGGCAGATCGGCAAAGAGCGCCTGGTCAAGATCGGCCAGGAGATGGGCGATCTGGGCCTCGTCGGCCCCGGCATGACCCCGGCCAAGACCCTTGGGGCCGCCGAAGACCTGATGACCAAGGCCGGCGCCGACATGGGCGACATCCTGAAAGCGGCCGACGCTGCCGCTCCGGGCGCGGCCCCCGCTGCCGATGCCGTGCTCAACAGGGTCCGCACCGACGTGCTGGCCCCGCTCGCCAAGAACCCGATGCAGAAGGAGGCCGCGGCCCGTCTCGCCGGGAACCTCGACGACTACGCGGCGAAGTTCACCGAAGGGCCCCTGACGTTCTCCGACCTCCACGCGATGCGTAAGGAGGTCAGCGACGCACTGTATGGCATGCGCGGGAACATGGACCCGTTCGCCAACGCCTACAAGGACGCGCTGCACGACTTCCGGTCTATCCTGTCGCAGGAGATCAACGACGGGCTTGAGCGCGCCGGGGTCGAAGGCGCGAGCGCCGCGGCATGGAAGACGGCCAACCGGCAGTATGAGGTGGCCTCCCGCGCCTCCGCTTTCGCCCAGAAGGGCGTTGCACGGGCCGTCGGGAACAACCTGATCAGCCCGATGGAGGCCCTGGCCGCGATGACGAGCGGAGCGGGGCTGACCGCCGCGGGGGCGCCCCATATTGGCCTCGGTAGCCTCGCCGCCGGGGCCGCCACCGCGCTGACCCGACGCCAGGGTTCCGCCGTCCTCGGGTGGGCGTCGAACAAGCTCTCCAAGGCCCTTGTCGGCATGGTAGACGGCGCGGATTCCTCCATCGGCGCCAAGATCGGCGCCCTTTTCTCGGGCGAGGCCGAACGCGCAGGCGCCGAAGCCGCCGCCAAGATGGTCGACGGCAAGACGTATTCCAAGTTCGCCTCGGACTTGAACGACTACCAGGGCAACATGGACCGGCTTGCGGAGACCCTGGGCCAGCACACTCAGGAGCTCTCGCAGCACGCCCCCGGGACCGCTGACGCCATCCACGGCCTTGCGGCGCGTGGGATCGGGCACCTCGCCTCGACGCTGCCCCGCCACGACGGGCATCAGGAGATGGACGCGGCCTTTGAGCCCTCGGGGGCCGAGCTCGCAAAGTTCAATCGCGGGCTCGAGATCGCGCAAAACCCGATGCGGATCCTCGACCACGTCGCCGCCGGGACGCTCACCCCGGAGCACCTGACCGCGGCGGAGACCATCTATCCCCGCCTCCTGGCCGAGATGCGGACCCAGGCCCTGGACCGGCTCACCACCGAAGTCTCCAAGGGCCATCGGATCCCGTACCAGTCCCGACTGAGCCTCGCGGCGTTCCTCAATCAGCCCCTGGACTCGACCATGACGCCTGCCTCGGTCCAGGCCAACCAACTTGCCTGGGCCAGCCCGTCCCGGCAGAGCACGACCCCGCAGCCGCAGCAGCCGGGGCCCTCGACAAGCACCCTCGCCTCACGCACCATGACCGCTAGTCAGCGCGTCGCTACCAGAGGAGTTTGACCATGCAGCAGACCAACCAAGTCCTTGCGCTGACCACGGCCACCCGAGTTGACACGACGATGCTCTCCCGGACCTCCATCGCGATCCAGAACAACGGGCCCAACGCGATCTACGTCCGGGTGGGGTCGCCCACTGGCCTCGCCGTGGGCTACGGCATGAAGCTGAACCCGCTGAACGTGTGGTCTTTCCCGCTCAAGGCCGGGGTGCCAGTCTACGCGATCTGTTCCGTCGCCCAAGTCGCGGGCGCGGCTACGGACGTCACGGAGCTCTAGATGCAGCCCTCGCCCACCGGCAGCGGCCTCGGCTTCTGGTCTCCGCAGGGGATCGCGCCCTATTTCGGCGGCGTGACCGCCGATACCATGCTGATCGAGGACGCGAACACGACGTTTCATGTCGTGTGGACCGGGGCGGGGATCTCGGACACCAAGGGAACGATCTGGAAGATGAACGGCACGGTCCCACAGGTCTTCGCCGGGTCGGGCATCTTCGCTATGCCGAAGCCCGGGGCCGGGACCTACTCGGCGGCGAACAACTACCAGTCGCCGAACAACACGCTTGGCGAGTGGGCCGGGGACTGGTCCCTTACCCTGGTGTTCTCCATGTCGAGCGTGTCGGCCCAAGTCCTGATGGGCAAAAGGTCGGCCGCCGGGACGGATGGGTGGATGGTTTACATCAATGCGACGACTGCCGTGATCTACGCATACGATGGCGTTCTCAGATCGGCCGCGGCTCCCGGATCCGTGCCGACTAACAGCCGATCCGTTGTCACGGTAGGCCGCTCTGGAAATCTCCTGTATTGCCGACTCAACGGGGGTGCGTCGAATAATGTTGGACCCTTCGGAATCATGACGCCCGCAACTGCTGAACCGCTCCGCATTGGCAAGTTCGGCGGCGGCGCCGAGGCCACCACATCCACGATCTACGAGATCATCGGGTCAACCACGCCTTACACAGACGCTCTCCATGCGGCCCGCTGGGCGCGCGTTTCGGGGTGGTAGCATGCGATACGTTCTCGCTCTCCTGCTCGCCGGTTGCGGCGCCCCGCACGGCCCATGGACGGTCCGTGGCGATCTCGCGCCCGGTGAGGTGGCCGAGGTAGATGCCATCGTTCAGGCTACGAAACGGGCCATGCCTGGCAGCTACTACCTGGAAGCGGGCGGGATCCTGTTCTTCGAGCCGGATCTGTCCGTGGCCTGTCGAGTCGACCCGCCGGCCCGCGCGTCGGGTTGCATCGGCGATGGCGTCTACGTGATGTGGCCGGCGCCGGACGGCTCCCGGGATCTTCTGCATACCGCCCTCGCCCACGAACTGTGCCACGTCGCGCTCTGGGTCGGCACGGATGCCCAGGCCGAGGCATGCGCCACCCGAGTCATCACGGAATACCAGAGGAGATGACGTGCCCCACGATCCCGAATTCGAGACCGAATCCGAGTCCTCCTCTAGCCAGTCTTCGCTGCGTCGGAGGGCTTCGGACCAAGAGAGCGCCCTCTCTGACGACAGCCGGGGGACGTGGCGCCTGTTCGTGCTCATCGGCTCCATCCTCGGCGCCGCCGTCTCGCTCATCGCCGTCGATCGGTATCTCGGCGTGGCGTGGGCGCAGGGGGTCGTGGCGCCAATTGAAAAGCGGGTCGATGTGCTAGAATTCGACCGCATCGAATCGAGGTCGTGGCGGCTCCACATGTCGAGGCAGATGGTCGCCCTGTGCAAGGCCAGCACCCACCCTGAAGCGTGCCTGACGGACAACTAACATGGGACTCCACTTCAAGCCCGGCGTTGACCTTCGGAACATGCAGCCGCAGACCCTCCTGGCGTGGATCGTCGCCTCGGAAGTCTACGAGCGGCACGGTCAGGCGTGCTTCGCCACCTCGCTCTACCGAGAGGGCACCTGGGAGCAAGTCATGCTCCACGGCAAGGGCCTGGCGATTGACCTCGGGCTGCGCGACTCGACCGGCGCCGTCTTCGACGGGCCGACCATCGACGCCATCGTGGCCGAACTGCGCACCCGCCTGGGCAAGCCCTACGGCGGGCAGTACGACGTTGTAGACGAACGGGCCGCGAAGGGTGGTCCGCACATTCACGTGGAATTCGACCCGAAGTAAGGAGACCAAGCCATGACCATCAGCACCAGCAAGAACCTCACTATCCTCGGCATCCTCACTATCCTCGGCGCGCTGAGCGCCGCGGCCGTCGCTCTGCTCGACGGCGACCCGTCCACGAATCCTGCCTGGGAGGCCACCTTTCTGGCCCTCACCACCGGCATCGGCATGATCATGGGCAAGGGCGCCGCCTCCACGGGCGGCACGGTGGACGGTAGCGGCAAGCCGGTCCCGTGACCGTCCCCGAGGACATCATCTCAACGGCGATCGGCCTGCTTAGGAGCGGGGGGGCTCCCCTCTGGGCAGTCATCGCACTTGCTCTCGCCGCCGCGATCGTCCTCGTCATGGTCAAGCGCGTGAAATTGCCGCCGCAGGGCCCGATGCCCCCAGCGCCCGACTCACTCGACGTGCCCGAGAACAAGGGCCAGCCGCAGGCCCCGCCGCCTGACGAGTGGCCCACCCCGTAGCCCTGGAGCTCCAATGGCCGTCACCCCATCAAACAAGGTCAATCGGAATCCGGTCCCTCCGGGCGCGAGCACGACCGGATACGTCCAGGCGTCGGACATCAACCCGATCGTTGACGCGCTGACGGGCGCGACGGGCGGGACTCTGCCGCCGCTGGCGTTGACGAGCACGGTCGGGACCGCCGCCCGGACGCTGGCCGATCGGTTTTCGGATGTGGTCAACGCTAAGGATTTCCTGCCAGTCGGATGGGTCAGCGGGGTCACGGATAGCACCCTGGCTCTACAGGCCGCCGCCCTCGCCGTCCAGTATGGCGGGATCCTGCTCATCCCGGCGGGCAAGTACCGATTGACCGATGAGATTACGATCCGAGCCGGGGTGACGGTCATGGGCGAGGGTAGCGCAGACTTCACGGATGGCGCCCCTCCCTCGATCACGTCGCCAACGTACCTATACCAGGAGACTGCGGGAAAATCGGTCTTCTTCATCGGCGGCGGCGCCCATATGGCGCGCATCGAAAACCTTTCCATGGCCCCGGCGTTGGTCCCATCTCATACGCCAGCCATTGACGGCAAGTACGGCATCAGGATGGAGGGCAGTTACCCTCTGTTTGTGTGGGGCGTGACGTTTTCCCGGCTGACCTTCTACAACTTCGAGCGTGGCATTTCCATCCACGACCCGCACGCTGGAACGCTCGCCCCGCCCTATACGTATGATTGGGCGGTGAATCCAATCGGGATTGACGATTGTCGGTTTCAGTATCCGGCTATCGGGCTGTACATCAACACCAACAATGCTGACGCGCTGCACGTCTCGCGGTCAATGTTCTTCGTTCCGCAGAATGGCAATGCGGTGTATCTGCGTCGTTTCGGATTCTCTCGTTTCGACACCGTGTTTGGCGGTAGCGGTTCGCCGAATAGCGTTGGCGTGTACATCGAGGCCGCTGGAACCAACCCGGTTGATAAGTTGGCATTTGTTAGCTGCCAGTGGGAGAGCTTCACCAACTCGCTACTGGTGGCGGCAGGCGGAACGTACTACCCGACCAACCCACTCGTCATCGAAGTCGATAACGGGATCGCTGAGTTGGGGTCGGACGTCACGCTGAGCAACGCCGTCCACTTCATCAGCCGGAACAGCCGATGGAGCGTCGCGCTCTACGTGAATTCAGCCAACGTGAAGGTCAGCAGCTACGATGACCACTTTGATTCCGGTGGCCGGTGGTACGTGCTTGTTGGAGACGAACGGGACGTGTGGCAGAACGTCAGACTTGGACCGGCCTCGGCGGCGCTGCCTGGCCTATTCGCATCGTCCGAATTCGATAGCGGTAGGATGACTCAGCACGCCACCGCTGCCCCGGTGGGTGGAAAATTTTACGTGGGCGACCGGGTAATCAACAGCGTGCCGACGGTGGGCCAGCCCAAGGCATGGGTATGTACCGTGGCGGGAACTCCTGGAACGTGGGTCAGTGAGGGGAATCTCTAGCCTCCCTCCCCCGGCGCCGCACGCCCCTGCCTCTCCAGCACCGCCTGAACCTCTCGCCACGTCCTCACGTCGCACTCAGCCCCTGCGCACCCCATCCCGATGGCTCGCTCGATGTCCTCCCGGATCTGGAGGCGCTGCCACTCCTGGAGGTGGACGCCGTAGGTGCGGAGGAGGTCGCTGGCCGCGCTCGGAGCGGTGGACTGGCGGCCGAGGGCGTAGCGGGCGGTGTAGACGAGCATGGTGCTCAGCTCGGCTTCCATCACGGGTATCATGGCGCTCCCTCCCCCGGCGCGGGGCGCGACGCACGGGCCAGACGCTTGAGCGCCCGGCAGAGGCGGCATGTGCCGTTGCTGCGCGTCTCGTGGTGGTCGGCGCCCCACCCCTCGTGCCTCGCCGCCCTCGCCACCGCCAGGAGGGCGCGGAGTTCGGCCAGGGCCTGGAACGTTACGGCGGATTCGAAGCCCACGGCGGAGCACGTGTAGCCCACCAACTGCTGGAGCGTCGGCGCGATCTTGGTCTTCATGTGGCCCCTCCCGCCCCGGGTGCGCGGCCGGTTCCAGGAAGGCAGGCGACGCAGAAGACGTGGCCGTCGTCCCAGGCCAGGGTCGAGTGCTCCACCTCCCCGTGGCATCCGTCGCAGTCGTCCGAGTCGCCCGGCTCGCCTCCGCACCAGTCGGTGCAGACGTGGCGGGCCGGGCCCTCCTGCGCGTCGGGGGCGCGGACGTGAACGTGATCGGCCTCCCTCTGCGCGGCGTCGTGGATGGGGCAGGGGCGAGGATGATCGCAGTCCCGGCTGCACTGGACCGGCTGCGCGTCGGGGGCGGGCGGCTCCCTGCCAGATCCTCCGCACTTGGCGCAATCCACCCGGAAGGTCACGCCTCGGCCAGTGCCCCCGCACGCACCGCACTCCGGGCGCGGCCCCTCCGCAGAGGACACGGGTGCCCCGAGCACCGAGTCGATGTGCGCCACCAAGTCCCGAATCCTCTTCGCCTGGGGGCAGACGTGCGGCTCGAACCCCTTGCAGGCCGGGACGCAGGAGCAGTCGTTGCCGCAGCCCCAGTCGTCCTCCCCGCCCTCGTGGTCGTGGCCGGCTGCGACGCAGGCCGGGTCGGCGCAGGAGATCGGGTGGGCGCAGACGGAGGCGGCGGCGCGGAGGATGGACAGGCGAGCGGCCTTCAGGGCGTCGGTGAGGGTCACGGCTTCTCCTTGGTGGAATGGGCGGGCGGGCAAGTGTCGGTGAGGCTATCGGCCAGCCCCCGGACGTGACGCCGCTTGGCCCATTCCTCTCCGGCAGGGCAGGCACACCGATAGGCGCCGCGCTCCGGGTTGTGCGCGCGCCCGAACATGGTCGGGACGTAGCCCAGCCCCGCGCAAACGGCGCACGTCCGCGCCCCCTCCGCAGTCCTGTCCTCCTCCGCCCTCGACTCTCCACCCTGTGCTGGGGAGTGGACGCGGGTGGTGGAGATGGAGACGGGGGAGGGCACGGGATCGAACCGTGGGTCGCACGCCAGCAACCGCACGATCTCGGGCACGTCCGCGTGGGTGCAATCGCAGTGGTGCGAGATGGTCCGCGCCGCCGCCTCGACCCCTGCCGCATAGCCCTGGAGGTAGCCCCGGCGGCCGTCCTCGGTGCGCTCCGCGAGCATGGAGGGCGCGGGCTCCTGGGCCAGGGCTAAGTGCAGGTTGGTCTCGGCCCGATCGACGAACTTCACGGTGCTCTTCCCGGGCTTCCAGTTTGCCAACGCCTCAAGCAGCGCCTCGGCCGCCTCTCGGACCGCTTGGCACTGAGGGTGGGGGCAGGTCATGGTTGCACCTCGTCGTACCAAGCAGGGATCGGAGCAGGCTCGTTGTCGCCCTGATCATCGGGCTCGCCGTCGTCAAACTGGTAGGTGCCCAGACCGAAGCGGCACCGGGCGATGTGGATGAGCAGCCGTCCCTCGGGGTCGGTCAGTAGCAGGTGGTCCGGGTCCATCGGGGGCAGCGCTCCATGAGCCGCCCAGATGATGCAGGCTCGACGGTGTGCCTCGCGCTCCTCGTCGGTGCTGCACTCCGGGTCGGGCGTGAAGTTGCGCGGGTCTCCGCCAGGGAAGGCTCCGTAGCCGCAGTGGGTCGTCATCGCTCGGTGCTCCTTGGGGGTGGCGGGGTGGGGCATTCGTGGTGGTGAACGTCGGTCTCGCCCTTGAACCACCTCGGCCCCCGCCCGCTCCAGGAGGTCGAGATCGGGCAGTAGCCCCAGGTGAACCGGCCGCCGCACCGGCAACACCGGCTCCACGCCCACCGCTTGAAGTCCTGCACCGGGTGGATCTGGATCTGCCAGTGCCAGACGTGCCACCGCGCCGGAATGTAGATGCGCCGACCCTTGCGGTTGAACCAGTCGCAGGAGTTCTCGTCACCGTGGCGCTCTGGATCGACGTGCCAGATCGTGACGAGCGCAGGCCAGTAGCGCCACGTCGTGTCGGCGAAGGGCGGCGCAGGCCACGGCCGCTTGATCTCGAACGCCACCGTCATCGGGTCGTGCATGGCTACGCGCCCTCCTTCGCCGCATCGGAGGACGGGGAGGCGTTCAGGCCCGCCACGTGTGCGTCGTATGCCTGCGGGTGAAGCGCGCACCGCCGGGGATGGGCGCCGGACCCGCAAGTGCAGCCGGGCTCCTTCGTGTCGTAGGACGGGGCGGACAGGGTTCCGACCGCCGCTCGCTCCCGGTACTCGACGCAGTTGCAGTGAGCGCACGCGCCCTTTCCGTTGCCGAAATGGTTGTTCGTCCGGTGTCGGCACTCGCACACCAACAGGTCCCAGATCAGGGCGTCGCTGCGGGTCATGGTGAAGGTCACCTTCCGCTCACCCATGTCCCTGCTCCTTCGTGTCGGAGGACGGGGCGAGGGCGCTCAAGTCGCTTTGAGTCGGGTGCGCATTGACGAGTGCGCCCACGAGGGCGTCCAGCGCCGCTCCTTCGGACTGCGTGAACGATCGAACGGTAGGTCCACCGACGAAGGCGGTCCGCACGTCGGCCGCTGCGATCATCAAGCGGCGGATGTCTTGGCACCACCGGACAAGCGTGAAACTGCGCGCACCCTCCGGGACTTCGGCGCCGTGAAGTGCTGCATTCATGCCTCCCGCCAGAGCCGCCGCCTCCCGGCAGGACTGGAGGGCGGCCCGGTCAGCGTCGCGCTCCTGGGTCAGGCGCTGGACCTCGGCTTCGGCGGCCTGGAAGCGGGCCACCCACCTGTCGAGGTGCTCGCGGTGGAACCGGTTGTTGGCGTCGTACTCTCCCTGGAACGTGTTGAGTACCGCCGACAACCGCGCCACCTCGGCTTCGGCGGCCTCCGCGCGACGCAGGCAGCACGACACGCACGCGCCACAACCGGGGGTCGTCGTGCCGGGACCGCCGTGGCAATCGAAGGCCGCCTCGGCCCGTAGCCGTTGGCCTCCCACCTCGCCCCGCAGCGCCTCGATCTCCTCGATCATGGCAGGGGCGATGTTGCGGAGGGCGACCACGAGATCCGCATTCGGCCGCGACGACATGGCCTCGGCGATGGTCAGCGGCTCGCCGCACGGCGCGTGCCACGCCTCGATGTTGATCCATGTCCCCACCTCGTCGTCGCGCTGCGAGTCCAGGGTCCACGGTCCGCACGTGGCCTTTGCGTCGAGCGCCCGCAGCGCGGGGAGGTCGAGGGGGGCGGTCCTGGACCGGTCGGCGTCAGCCATTGGCGGCCTCCTCCAGGTCGACGATCTCCGCGACTCCGATGGCATGGAAGGCCACGGCGCGCTGCTCGCTGTCCGGCACGGGCTCCAGCCTCATCGCCCGGAGCGCCACGGCCCGCCGAGCCGATCGGTACTCGCGCAGGTGGTACTCCTTCATTGAGCGGCGCCGGGCGGCCTTCGCGGCCTTGGTCTCAGCCATGGTGGGTCGTCTCCTTGAGGGTGCGCACGGCCTTCACGTGCGCCATGACGGTGTTGACGGCGGTGCGGCACACGATGCACGCGGGAGGGCCGCCCTTGTCGCCGCAGCACGTGCGGATGGAGTTGGAGGCCACGATCTCGGCGGACTGCGCCAGGTCCAGGGCCGCGGCCTCCATGGCTACGACCCGGACCTGCCACTCGCCGAGCAGCTCGTGGGCGGCGGCGAGCTCGGCGATCAGCCCTGGGACTCGGCCGGCGTCGGCCAGGAGGGCGTGGGCCTGGGCTTGCGCGGATAGGAGTTCGGCGGTCTCGGCGTCCGCGTCGAGGATCTGGGCGTCGGTCAGGGGAGTGGTCATGGGGTCACCTGCGGGTGCTGGGCCTGCTCCAGGGCAATGGCGCGGTCGCACTTGGCCGTCTCTTCGTGGAAGCCGTTGAGGAAGCAGTGCCAGCGGAACTGGTAGATCCAGTGGAATCGGGACGGGGTGTTCAGCGTCTTGGCGTTGTGGTGCGGGGCGCACAGGTGCCACACATTCTTGGGCGTCTCCTCCGCCTTGCCGCGGCCCCAGAAGTGGTCATGCTCCGTGGCGTCGCGGCCGCAAGGGCCCTCGGGCCAGCCATGCTCGCAGATGCCGCCGGAGCGCGCATCGACCTCGGCGTAGACCTTGGCCCGATGGCGACGCTCCTTCTCGCATGCCGCCTTCTCGGCCTTCCGCCTCGGCTCCTTCTTGACTCGCTTGGCCGCTCTCGACGCCTTGTCGGCAGCGAGCCACGCCGCAGCCTGGGCGCCCTCGGGCGTGCCCTTGTGGTTGGCGGCGACCTTCTCGAGGAACCGGCGATAGGTGGCGTTCACCGGCCCTCCAGGGGGTTCAGCCACTCGCTCGCGGCGCGGAGCATCGATGCCAGACGGGCCCGCCAGTGGGTGTCGGAGTAGCGACGGCGCCGACGGCCACGGGTGATCGGTCGGTAGGCGTTGCTCATCGCGGCCGGGTCGGGGACGCTGACGGACGGGGCCATAGCGGCTTGCAGTTCGGCGGGGGTCATGGCTCAGAACGCCTCGCCCGTCACGGGGTCAGTGATCGGCTCGTGCGGCTCGGACGGGAGGTCGTCGGGCGGCGGCATCGGGTCCTCGGCCGGTTCCGGCTCCGGGTCGGAGAGCGTGGACTGCGCGCCCTTCCCGGTGGGCTTGAGCATGACCTTCTGCGCCTTCTTCTTCGGGAGTTTGAGCAGGAAGGCGATCGGCTTCTCGATGTCGGGCGACCCGACGATGCGGATCCCCGGCTTCCGCTCGGGGCCGACCTGGACATCGGCGGCGTAGAGGGTTACCCGCTTCCCGCTCCACTTATCGGTCTCGGTCCCGAACATCTCCGCGAGGCAGAGAGCGGTGGTCTTGCAGAGCACCCACCCGCGCTTGACCTCATTGAAGTAGACGATGACCTTGCGCTTCTTCTTGCCGTCCTCGCCCTCCAGTTCCTCCGTGACCACGCGCGCCATGGTCAGCGTGGGCGTGCGGCCGCTGAACTCGATCGCGGCGATGAAGTTTCCGGCTTGCGCGAGTTGCTCCAGGATATTCATGCGGCCTCCCCTCCGACGGTCAGGCCCAGCGTCTCGGCCCAGTCCTCATCCGACTGCGTGTACGCCCACCCCGGCAGGACGAACGGCGTCTCGTCCGGGTAGCGCCCCGGCCACTTCTTCCGCTTGGTGCAGTCGGCCAGGAGCGCCATCAGTTCGACGATCCGCGCCTCCCCAGTTGCGATCACGCCCGGGTCCACGACGAACGGCGCCACGTCGTGCGGCTCGCCGGCCTCCACGGCCACGATCCAGACCTTCGGCGCCTCCATGCCCAGCGCCTTGAGGCCGCGGCAGTAGAAGGCGATCTGCATGTGGTACCCGAGGTCGTGCGCGGTGTTCTGGAACCGTCGCTCGTCCAGGTTCGCGCTCGTCTTCAGGTCCACGAACCCGTCCGGCCGCAGGTAGTCGACCCTTCCCTTGCACGGGATCCCGGTCTCGGGGTCGTCCCAGGTGATCGTGCGCTCGGGCTCGCCGCCGGACAGGATCCGGTCCGCCACCTTGTGACCCCGGACCGCGTCCCGGATCGCCAGCGCCTCCTGGTACTCCGCCGCCTTGAGGATGGTCCGTCCCGGGTGCGCCGCCTTGAACGCCTCCCAGTCGCCGCCCTGCCGGCGCGGTCCCGTGAACACGGCGTAGTCGAGCGGGAACCGGTCCGGCTCGAGGATGGCCGTGTGCGCCGCCCGACCGCCCATCATCGACGCAGTGTCGTCGGGCGGTTGCTCCAGGTGGTGCTTGTAGTGGAGTGGGGACTTGTCCAGGTGCTTGAGCGTGCTCCAGTTGACGCCCGGGACTTGCTGGTACTCCGGGAAGGTGCAGGCGAAGGAGCGCGGGGCCTGGGCCTTGCCGCGGCGCTTCTTCGGCGCAGGCTGCACCGAGGAGACGGCGCCGGAACACGACGCCGCGGTCTCTTCCTCTGCCCCATCGTCGAGTTGCACGGCTACCTCCGTTCCGCGCGGCCGGACGCCGATTCCGTCAGCGCCCGCTCAACCGGCCACCTCTTGAGCCGACGCCACATCGAGGATCCGCTGACCCCTACCCCCTCGGCCCACTCAATGACGGTCAGGGTTTCTCCCCGGAACGACACTCGGTGGTTTCGGGTCGTATTCCTGGCCTGCTGGCGCGGGGTAGCCCATCGGCAGTTGCCCGGTCCGTAGTTACCGTTCACGTCGATGCGGTCGAGGCTCGTGCCGGTGGGCCGTTCGCCCATGTCGGCCAGGAAGTTCTCGAAGGCCCGCCATCGCTCGCACACGGAGATGCCTCGCGCTCCGTACTTGTCGTACCGGCTTGAGGTTGGGTTCAGGCAGCGCTTCACCATGGAGTACCAGGAGACGTAGGTGGGCGAGGGAGCTGCCTTGCCGTTCGATCTGCCAGCATGACCATGGGTGGATCTGGCCCGCGTGACGGCAGCCGCCATCTCTCGCGCCAGACATCCACACGATCGCGAATCGCCACTGGTTAGCGAAGCGGCCATGACGGTCACCGTGGCTCCGCAGTCGCAGATGCAGTCCCAGCGGGTATGCCTGTCGGTCTTGGGAGCCAAGTGGACCGCCACGAGCCTGCCGAACCGATGGCTTGTGTGATCCTTGAACCCGGACCCCATGCGCCGTCCGATCCCGGTCGCCTGAATGGTGGGGTCAGTCATGGCGACCCTTGGCCTTGGCGATGGCGGCGCGAGCAGCGGCGATGCGCTTAGCGAACTCCTTGGCGCTCACTCCCGGCGCGTCGGCCGTCAGTTCAAGCGTGCTCGTAAGCGCCTCTAGGAGGTCTGGCGCGGCGGAAACAAGTTGGGCGTTCGCCTTGTTCTCGGCTGGGCGACCGGGCCCCTCGGCGCTTACGATGCGTCTTTCGCCGTCCCCGGAGTAGACGCTTGCCGTCCCCTCCAGCACGTACCACGGCCCCGGGGTGTGCTTGCTCTCGCTCATGCCGTCCTCCGCTCAGGGGCCACGTAGGCCGCCTCGTTCAGGTTGAGCCTGTCCACGTCGTCGCTCGCCGCGATGTACGTGCGGATCAGGGCCTCGGTCAGCATCCCGGACTTGTTCGCCTTGACCATCTCCGCCTCGACCTCGCGGAGATGCTGGCGGATCTGGGCGGGGGTCTTCACCGGGCCTCCAACATGCGGTCCCGCGCGTCGTCGTAGTCCCGGTCATCCGTGTCCGACAGGTCGTCGGCCTCGATGTCCGCGATGATGTCCTGCTCCTCGGCGGCCGTGAGGTCGGTCAGCACCTCGCCCGTGGCCTCGACCTTGACCTCGTCGATCTCGACTTCCGGGAACTCCTCCGGGTCGAGACGGGTCGCCCGGACGTGCTTGCCCGAGACCGTGAACGACACCAGGCACTCGGTTTCCAGGTCGTGGCCGTGGAACGTCTCGCGCCTCGTCCAGGTCGTGCTGCGCTTGCGGGCCATGGCTAGGCCCCTGCCTTGGTGATGGCGGCGCGGTTGGCCGCGCACACGCAGTCGATGCACTCCGCGAAGAGGCCGTCGTGTCCGGCATGGATAACCAGCGCCGCGGTCTTCAGCGCCTCCAGGATGTCTGGCGCGGCGGCGATGAGGCGGGCATCGGCCTCGCTCCGCACGCCGGAGCAGATCTGCGACTCGATGCCGGCCACCAGAATGTTCCTGGTGACGCCCGCCTGGCGCTCGATGGTCCAGCCGTAGGTCTCGGTTCCTCTGCTGATCTCGTTCGCCATCGTGTCTCCCCTTGCCTTCGTTGTCCTCGGCGCCGTCCCCTGCGCTCGATGGATGGACACTAACGCACTTCGCGAATCGTTGTCAACCCGGCAACGGTCGATTTTTAAATACACCCACTAGGGACTAAACGGCGACGGTCTTGACAACGCCCGTTGCCTGCTGTCTAGTATGCCTCATGGCTACGACACTCGCACGCTACATGAAGCAGACCGGCCTCAGTTGCCGGAGGTTCGGCCAGCTCGCCGGACTGGACTTCTCCTATGTCAGCCGGTTGGCAACCGGGGACAGGATGCCCAGCATGGACGCGGCAAGCAAGATCGAGAAGGCGACGGGCGGGCGGGTGCCCATGAAGTCGTGGCGCAAGCGGGTGCCAGCGTGAGCGCCGCCGGGTGGGCGGCTACGGTGGGGATCCCGGTCCTGGCGGGGGCGCTGGCCGCTACCGTCGTGGCTTACGAGATTCGCTCCGATGTGGCCTGCGCCGCCGAGGAGCCGCGCGCGAGCGGGACCGACCTCTGGCGCGCTGCGGCGGCGGGGTGCGTCGAGGCAGGCGGCACCTACTCCATGGCCGACGAGCGAGGCCAACTCATCGCCCGGTGCGTCCCCGCTCACCTCCAGGCCGGGGTGGGGCCGAAGGTGGCGAGGAGGGTGCCGTGAATGAGCAGCGTTCGTTGCTGGACTGGCAGCGCCCCCAGGCCGCCCCTCGCGGCCCGGAGGGCGTCAAGCGCGCGGCCCGGGCAGGCTCCGGTGTCGATGCCGACATCCTCGCCGTGGCCGCCACCCTCGTCGGCAGCGAGACCCCACTTCCGACCGTCCACGGCCTCGTCAAGGCCCGCGGAGCGATGTGCCTGGAGGACACGGTGCGTCGGCGGCTCAACGCCCTGGAGCGGATGGGCCTGTTGCGGCTCGGGGACGGGGCTCGGGTGGGGCACGTGCTGATCGAGTGGGTGCGCTGATGGAGAACCCCGCGACCTACGGCGACGGGTGGGAGTTGCGCCTCGGGGACTGTCTCGACCCCGTGACCGGCCTCGCCTCGCTCGGGGACAAGTCGGTGGACCACGTCATCACGGATCCGCCGTACTCGCGGTTCACTCACGGCAAGAACCGCGGGAATGAGTTGGGCGGGATGGCGGCCCTGACGCCCATTGAGTTCTCAGAGGTGACGGAGGAGCAGCGGGCCGGGCTATGCCGGGAGTCCTTTCGAGTGTCCAGGCGATGGTCCCTGGTCTGGAGCGACGCCGAAGGCATCACCCCGTGGGTGGAGTCGGTGGAGGCGTCCGGCCTTGAGCACGTACGGGTCGGATTCTGGGTGAAGGAGGGCGCATCCCCGCAGTTTTCCGGGGACCGTCCAGGAACTGGAGCCGAGGCCCTGCTGATCGGACACCGGCCGGGGCGCAAGAAGTGGAACGGAGGAGGCCGGGTCGGGATTTGGACGTTCCCCGTACTCGGCCAGGCAAGGGAGACGAGGGTTCACACGACCCAGAAGCCCTTGGCGCTCATGGAAGCCCTGGTCCGCGACTTCACCGACCCCGGCGAACTCGTCTGCGATCCCTTTGCAGGCAGCGGCACTACGGGCGTGGCCTGCATCCGCCTCGGCCGCCGCTTCATTGGTTGGGAGCGCGACCCCAAGTACCACGCCGTGGCGGTGAAGAGGCTCCGCGCGGCCCGTGAACAACTCGGCCTCTGGACCGGTGCCGCATGAGCCTGCCCGTCTTCACCAAGGAGATCGGCCTCGCCATCGCCAACGCCTCCTGCGAGTCCCCGGCGGCCCCGTCGACGGCCCTGGAGCACCTGGAGCGGGCCGTGGTGGCGCTCCGGGCCATGAAGGGCGCAGCGGAAGCGGAGCGGCCCCGGATGCGCCTCGCCACCGAACGGAGGTCCGCGTGAGCTCCACAAAGACCGCAATGCGCTGCCTCGCCCTGGCCCAGCTCCGCCTGACCTCCACCGACGATGCCGCCCTGACCGACGCCAGGGACTACGCGGCGAGGGCCCTGTTCGAGTTGGAGCACCTTCGGGACCCACTCGTTGACCCCGTGGCCGTCGCCATCGGTCGGGCGTGCCGCGGGACGGAAGGGGAGGGGGCCTAGATGCGCTGGGAGGATGAACGCTACGTCAGGGTCTACACCCGCGACACGGTCGACTGGCTGGGCCTGTCGTTCATCGCACAGGGGTTGTTCTGCCTCATCCTCCGCAAGGTCGATCGGGCCGGCATCCTGAAGTTGGGGAAGCCGGGCAAGCGGGGGGTGGCGATCGTCATCGGGTTCGCCGGGGAGTGGGCCCGGCTCGAGCCCGCGCTTGACGAACTCCTGGCGGATGGGTGCATCCAGATCCGGGGCGAGTATCTGGTGCTCCCCAACTTCATCGAGGCCCAGGAGGCGACCCAGTCCGATGCCCAGCGCAAGCGCGAGTCCAGGGCCCGCGACCGGGACCGGGCAGCCGCCGCTGACGTCCTGGGGCCGGACGCTGACCTGTCCGAAAAGGAGCAATCCCCGGACAAAATGTCCGAATCCGTGACAGAGCGTCACGATACCGGACAAAAAGTCACGAGCGGTCACAAGTCGTCACAGGTGGTCACTCCGTGCCTAGCCGTGCCTTCCGTGCCGAACCAAGAAGATCTCTCTCTGGCGAAAAACGAAGCCGAGGCGCCAACCCCCATCCTCACCGGCCGGGACGAGGTGTTCGCCAAGAAGTACCCGAAGACCTGGGCGCTCATCGGGGGGTGCGTCTCCCTTGGCGCCGCCCCGGCGTGGGCCAAGGATTCCGTGGGCCGGGCCGCAGTCGAGGCAGCGATCGGGAGCCAGCCGCTTGAACTCGTGGCGCCCCGGGTCGCGGCCAGCATTCAGGCCACCGGCAAGCCCTGGCTCGGGTGGCACCTCGACGCCATCAGCGGCAAAGCGGTGAAGGTCAACGGCAAGACTCAACCGGCCGCCCCGCCCGACTTCTACGACGAGTCCTGGCTGCGGACCACGGGGGTCGACGTGAACCGGTGGCGGGCCATCCGAGCCAACATCCTCGTCGACTACCCAGGTGAGGCCGCGGTGAGGCTCGAGGAGGCCAAGCGTCGTCTTCTCGCGCCTCGCGAGGGCGAGTTCGGAGCCGAGTCGTGACCCGCCCCGCCCCCAAGCCTCGGACCATCGCCGACGTCCTGGCCTCGGTCCACCGCGCGTTCGACGAGGCCAAGCACGGACACAAGCCGTTGCCGCTACCACCACCCGATGCACCGATTCCACCACCAAACCACCACGAAGGGGAGACCGATGACCACGAAGACGAAGCGTAAGCCGAAGAGCGTACTGGCGTGGCACTTCCTGCCGGAGGATCGGCGGCTCCAGTACAACGATCGCCGGGAGGTGAATCCGGGCGAGACGCTGACCGTGGCCGCCGCCCGCCTGTCGCTGTGCAATTACGGCCTCCACGCCAGCAAGGATGCCCGTGACGCGGCCTCGTTCCGGCGTGGGCCCGTGGTGTGCCGGGTGCGCCTGTCCGGGCGCATCATCGAGGGCGACGACAAGTGCGTGGCGTCTGAGCGCACGGTGCTGTGGATGGCCGACGCGAGCAAGACCCTTCGGCAGTATGCGATCTGGTGCGCGACCCGGGCACTGAAGCGTGAGGAGGAGCGAAAGCGGAAGGTGGACCCGAGGTCATGGGCCGCACTGAAGGCGGCGCAGGACTACATCGACGGGAAGATCGGGCCAAAGGAGTTGGAGAAGGCGCGCGCCGCCGCCTACGCCGACGCCGCCGCCGACGCCTACGCCGCCGGCGCCGCCGTCGCCGCCGCCGCCGCCGACGCCGCCGCCGCCGCCGCCGACGCCGCCGACGCCGCCGCCGACGCCTACGCCGCCGGCGCCGCCGTCGCCGCCGCCGCCGCCGACGCCGCCGCCGCCGTCGCCGCCGACGCCGCCGCCTACGACGCCGCCTGGAAGCGCGAGCGAGAGGCGCAGTCCAAGCAACTCACCAAGATGCTGATGGGGTTGAAGCCATGAGCCTACTTGAAGCCGCCGCCGCCCGACGCCAGGAGGAGCAGGTCAGGGACGTTCACCTCACCTCGGTGCCCACGGGCAGGCCGAGTCGAGGGCTCACCATCGAGTATAAGTGCCCGACGTGCAGCGGCAGGACGCGCAACAAGGCGGGCCGCTGCCGCGCCTGCATCATCGCCGGGTTGACGCCGGACCTGTCGTTCCTGACGAATGACCAACTCCGCACGATGGCGATGAACGCCAAGGCCGAGTTGCAGCGCCGGGCCGATGTTGCGGCTGCGCTCGCGAGGGATGCGTCATGACCGACATCGAATCCGAGCCCGGGTATTGCCGCGTTTGTGGGTCGTGCGGATGCCTAGGGTGCTGCAACCACTTCTGCGACGCATGCAGGGAGCCGCACGACTACACCGCCGACGGCACGGACGTGAACGGCTGCGCAACGTGCGGAGGTCGGCTGGTCCTGCCAGAGCCGAAGCCGGACGACAGCAAATCGGGTCTGGTGTGGTTGCGCTGGTGCTCGACTTGCTGCCCCGAGTCGGCCCGAGAGGAGGCAATCTCATGACCCTCCTCGGCCTCCTCCCGTCCTGGGCCTGGGCGATCGTCGCCCTCCTCGCCATCGACGCTCTCTTGGTCTGGGCCTACCACTGCGCCGTCGTCAGGGACCGCCGGATGCGCGAGGACCAGCGTCGACGGGGCAGGCTCATCGCGTGGTCGGGCAGTGTGAGGAGGGCGCCGTGAGCCTCTACAAGGCCAACGATCGCCGCGATGGCAACGAGCCCGAGATCGTCGAGTGCTTGCGGGCCATGGGCGCATCCGTCGCCCAAATCTCGGGCCGGGACGTGCCTGACCTCGCCATCGGTTGGCGCGGGTCCACGTATCTGGCCGAGGTCAAGCAACCGAAGGCCCAACTTCGACCTGGGCAAGAGAAGTTTTCTAGGGAGTGGAAGGGGCATCCCGTCGCGGTCCTGCGCACGCCAGGGGAGGCCGCGGTCTGGCTCCTGTCGCTGGCGCCGTGCATCGCCAGGGTGGCGGAGGCGGTCGACCTTGTCAGCGCAACCAAGGTGCCCAAGATTCGGGTGGACGAGATGGAGGGGCCCTAGGCTAAACCGCGGTAACTTTGCTACACTCCTCAATCGGAGGCACAAGCCATGGGAAGCCGCAGCAGGCGCAGAACCCGCAACGTCCCCCTAGAGCAGGCCCTCGCCGCATTCGGCCGGGAGCTCGAGAACCTGCACCAGGTCGTCGCCGGCCTCGTCGCCGCCGTGGGGACGGACAAGGTGCAGGCGGAGCTTGACCGGCTCGCCGCCCAGGGCGCCTCCGTCACCATCGAGCGTCCCGAGTGAGCCGCCCAGGGGTCCTCATCCGCGAGGCGACCGCGGAGGATCTGCCGTTCATCTTCGGGACGTGGCTCAACCACTTCCACGGTAATTCATACTTCGCCAAGCGGATTCGGAATGGCGTCTACTTCCGGTATCACCACCTCCTGGCGGAGCGGATCCTGTCCCGGCCCACAACCCGGGTCCTGCTAGCCACCCTGAGCGAGGACCCGCTGGTGATTCTCGGCTACCTCGTGGTCGAGCAGAACGCCAAGGA
>Ga0316622_100000177_pt1 | contig 32815 bp, 22 predicted proteins | sample OWC_Aug_OW2_C1_D_FD_207646 | JGI IMG/M metagenome (GOLD analysis project Ga0316622, IMG submission 207646) | Wetland soil microbial communities from Old Woman Creek delta, Ohio, United States - OWC_Aug_OW2_C1_D5_C | ecosystem: Environmental > Terrestrial > Soil > Wetlands | place: USA: Ohio... | reverse complement strand
GAGGCGGTCGCAATCGACCCCGGCTTCGCACGTGCGTGGGCAGGACTGGCGGGCGCATACTGGATCGACACCGTAGAGGGCCGGTGGCCGCCAGGGCAGGGCCTGTCGAAGATGCGCGACGCTGCGGAACGGGCTCTTGCGATCGACCCGGGCCTCGCCGAGCCGCACCTGCGGCTCGCGGCCTACCGATCGGCCATCGGTGACCAGCGCGAGCGCGACGAACACATGCGCAAGGCGCTCGCGCTCGAGCCACACAATCCGTTGGTGCTCGCCTTCTCCGCCGGGAACGCGGCGCGCGACGGCTGGCTCGATGCCGCGATCGAACTTCAGCGGCGCGCTGTCGAGGCCGATCCGTTGTCAACGGTGAGCCGCTACAACCTGAGTTCGTTCCTGTACTTGGCCGGCCGCCTCGACGAGGCGAAGGCCGAAATGATCGAACTGCAGGAACTGAACCCCGCCGCGGGGTCCGTCAACGAGATCCTCGGTCTCGTACTGATCCTCGAAGGCAGGTTCGGCGAGGCGCTGGAGCTGATCAATGACTGGCCGGAGGGTGACGAACGCCGCCAGGGCCTGGCGCTTGCCTATCATGGGCTCGGCCGCACGGCAGACGCCGACGCGGCCCTTGACACGCTGATCGAATCGTCGCAAGGCAATGGTCGCTTTCGTGTCGCCGAGGTGTATGCCTTTCGTGGGGACAGCGACCGTGCTTTTGAGTGGTTGCACGCGGCGATCGAGGGTATCCGCCCGGAGCCATGGATGCAGTCTGACCGGCAACCGGTGTGGATGATGCCGAAGTCGCCCTTCCTGCGGTCGCTGCATAAGGATCCCCGGTGGGATGGTTGGGTGAAGGCGACCGCCCGACCTGCCGCGCGCTGGGGCCGCGGCCAGCTGCGATGAGCGTTCCTGAGCCCGGTTTTCGGGAGTTCGAGCAATGATCAGATGTTGGATTGCGGCCGTCGTGTCCGGTGCCGCTTTGGCCGTCCCTGCGAACTCTCAGGCCCAGGTCTCGCCCAATGACGAGATACGCAGCGAGCTGACCGCGCTGGCGGAGCGAGTGGAAAGACTCGAGGCGGAGAATGCGGCGCTCAAGCAAAGGAACGACAACCTGGAACGGAGGGTCGCCGAACTGGAGCCGCCGCAAGTTGCCGGTGGGAGCACCTCGACAGCGGTCGCGCCGGAGCCGGCGCCGGTCCCGACCCCGGCACCGTGGTACGACAGCCTCAAGGTGAGCGGCTATGTCTTCGGTGATGCCTACGCCGTGCTGGCCAACCACGATTCGACGGTCGAGGACCAGACCGGCTTCTGGATCCGGCGTGGCTACCTGACCTTCGATGCGAAACTCGCTAGCGAGTGGTCGGCGCGCCTGCGTTTCGAATTCAACAGCCCTGGGGACTTCGAGACGAACGCCAAGCTGGACCCGTTCGTCAAGGACGCATACCTCGCCTGGAAGCGTGGTCGCCACGAACTGGTTCTGGGGCTTTCCCCCTCACCGACCTTCGAGTTCATCGAGGGCTTCTGGGGACATCGGCCGATCGAGAAGACTCCGCTCGATCTCTACCGCATGGGCAGCTCGCGTGACCTCGGGGTCGCGTACAAGGGCGAGGCGTACGACGGCCGGGTGTTCTACCATGCGATGCTGGGCAACGGCTCCGGTGATGGATCCGAGACAAACGAGGGCAAGAAGGCCATGGCCGGTCTCGGATTGAAGGCGACTGACGCGCTGGTGGCACAGATCTACGCGGACTACGAGGAACGGCCGGGCGCCACGGACCGCAGTACCTTGCAGGCCTCCGTCGGTTGGACGGGCTCGCGCAGTCGCTACGGTCTCCAGTACGCGGTCCAGGACCGCGAGGTCGAGGAGGGGCCTGATGACGAGGTTGCAGTCGCGTCGGCCTTCGGCGTCTGGCGGGTGACGAAGCAGGGAGCGCTGGTCGCACGCTACGACCGGAGCTTCGACGGCTACTCCGACGCCGACCGGATCCCCTACCTGCACATCGCTGCCGACACCCCGTTCGATCTCGCCGTCCTTGCGTGGGAGCAGAAGCTCCAGCACAAGATCAGTCTGATTCCGAACCTCGAGTACGTCACGTACCGCGACTCCGGCGATGCGAAGGCGCCGGACGACGATTTATACGGCAGGTTGACGCTGTACTTCCCGTTCTGACCCCGGGGATCGTGGCGACACGGTACTGCGGTCTCTACCGATATGGTCGCCACGGAATCCTGGCCGGTCCAGGCTGTCCAACCGTAGTGTCCCGGATTGCGTCCGATTCTCGTTTGGCGCACGTTTCGTGTCCCGTAATGGTCGTTTCGGATTGGGCTAATGACAGCAAAGTTTCCCGGAATCCCCACCGTCATCCACGGCAACGGTGCCGTGGCCGAGGTCATGGGCCACGTCTGTGGCGGTGTCATCGGCTATCCGATCACTCCGTCCACCGAGATCTCGGAACTCTATGAAGCGTTCCGGGCCGGCGGTGGCTGCAACGTCTGGGGTAAGCACCCATTCTTCTTCGAGCCCGAAGGCGAGCATTCGGCCCAGAGCGGCGCGCTGGGCGCTGCCCTGACGGGCGGCAAGTACATTTCCAACGCCTCGTCCAGTCAGGGCATCCTGTACGGGCTCGAGTCCCACTACGTGACGGTCGGCAAGAAGGTCGGCGGATTCGTGTTGCAGGTCGCTGCCCGCGTGGTCTCAAAGCACTCATTAAATGTGATGGCTGGCCACGACGACGTGTATGCCCTGCTGCAGTCGGGCTACACGATCCTGTTCGGCTCGAACCCGCAGGAGGCCGCCGACCTCGCGGCCATCTCCTACAAGGTCAGCGCGATGTCGCTGATTCCCGTCGCCAACGCGATGGACGGCTTTGCCACCAGTCACATGCTGAGCGAAGTGCTGATGCCGGAGCCCGAGCTCCTGCGCGAATTCCTCGGCGACCCGGCCGGGCGCATCAAGGCGCCGACCGTCGCCCAGGACATCCTGTTCGGCGCCAAGGGCCGCGTCGACCAGCTGAAGCACTACCTCGCCCGCCATCAGCCAGACCTCGCGCCGGAAGAATTCGACGGTCTCAACGAATACCTGGATGTGCACGCCGATACAGTCGAGGCGGATAACGACGGCGTGCTGGTCTCCGAGACGCATGACTGGATCCCGGAGGAACTGCGCGCCCAGTGGCGGCGGCAGTGGCTGAACGCGCACGAGAAAGGCACGCGGCAACGCGTGCCGGCGCTCGTGGACGTCAACAATCCCGGCCTCACCGGCGGCGTGCAGAACCAGCCGGACTTCCAGGCGGGGTCGGTCGATCACCGTACGCACTTCGCGAGCGAGGTGCCGCATTTCGTGCGCGAGGCGATGCAGGAATACGCTGCGCTGACCGGTCGCACGTACCAGCCCGTGCAGACATTCATGTGCGACGACGCGGAAACCGTCGTGGTCGGACTCGGCTCGGTGACGGACGATGCGGAGGCCGTGGCCGCGCACCTGCGCAAGCAGGGCAGGAAGGTCGGCGTCGTGTCGGTCAAGCTCCTGCAGCCGTTTCCCGAGGCCGAGCTGGTCGAGGCGCTGAAGGGCAAGAAGGCCGTGACGGTGCTCGAGCGCTCGGAAACGACCGCGCTCGCCAGCCTGGTCACCCAGGCCCTGTTCAAGGCCGTCGAGAACGCGGATGACGTCCGCCACCCGGGCATCGCGGCCATGAAGAGCCTGCCGAAGATGACGACCGCGATCTTCGGTCTGGGCGCGCACGACCTCCAGCCGCGCCACCTCGTCGCTGCCTACAAGAACATGGAGACGCGCAACGTTCCGTTCGTGTACCTCGGGAGCCAGTTTTTCGCCAGGAACCCGCCGCCGCAGCTGGCGGCGCTGCAGGATAAGCTGAAGGCGGCTTATCCAGAGACCGAGCTGATGGCGCTCGAGACCGAGCCGAACCCGCCTCTCCTGCCGCCGTCCGCTTTCCGCGTGCGCTTTCACTCGATCGGCGGGTACGGGACCATCGCCACGGGCAAGCTGATCACGGACATCCTCGCGGGCGTGCTCGGCATGCACTCCAAGGCCGCGCCGAAGTACGGGTCGGAGAAGAGCGGCGCGCCGACCAACTACTACATCACGTTGAGCCCCGAGCCGGTGAAGATCACCAACGCCGAGCTCGAAGACGTCGAGATCGTCATTTCGCCCGATCATCGCGTGTTCAGCCACACGAACCCGCTGCGCGGACTGATCGAGGGCGGCACGTTCGTGCTGCAGTCGAGCCTGTCGCCGCTCGAGGTCTGGAAGGAACTCCCGGAGCAGGCGCGTCGCATGCTGCGCGCGAAGAACATCAAGTTCTTCATCCTCGATGGCTTCGCGGTGGCCAAGCGGCACGCGCCCACGCCGGAACTCGAGACCCGCATGATGGGTATCGCCTTCATCGGCGCGGTGTGCGGCCACGTCGATCGCATCGTGGCGGGCGCGTCCGGTGAGGCTTTGCTAACGAAGATCCGCCAGCAGATCTCGAAGAAGTTCGGCGGCAAGGGCGGTGCGGTCGTCGAGGGCAACATGGCGGTGATGCGCGAAGGCCTCGAGGCGACTCAGCGTGTCGACTACCACGCGCCCGAGTTTGCCGTCGTGGACGCGCAGCCCCTCGTGAGAGCGCGGCGCACGGTCGAAATCTCCGCGAGCATGTGCCGCATCAGCGGCGCATCGCCGGACGGCGGGTTCCTCGACCGCGGGTATTACGAGGAGATGATGGCGGCCCCGTTCCGCGAAGGCACGATCGCCGAAGCGCCCGTGCTGCCCGGCACGGGTCTCTTCATGCCGGCCGGCACGGCGGCGTGGAAGGACAAGGGCATGTTCCGCCGTGACGTTCCTCAGTTCGTCGCGGACCTCTGCACGGGCTGCATGGAGTGCACGCTCGTCTGCCCGGACGCGGCCATCCCGAACACGGTGCACGACATCCACGACCTGCTGCTCACCGGCATCAAGCAGCTCGACCTCGCCGAGAAGCAGGTTGACGAATTGAAGGCGCAGGTCTACCCGCTGAGCGAGGCGGTGCGCGAGAGCTATCGCGCCACGAAAGAGAGCCCGCCGTTCCACGAGATGGTCGCGTCCGCGGCGTCGGGCCTCGACGCTGCAAACGCGATCGTCCGGCGCAACATCGGCAAGCTTGCCGACGTGCTGGCCCGGTTCCCGGTGGCGAGGACCCGGCCGTTCTTCGATGCGATGGAGAAGGAGAAGGCCGGCAGCGGTGGTCTCTATTCGGTCGCGATCGACCCCTGGAAGTGCAGTGGCTGCATGGAATGCATCGACGTCTGTGGACCGGGTGCCCTTCAGCCACGTGTCCAGGACGCGGCGCTGCTCGACGAGCTGCAGGAGCGATTCGAATTCCTGAGCAAGACTGCGAACACACCGGCGCGATTCGTCGATGGCGCCGTCCGCCCGGATGGCGACATCAAGCGGATGATGCTCGATCGTGCCAACTATTACGCCACCACCGGTGGCCACGGTGCCTGCCGCGGTTGCGGCGAAGTCACCGCGATCCGGCTGGTGATGTCCGCCAACCACGCGATCCAGGGCAAGCGGCGCAAGGAGCACGTCCGCGAACTCGAGGCCCTGCTCGAACAGCTCAATGCGAAGCGGGCGTCGATCCAGGACGATTCGGCCCGACGCGAGCGCATCGATGCCGCGGTGGCGACACTCGAAAAGCGCCTCTACCTGCTCGAGAGCGGGCCGACGGGCAATGGTCCGGCCTCGGCAGTCATCGCCAATGCGACGGGTTGCAGCAGCGTCTACGCCTCGACGTTCCCGTTCAATCCGTACAACGACCCGTGGGTCAATAGCCTGTTCCAGGACACCCCGGCCGTCGCGAAGGGCCTGTTCGAAGGCATCACGGCGGGCGCGGCGGACGACATCAAGGCGCTGCGCATCGCACGGCTCGAACTCGAAGACGCGTATCTGCCGGAAGTCCATGACCAGTACTTCCGCATGTTCGGCTGGAACCAGTTCACGCCGCAGGAACTCGCGATGCTCCCGACCGCCTTCAGCGTGGGCGGCGACGGCGCCACCTACGACATCGGCTTTGGCGCGCTGTCGCGGTTGCTGACGACCAGCACGCCGATCAAGGTCATGGTGCTGAATACGGGCGTCTACTCGAACACCGGCGGCCAGGCCTCGACGGCGAGCCTGACCGGCCAGGACTCCGACCTGACACGGTTCGGCGCGGCGCACGCTGGCAAGCAGGAGGACCGCAAGGAACTCGGCCTGATCGCCGCGTTCCACCCGAACGTGTTCGTCGTGCAGACCTCGACGGCGCTGCAGGGACACTTCCTCGGCAACGTCATGGAGTACCTGAATTACTCGTCGTCGCCTGCCGTCCTGGACGTCTACACGCCGTGCCAGGCCGAGCACGGCATTGCCGATGCCGCGGCGAGCCGACGCTCGCGTCTTGCCGTCGAAAGCCGCATGAACCCCGTGTTCGTGCACGACCCGCGCCGCGGCGGAAACCTGCACAGCCGCTTCTCGCTCGACGGCAATCCAAACCTCGACCTCGACTGGGCCACGACAACGATCACGTACGTCGAGGACGGAGCGACGAAGCTGCTCGAGGTGCCGCTCACGCCTGCGGATTTCGCCCGGGAGGAAACGCGCTTCAAGAAGCAGTTCCGCAAGCTGCCGAAAGCCTCCGAGGCGAACGCGGTGCCGATCCACGCGTACATCGATCTCCCCGCGGCCGACCGGGCCGGCAAGGTTCCGTTCGTGTGGTCCACGGACGACCAGCGGCGGCTCGAGAAGCTCGAGGTGTCGAACACCGTCGTCCACCTCGTCGAGGAGCGGCGCCGATACTGGCGGACCTTGCAGTACCTCGCGGGCCGGCACGTCGAGAAGCTCGATGCCGACCATCACGTCGAGCTGGAGGCGCTGCAGCAGCGCTACCAGGAATCCGTGACCGAGCGGGAGTCTTCGCTCGATACGATCGCCCGCGCCATGAGCGAGCTGGCCGCCTCTTCGAGTGCGCCCCCCGCGAGCCTCGCGGCGGCGCTGGCGCCGTTCGGCGGCGGTGCTCCGGCGAAGGCGGCAGCGTCTGCGGCGCCCGCGGCACCCGCGGGCAACGGTGACGCAGCGGGCCTGATGACGATCCGCGAAGAAGACGTCGTGAAATGCGTCAACTGCAAGACCTGCTACCAGCAGGTGCCCGAGCTCTTCGAGAAGACGACGATCATCGTGGACGGCGTCGCCACGGAAGTCGGCCACATGATTCCTGGCGTGCTCTCGCGCATCAAGATCACGCCGGAACTGGTGAGTCGCGTCGCCCGCGTCGCGGCGAACTGCGATTCGGAGATCATCCAGTGACTGTGCGCGACGAATTCGATCACTCCGGCCAGGGCGACGACAACGAGGTCTTCCAGAAGCAGCTTTCGCTGCTGAAGAAGCACCTGCTGCGCGACCCGAGGTCGCTGCGCAGCGTGTTCGTGGCGGACGGCGTGCAGGCGATCGCCTGGGAGTTCCAGCAGGAAGAACTCGGTGCAGCGTTCACGACCACGCTGTGGAACCTGCTGGTGCGCGACGACGCGATGAGTACCATCCTGTTGCGCTTCATCTGGTTCATGCCGCTCAAGTTCAAGCGCAGGTTCATCAAGGCGATCGACGCGCACCTCGCGGAACGCTACCCGATGTTCAAGGGTCTCTCCGAGGGCTGGCCCGGCGAAACCTGCATCCCGCCCTACATCCGGCCGCCGGAGCAGCGCAGCCAGGACTTCGAACTGGTGAACCAGGGATACCTCGGTTACATGAATCTCGGCTATTCAGCGCGCGAGGTCGAATTGTTCGTCTGGCTCGAGGTGCTGCGCGACAAGCAGTGCCAGGACCGGCCGTGCGAAATCGGTGTGCTGCTGAAGAACAAGCTCGAACCCAGGGGCGGCTGCCCGGTCAAGATCCACATCCCGGAGATGCTCGACCTGCTGGGCCAGGGCAAGTTCCGCCAGGCGCTCGAGTTGATCGAGAGTTGCAACCCGCTGCCGAACGTCACCGGCCGCGTCTGCCCGCAGGAACTGCAGTGCCAGGGCGTGTGCACGCACACCAGGCGGCCGATCGAGATCGGCCAGCTCGAGTGGTACCTGCCGCAGCGCGACAAGCTGGTGAACCCGGATGTCGCCGGGCGTTTCGCCGGTGTCGTGAGCCCGTGGGCGAGGGCGGACAAACCTCCCATCGCCGTCGTCGGGTCCGGTCCGTCGGGCCTGATCAATGCCTACCTGCTCGCGGTGGAAGGTTTCCCGGTGACGGTGTTCGAGGCCTTCCACGAGCTGGGCGGCGTGCTGCGCTACGGCATCCCGGAATTCCGCCTGCCGAACGACCTGATCGACGACGTCGTGCGGAAGATCACGCTGCTCGGCGGACGCTTCGTGCGCAACTTCGTCGTCGGCAAGACGGCGACGCTCGAGGACCTGAAGGCGGCAGGATTCTGGAAGATCTTCGTCGGGACGGGCGCGGGCCTGCCGACATTCATGAACGTGCCGGGCGAGCACCTGCTCGGCGTAATGTCCGCCAACGAGTTCCTCACCCGCGTCAACCTGATGCGGGCCATCGACGACAAATACGAGACGCCCTTGCCGGACACCCGCGGCAAGGAAGTCTTCATCATCGGCGGCGGCAACACGGCGATGGATGCCGCGCGAACCGCACGGCGACTTGGCGCCAACGTCTCGATCGTCTACCGACGCACGATTTCCGAGATGCCGGCACGAGTCGAAGAACTGCATCACGCATTGGAAGAGGGCATCCGCGTCAAGGAGCTGCGCGCGCCCAGCGAGTTCATCGGCGACGGGAAGACCAATTTCGTGAGTCACGCGGTGCTCGACGTCAACGAACTGGGCCCGCCCGATCCCTCGGGTCGTCGCAGCCCGGTCAAGACGGGCAAGACCGAGCGCGTCCCGGTCGACCTCGTGATCATGGCGCTCGGCAACACCGCCAATCCAATCATGGCCGAGTCCGAGCCGGGCCTGAAGACGTCGAAGTGGGGCACCATCTCGCTCGAGGAGCCGGGATCGCAGCGCACGTCGATTCCGGACGTCTACTCGGGCGGTGACGCGGCCCGTGGCGGCTCCACGGCCATTCGTGCAGCGGGCGACGGTCAGGCGGCCGCGCGCGAGATCGTCGGAGAGATCCCGTTCACGGCCGAGGAGATCCGGCAGCGCGTCGCAAGAGCGGGGCGCTACACCGAGCTCGGCCAGGCCAGCCCGACGATCGTCAACAAGGCCGAGCTGGCTGGCGGCATCGTCGAATTCACGGTGCGAGCGCCGCTGGTCGCGCGCTCCGCTCGGGCCGGCCAGTTCGTGCGCGTCCTGGCCTGGGGCGACGGTGAGCTGATTCCGCTCACGCTCGCCGACTGGGACACGGAGGCGGGAACGATCGACCTCGTCATCCAGGGCGTCGGCACCAGTTCGCTGCTGATCAATCGCATGGCGGTCGGTGATTCATTCGCGGGCATCGCCGGGCCGCTTGGCCGGCCCAGCGAGCTGCACAGGTACGCCGCGGACGAGACCGTGGTGTTCACCGCGGGCGGTGTGGGCCTGCCGCCGGTCTATCCGATCATGCGTGAACATCTGCGGCTCGGGAATCACGTGACGCTGATCTCGGGCTTCCGCTCAAAGGCCTTCCTGTTCTGGACGGGCGAGCAGGAGCGGATCGGACTGCTGCAGGCGCAGTACCGTGACCAGCTGGACGTGATCTACACGTCGAATGACGGCACCTTCGGCACGAAGGGCTTTGTCACGGCGCCGCTGCAGGCCATGCTGGAGGACGGCAGGTGCAGCAAGGGCCGCAGGATTGCCGAGGTCGTCACCGTCGGCCCCCCGATGATGATGCGCGCCGTCAGCGATCTCACGCGCCCCTATGGCGTGCGAACGGTCTCGAGCCTGAACTCGATCATGGTGGATGCGACGGGCATGTGCGGCGCATGCATGGTGCCGGTCACGATCGACGGCAAGATGGTGCGCAAGCACGCGTGCATCGACGGGCCGGAGCTCGACGCGCACATCATCGACTGGGACAAGTTCCTGCCGCGCTTCAATGCATTCAAGACGCAGGAAGAACGCAGCCGGACCGCGCACGGGCTGGCTTGACGCCGAGCGCTCGATCACGGGCGCCGGATGCCGGTTCACTCTTCCAGGCTGAAGCCGACCTTTACCGTCACCTGCCAGTGAGCCACCGCGCCGTTCTCGATGTGGCCCCGCACCTGGACGACTTCGAACCACCGGAGGTTGTGGAGCGTCTTCGACGCGCGTGCAATTGCCTTCTTCACTGCATCGTCGGACCCAATGGCCGACGACCCTGTGAGCTCGACCGACTTGTAGACATGATCTGGCATGCTGCTTCTCCTGCGACGCTCCTAGCTTAACGCGGGTCCAGGACGGGATGGGCAGCCGGCACGGGCCACGTCTCACGCCGGTGAGGATCAATGCTCAGGTCCGCGCCGTGCTCGGCCATCATCGTGCGAAACGCAGGGTCGGCTCGCATCGGGGCCGACATCGGGTCGCACCAGAGCCCGGGAGGCTTGATTTCGAACGGCAGCTCCAGCAACTGGCGATACAGCTCCCGCGCGGCAGAGAGGTCTCCGGCATGTGAAAGGGCGGCTGCGCTCAACAGCAGCACCATCGGCCGTTGCCGGAACGCTCCGGTTGGGGGTAATGCGGCCACCGCCCGTCTTGCATACGCGTTCGCGTCTGCACGGTCACCGAGGAATGAGTATGCCCGCGCCAGGTTAGCCATCTCGGTGGCTGCGGCATCGCCCGATGGCATGTTCTGCAGGTTACGAAGCCCGCTCTGAATGACCTTGCGAAACTGCTCAGCGGCGTCAGTCTTGCGGCCCGCCAGCGCATAGGTCCACCCGAGCTGGTCGTGGAAGTCGTCATCGGGACTGTGGCCCGCAAGGCGCTCGATATACTCGATCGCCTTCGGATAATCACCGGACGCGAGTGCGAAGAACCACCTTGCATGCAGTACCGGCCCGTCGTCCGCCAGATCTGGCGGCAGCGCGTCCAGGGTCTTCTCCCAAGTATGGAAGTCGCAGTCAAAATCGAATGCCAGCGAGCCACGGCGCAGAATGAACTCCACATTCTCTGGTTGCGCCGCACTTGCGCGCGCGATCGCGGCAAGGACGTCATCGCGGCGACCGAGAAAGGCCAGCGTGTTGATCAGCGATCGACTGGCACCGCCACGGGGGTCAAGGTCCGCCGCACGCGCAAACAAGGCAGCGGCTTCCTCGAAACGCCCCTGGTAGCCTCGCAGGAACCCGAAATTCGTATGCGCAAGCGCGTCGTTCGGCAAGCCCGCGATGGCCGTTTCGAACTCGGCTGCGGCCGCGGGCAGGTCGGGTTCGCCACGGTACAGGTACACGGCTGTCGCCAGGTGTCCTTCGGGCAACGTCGGGTCGATCTCCAGCGCCCGCTCTGCCGATGCCTTTGCGAGAGGGAGCACGTCGTTGCGCCGCGCGGGATCGGCAAAGACCAGCCACGTTCGCGCGATGCTGAGCTGTGCGTGAGCCGCGGCGAAGGTCGGATCGAGCGTCACGGCGGTGATGAACTCGGAGGCCGCTCTCTCGAAGGTCCTCTCGCCGTCGCCCAGCTGCTCGCTCATGATGCTGCGACCCAGGGCGTAATGCTCGTAGGCCTGCGGATTGGTGGTGAGGCTCGCGGCAAGTCGCTCCGCGTCTCCGCCCGACAGGTGGATGCGCAGCTGCTCGGCGACGGCCTGGGCAATTTCCGTCTGCACGGCGAACAGGTCGTCAGCGGTGCGGTCAAATGTCTCCGCCCAGAGATGCGCGTCGCTCGACGCGTCGATGAGCTGCGCCTGGATGCGCAGACGCTGGCCATCGCGTTGCACGCTGCCCTCGAGTACTGCTCCAACGTCCAGGGCCGCAGCCACTTCGGCAATGGTCGGCTTCCTGCCTTCGAACTGCAGCACTGAGCTTCGCGAAATGACCGTCAGCCCCGGCACCTTCGCAACCTGCGTGATCAGCGTGTCGTGGACGCCGCCGACGAATGCGGCATTGGCCGGGTCGTCGCCGAGGTTGGCGAACGGCAGGACCGCAAGGCGGTGCCGGTCCGCGCGCGCCGGCCCCGGTGACTTGCCCGGATCGTCCGCCTCCCGGCTCGCGGGAGGCGCCACCGCAACCTGCCGCACCAGGAGGCCTCCACCGATCAGCAGAGTTGCCAGAATAAGCAGTTCCGCGCGAGCAACGCGCTGATGGCCGCGGTCGCCGTGGAACCACGCCAGCACGACCGTGACCGGCAAGCCCACGGTGGCGACGACCGCTGCAATGCGCGTGACGGCTTCCGGCCAGTGAAAAGTCGCAACCGCAAACTCGACGCCCTGTACGAGACCCCAGGCGGCAGCGACGTAGGCAAGGCTCCACTGCACCACCTTGCGGTGGCGGATTCTATCCAGGAGTCCCGGCACCGCGTTCGCTCCGTCGGCTCAGCCCGGAGGCTGGAACCCCGGCACGCCCGCCCGCCACAGCACGAACGCGTACTCGTCCGCGCGCTCGTCGTCGATCTGCGACCGAGTCGAGCCGATCCCGTGGCCCGCGTCGAAGGCCACGCGGAGCAGCACCGGGTTCTTCGAACTCGTGGCCTTCTGCAGGCGCGCCGTCATCTTTGCCACGTGCCACGGATCGACCCGCGGGTCCGTCATGCCGGTGGTCAGCAGGACGGCCGGGTAGGGCGTGCCGTCCTTGACGGCCTGGTACGAGTCCATCGCCTTGAGGCCCAGGAACCCGTCGCGGTCCTTGATCGTGCCGAACTCGTCGATGTTGGTCGGTCCGTTCTGGGAAAACTCGGCTCGAAGCGAATTCGACACGCCGACATTCGAGATGACCGCCGCGAACAGGTCCGGACGCTCGGTCAGCGCACGGCCGACGGTGATACCGCCCGCCGAGCCGCCCTGGATCCCCAGGTGAGCCGGGCTCGTCCAGCCCTCCCGGACCAGTGCTTCGCAGCAGTCGATCAGGTCGCGCCATGTGTTCGGCTTGGCGAGCAGCTGCCCGGCCTTCCACCAGCGCCGACCATACTCGCCACCACCGCGCACGTGCGCGACCGCGAGCACGCCGCCCTGCTCGAGAAACGCGATGCCGCGCACGTTGAAGGCGGGTGTGTAGGTGATCTGGTACGAGCCGTAGGCGTTGACGAGTGTCGGATTCCTGCCGTCGCGCTTGAGTCCGCGACGCGCGATGATCGAGAGCGGCACCTTCGTGCCGTCCCGTGCGGTCGCGAACGTCTTGATCGCCTCGAAACGCGAGGTGTCGACCGGTGGCCGCGGTGACAGACCCGTGTCGGCGGCGCGGCCCGTCGCCGGGTCGTAGCGGAGCACCGTAATCGGCTCGAGCCAGCTCGTGGCAACCAGCCACAGCCCGTCCTCCATCCCGTTCGCGTATGCACCGACGATCGCGCCTTCGAACGGCAGTGCGGCCGGCGCGAGCTTGCCGTCGCTGCCGAGCCTGCGCAGCGTGCTGTAGCCGCCGTCCATGTCCTGCACGTACAGCCCGTCACGCGCAGCGGCAATGCCCTCGACGACGGTCTTGCCCTCGGGGACCACGACGGATGCGCCGGCAAAGCTCGGGTTCGCAATCGACGTGCGGAGTACCCGCGCGTTCGGCGCGTCCTTGGTGCTCAGCAGGTAGAGTTCGTCGCCGCGAATGGCGAGGCCGACGACCTCGTCTGCGACCTCACAGGCCTTGCGCCAGGTCGGCCGGCCCGCTCGCACGTCGTCGACGCGCGCCGTGTATACAGGGTTCTCGCGCCGGACACCGTTGGCCGTCAGGGCGACGACATACGAGGAGGTCGGGTCGGCGGACAGGATCGGTATCTCGAACGGCTCCATCGGCACGGTCGCGTAGAGTCCGCGCGTCAGTACCGTGCGGTCCGACTTCGGATCCGTCCGCAGCAGGTGCAGGCAAGCCACCATGTCCCGGAAGAGATCGGTCGAGCCCTCCTTCGCGCCTTCGGCGAGCCTCGTGTAGAAGAACCCGGAACTGTCGGGCAGCCACGTGGCACTGATGAACGGCGTCCGCTCGATCCTCTCCGGCAGGAGCTGCGCGCCCTCGACCTCGATCACGTGCGTGGTCGCCATCTCGGAGCCGGCCGGCGACTGACCATAGGCCACGTACCGGCCATCGGGAGAGGCGCTCCACCAATCGATGGAGACGTGCCGGCCGTCGATCTTTATCGTCGTCGGGTCGACGAGCAGACGCTCCTCGCCGCCGAGACCCTGGCGGACGAACAGCTTGAAGTTATCCGCGCCACTCGGTCGCTTCTGGTAGAACACGCGGCCGCCGCCGGCCTGCACGGCGCTGGTAACCGTCGTGTCGCCCGACAGCGCGGCAATTCGCTCGCTCAATGCCTTGCGCCCGGGGATCGAGTCCAGCACGGTCCGCGCATAACTGGCCTGGCCGCGCATGAAGGGGTCCCAGTCCGGGTCCTTCGGATTTTCCATCCATCGATACGGATCGACGATCGTCTCGCCCCAGAGCGTTTCGCGCACCGGATCGATGCGTGCCACGGGCGGCCCCGCGGGCGCATCCGCCCATGCCCAGCTCGGCCTCATGGCGGCCGTCAACGACGTGGCTCCAAGTGCGGCGAGGACCGCGCGACGCGTGACTTCATTGTTATTCATGGCAGTACCTCTACGGCGGGCCATTTGGCGCGGCAGGCCCGTCAGTTGTGCCACAAGACTAGCAGGACTGCCGTTTGATCGGGGTGATGCGCACCCTCGAGGTTACGGCGAACCTTCCTTCGGGTAACCTCGACCCTTGTCAGGTGAGCGGGTGAGGGCGATGGGCAAAGCGGTGCTCGGGATCATTGGCGGCTCCGGAATCTACGACCTGCCGGGCCTCGAGGACGTCAGGGAACAAGCGATGACCACGCCGTGGGGCGATCCCTCGGACGCACTACGCATCGGTCGCGTCGGCGCGACCGAGGTGGTCTTCCTGCCTCGCCACGGGCGCGGCCACCGGATGTCTCCGTCGGACATCAATTACCGCGCGAACATCGATGCGCTGAAGCGCGTCGGCGTGACCGACCTCGTCTCGTTCTCCGCCTGCGGTTCCTACAAGGAGGAGCTGAGCCCGGGCACGTTCGTGCTCGTCGACAATTTCGTGGACCGGACGGTGCGACGGGAGAGTTCCTTTTTCGGAGCGGGTTGCGTTGCGCACGTTTCGTTCGGACACCCGGTAGGTCCTGCGTTGCAGGAGCTCGTGGTTCGTGCGGCCGATGCCGTGGGCATCCCCTTCCAGCGTGGCGGGACAGCGGTATGCATGGAGGGGCCGCAGTTCTCGACCCTGGCGGAGTCGCTGACTTACCAGCGGCAGGGCCACGACGTGGTGCACATGACGTCGATGCCTGAAGCCAAGCTGGCCCGCGAGGCCGAGATCACGTACGCGGTCGTCGCGATGGTCACGGACTACGACTGCTGGCACGAGACGCACGGCCCCGTCGATGTCGCCAGCCTGCTCCGGGTCATGGACGAGAACCGCGAGAAGGCGCAGCGGCTGTTCGCGCGGCTCGCGATGGATTTCCCGGCCGAGCGCGTGCCCTGTCCTGTGGGTTCGGACCGTGCACTGGACGGCGCCATTCTCACTCGGCCCGAGGCACGCGATCCGCAGCTGCTGGCCAAGCTGAGCGCCGTGGCCGGCCGCGTGCTCGGCCTGTCATAGGCCGGACAGATTCGGCATGCGCGTCCACGGGCAACCCTATCGAACGATTTTCGTCGCCGACGACGGGTGGTCCGTCGCGGTGATCGACCAGACGCGGTTGCCGTTCGCGTTCGAGCTGCGTCACCTGCAGACCGTGGAGTCGGCCGCGGACGCGATCCGCGACATGGTCGTGCGTGGAGCGCCATTGATCGGCGTCACGGCTGCCTATGGAGTCGCGCTCGGGATGCGAACCGATGCGACGGACGCTGGCCTGCGACGGGCCGTCGCTCTCCTGGGCGCGACACGGCCAACCGCGGTCAATCTGAGCTGGTCTCTCGCGCGCATGGAGTCCGTGTTGCGGACGGAACACGCGGGGCGTCGCATCGAGTGCGCGTACGAGGAGGCCAGCCGAATCGCGGACGAAGACGTGTCCGCGTGTGCAGCGATCGGCCGGCACGGCGCTTCGATCCTGGAGCGGCTGAGCGTCCAGCGGGGCGGGCAGCCCGTTCGAGTGCTGACGCACTGCAATGCAGGCTGGCTCGCCTGCGTCGACTGGGGCACCGCGCTTGCGCCCGTCTATGCTGCGCACGAATCCGGTGTGGCCGTCCACGTTTTCGTCGACGAAACGCGACCGCGCAACCAGGGCGGTGCGTTGACGGCGTTCGAACTCGGGGCTCACGGCGTCCCGCACACCGTGATCGCGGACAATGCCGGCGGTCACCTGATGCAGCGCGGTCTGGTGGACGTATGCCTCGTCGGCAGCGACCGGACCACCGCCGCGGGCGACGTCGCGAACAAGATCGGCACGTACCTCAAGGCGCTCGCGGCCCACGACAACGGGGTGCCGTTCTATGCCGCGCTGCCGTCCTCGACGATCGACTGGACGATCGAAGACGGGGTCCGCGACGTGCCGATCGAAGAGAGATCGGCGCGCGAGGTGACGCACGTGCGCGGTCGAGCGGACGACGGCAGGCTGCTCGACGTCCAGGTGGTGGCGCCGGGCAGTCCGGTCATCAACCCGGCCTTCGATGTGACTCCCGCTCGCCTCGTGACAGGTATCATCACCGAACGGGGCGTCGCCCCCGCGAGCCGGGAGGGATTGTCGTCCCTGTACCCCGAGATGGCAGGCCGCTGAATGGACATCCACCAGACGCAGGCTCGCGAAGAGATCGTCGCCGTTGCGCAGACCCTCGACCAAGCGGGCCTGGTGCCGAACAAGTCCGGTAACGTTTCCCGTCGGTCACCGGACGGGTTTCTCATCACGCCCGCGGGCGTCCCTTATCGAGACCTGACGCCCGAGCCGATCGTCGCGCTGAGCCTCGGCGGTGAGCCCGAGCCGGGTGCTGCACGCCCATCGTCCGAATGGCGCATGCATGCCGCGATCTATTCGCAACGTCCCGACGTGTCGGCGATCGTGCACACGCACAGCCCCCGCGCCACGGCGCTCGCATGCGCCGGCCGTGGCATCCCGCCGTTTCATTACATGATTGCGCTCGCCGGCGGCGACATCCGCTGCATGCCATATGCGACGTTTGGGACATTCGAATTGGCCGCGAGCGCGGTGCGAGGACTCGCCGGCCGGCGCGCCACGCTGCTGGCCAATCACGGCGTGGTGACGGTTGGAGCCTCGCTGCGTGAGGCGCATTCGGTCGCGGTGGAGGTCGAGAACCTCGCCGGTCAGTACCTGGCGATGCTGGCGGCCGGCCTCCAGCCGGTCCTGCTCAGCGACGACGAGCTGCGGAATGTGATCGGCAGGTTCCAGGACTACGGGCGTCTCGAACCCTGACGCGGAGTGGCAAATGAATGACCCAGCGGGCAACGGTGCGGGGATCGAGGTCCTTTTCGTCTGTCTCGCCGTCGTCGGACTCGCGGGCACGTGGGCCCAGGGCTTCGGCTATCTCGAGCTCGGCTTCGTCGCCGGCAACGTTCAGTTCTGGAAGGATGCCTTCGGCGGGCCCGCCGGCACGTTCCTCGCGGTCGACATCCTCGTGCTGGCCGCGGCTCTGTTCGTCTGGATGTTCGCCGAGGCGCGCCGGCTGGGACTCGCCGCCGTGTGGATCTGGGCCTACTACCTGGCGAGCGTGTTCATCGGCATCAGCTTCGCCGTGCCGCTCTTCCTGGCGCATCGGCACCGACGCATCCGGTTGGATCGTCCCAAGGAGCAGGGGTTGCCCGCCGGCAGTGACTGGATCGCCATCGGTGTGGGCATCGTGATCGCGATGGCTGCCGCGTGGCACAGCCTGAGCTGAATCTATTGCCCGATGTCCGCCGCCGGTCCCGGCGTGCCGTTTGAGTTGAGCCGCCACAGTTCCCGCACGCGCTGGATCACGGCGCTGTGCGCTGCCACCCGCAGGTCGAATCTCGACCCGGCGAAGGCCGGCGTCTCGACGACGATCACGGTCCGTGCCGCGGGCCCTGGGACCTTCGCGCCGTCCCTGAATACCTCGGTGGCCGCCAGCAGTTCGTCGATGGACCCATCGCGGATCGGCAGTCCCTTGTCGTCGCGGCTGATGACACCGCCGATGATGGGTTCACCGAAACGCGTGCGTCCGGACTGACGGATCGGAATGCCGGACGCCTGCAACAAGCGGATGACCTCGGCACCGACGGGATTGCCGTCCGCCCGGCTGCCCTGGGAATAGATGTAGCCACCCTCGGTGGACAGTTCGTCCTCGTGGAGGTCGAGCACCAGCAGCGGCGGATAGGATTCCGCCAGGCGCAGCGCAAACTCCGTCAGCGCCTGCGTTTCCGGGCCGGCCGGTCCAGCCGAGCGAGGGTGCGTGCCGGCCTCGAGGTCCGGGAGCAGGTGCTCGGCGTCGCCGACGCTGTAGCCACCCTTGCGCCAGTCGCGCTCCGGCGTATTCGGGTAGCGCCAGTGATTGCGATAGCCCTGCGGATTGCACAGCGGGATCACGACCACCGGCACGCCTGATGCGGCCAGTTCGATGATGCTCGCGAGGCTGCGCGCAATGGCATTCGGGCCGGCCGGCTCCTCGCCGTGGATGCCCGCAAGTATCCACAGTGCCTTGCCGGCATGCGCGGTTCGCCAGGCACGGATCGCCAGGTCACGGTCGCCGGGATACGTGTAGATGGTGTCCATCTGCAAGCCATGGTCCGCGGACAGCGACTGGAAGCGACTCGACAACTGCTCGACGGTGCTGCGCTCGTCGGCCAGGCCCGTGCTGCACACGAACGCCAGGATCACCAGGGGCAACAGCCTTCGCACGGCCGGTTCCCGATCACACGCTCGGTTTGATGTTCGCGTTGAGCCGGAACAGGTTGCGGGGGTCGTACTTGTTCTTCACGGACTGCAGTCGCGCGAAGTTACCCTGGTAGTTTTCGTCGACGAAGCGCTGCGGCTCGTCGGCGACCTCGTTCGTGTAGTACCCGTCGGTGAACGTCTCGAGCTTGCTCCAGAAATTCTTGACGTAACGGACGTGCGGCGTCGCATCGCGACCCAGGGGCCACGACACCGTCGCGAACATGTTGTTCGTGGAACGCCGGTGAGGAAAGGCTGTGGCATCGGGGGCCACACGACCGATGGCTCCCCCGGAGTGCTGGAAGAACACGGTCGTGTCGCGGTCCGGATCCGGTTCGAATCCATCGGCAATCGCGTCGGGCAGCCGGGCATCGAAGCCGTTGATGAACCCGGACTTGAGGTACTCGCCCTCGTTGCGTGGATCCGTCTGGTCCCAGCTGCGCTGAAGGGCGACGTAGTCGACCGGCTTGATCGAATCCCTGAGCGGCGTGCCGAGCTTGCGCAGCGGCGCGAGGATCCTCTCCGCCTGGTCCGCCGGTCCGGAATAGGTGGCGTGAATGGAGAACGAACCCGGCTTGCCGCCTGCCGGAGCCGTCATGACGGCGTCCACGTACAGGTCATCCGGTGCGCTGAGGCTGAAGTCAGCGTAGAACTTGAGCAACTCGCGGGCCCGCGCAATCGGGAAGACGAGGTTGCCGCCGATCACCTGGCGCTGCATGGGATGCAGCCCGAATTCGAAGCAGGTGACGACGCCGAAATTTCCGCCGCCACCGCGCACGCCCCAGAAGAGGTCGGGGTTCTCGTCGGCGCTGGCATGAAGCAGCCGGCCGTCGGCGGTGACGATGTCCACGCCCTTCACATTGTCGAGCGCCAGCCCGAACCGCCGGGCCAGCCGGCCGAATCCACCGCCGAGCGTCAGTCCGCCGACCCCGGTGTGCGACACCGTGCCAGCGGTGGTCACGAGGCCAAGCGCCATCGCCTCGTGATCGAGTTCGCCGAGCAGGCTCCCGCCGGCCACGTATGCCCTGCGCGATCCGAGGTCGACTCGCACGTTGCGAAATCGCGAGAGGTCGATCTGCATGCCCCGGTCGCACGTCGACTTGCCGGCGTAGCTGTGGCCACCGCACTTGACTGCCAGCAACAGGTCGTGGTCGCGGGCGAAATCCACCGCCGTGCGAACGTCGGCCGCGCCCGTGGGTTGCACGATGAGTGCGGGGTGCTTGTCGATGGATTCGTTCAGCACTCGACGGGCTTCGTCGTAGCCCGGGTAGCCCGGCAGCAGCAGCGAGCCGCGCAGGCTGTCCCGCAGTTCCTGCAGGGCGCTCTGTTTAAGGACCGTCGATGCGCCGGCACCCGTGACGGCCTCGATGTCGGCTGGGATCGGCAGCGACGCCTGCAGGCCTGCGGCCAGTGCTCTGCCGTATGGAAGAGATGCGGCCGCAGCCGCAGCCAACGACAGCCGGACGAATCGTCGCCTGTTCATATCCTTCCCCCTGCGAGTGCGGTCTACTTGTCGTGCGCGCCGAGCATAACCCAGCAGTACGCTGCGTAGACAGGGACGTGCAGGATGGCCTCGCTCAGCGTCGAACGACGTCGACCACGGGGTCGTCGGCGCGGTTCAGGCAGGCCAGCACCACCCGCTCGATCGCCGAATCCAGTCCGAGCGCGGTTTCGGCCGCCTCCCGTGCCAGGGCGGCGCGTTCCGGGTCGTCCACCATGTTGATCAGCGGCACGAAGCGCCGGCCGGACGCGCACTTACGCAGGCCCTCGGGGCTCGCGATCAGCCGGCCGACGTGTGCCGGGCTGATCAGCTCGCCCTCGCGTAGCCCGGTGACGCGCTGCAAGAACTCGATGCGATGCGCGACGCGCGCATCGAGCGGCGCGCCAATGGCCCGTGCCGAGACGACCGCGACGATGGTGCTGCAGCCCGGAGGCAGTACGGGTTCGTCCTCGGCCGGGGCCTTGATCCAGCGCATCCGTGCGCCGTCCGCCTTTACGTAAGTGGCTGCGAAGCCCTGTTCCCGGTGGATGCGGTCGATGACCGGGCCCGCGACTCCCGCATGGCGACCCGGCTTGTCGCTCGGGCAGGCATAGGCCACGCTCGATCCGGTATCGAGCGCGGCGACGCGCGCCGGCAAACGCTCGCTGTCATCAATGGCGACGGCGAAGCCACGGTGCTCCGGAAATTGCGTCGTGGTCACCGTCGCGGTCAGTGCTACGCGGCCCGGATGCTGGGCGGCGAGTTGCTGCAGGACACTTTTCTTGCCGCCCGCGCCGACGGCGCAGACGATGCCGGCGCGTGCCTCGAGCAGGTCGAGCAACGAGACGCCCAAGATGCCGCCGCGCGGGCTCATTTCTCCAGGAGGCGCGGCATCAGTTCGACCAGGTTGCACGGCCGCGTACGATAGTCGAGCTGTGCGGCGATGAGCTCGTCCCATGCCGTGGCACAGGCGCCGGAAGAGCCCGGGACGCAGAAGACGTACGTGGCGTTGGCGACGCCCGCTAGCGCGCGCGACTGGAGCGTCGAGGTCTTGATCTGCCCGTATGAAATCGAGCGGAACATCTCGCCGAAACCCTCGATGACCTTGTCGAGCAATGGCAACACAGCCTCCGGCGTGCCATCCCGTCCCGTCATGCCCGTGCCGCCGGTGGTGATCACGGCGTTTACGCCGGCATCGGCAATCCAGCGCGAGACGACCGCGCGTATCTGGTAGATGTCGTCGCGCACGATGACTTTCTCGGCGAGGCGATGGCCTGCCTGCGTGAGTCGCTCGGCCAGCAGTCGTCCCGATGTGTCGGTCGTCTCGTCGCGCGAGTCGGACACCGTCAGTACGGCGATGTTGATCGGCAGGAACCCGCGTTCGCCGCCGCCATGTGCATATGACATTCTCGATACTCCTGCGGGCAACGAATCACACCAGCCCGGCGAATGGCTGGACCTCGACCTCGGCTCCGGGCTGCACGGTTTCCTGTTCCAGCGGCAGCACGATGAAACAGTTCGCCTCGGTCATCGAGCGCAACACCCCAGCGCCCTGATGGCTGGCAGCACGCACGACGTAGCCGACTTGCTGGTCGCGCTCCAGGATCCCACGCTGGAACTCGAGCCGTCCGGCCTGCTTTCTGAGTTTCGACTGGCAGGTCGCCTTGAGGAGGATGGGCGGGTCCGTGTCGACGCTGCCGGCGAGCTTCTTCAATGCCGGCTGCACGAGCTGGTAGAAGGTCACCATCGCCGACACCGGGTTGCCGGGCAGCCCGAAGAACAGCGCCCCGCCGACCTGGCCGAATGCGATCGGCTTGCCGGGCTTCATCGCCACCTTCCAGAACCCGACCTTGCCGTATTTCTCCAGCGTCTCAACCACGTAGTCGGCCGCGCCGACCGATACGCCACCTGAGGTCACGATGGCGTCGGCGTTCGCCGCCGCCTCCGCGAAGGCCCGTTGAGTGTCCTCGCGTCGGTCGCGCACGACGCCGAGGTCGAGCAGGTCGAGTCCGAGGCGGGCCACCATCCCGTAAACACTGTAGCGGTTGCTGTCGTAGATCTGGCCCTCGCCCAGTGTCTCGCCAATCGCGAGCAGTTCGTCGCCCGTCGAGAAGAGGGCGATCCGCGGGCGTCGCTTGACGTGGACCCGCCCAACGCCGACGGACGCGATCAGTCCGAGATGCGCCGGTCTGAGGAGCGTACCTGTCGGGACCGCCACGTCCCCTGCGCGGATGTCCTCGCCGGCTTCACGCCGGTGCTGGAACGGCCGGTGCCCGGCTCCGATGACCGCTGCGTCGCCGTCGCTGCGCACTTGCTCCTGCATGACCACCGTGTCGGTGCCAGGCGGCAAGGTTGCGCCCGTCATGATGCGCACGCACTGGCCGCTCCCGACAGCGCCGGCGTAAGGACGACCGGCCCATGAGGTGCCGATGACTCTGAAGAGCCGCTCGCCGGTCGCGGGCAGTTCCTCGCCCGCGAGCGCATAGCCGTCCATCGCCGAGTTGGTGTGCGACGGCACGTCGACGGTCGAGCGCACCGGCTCGCCGAGCACGCGGCCCAGCGCGTCGCGCAGGTCCAGTGTCTCCTGCCCTGTAACGGGATGCACCGCTTCCAGGATCCGCGCGCGCGCCTCATCGAGCCGCAGGCTGCGATGCCCGTGCCCAGGCTGTTCGCAGGGATCGATGTCCGCCGGCAATGGAGCGGTCGGGTCCACGGTGAGGGATCCTCCTGGCTGACGAAGCGCCATGCTACTCAGGCACCGCTCGTTTGTGAAAGCAGCATCGTTTCGACGCGCTGCCGCTCCTCGAGGTCGTTGACGTTGATGAAGCTGTCCTGCCGGTGGCTCAAGTCGGCCTCGGCGATTCTGTGACGGGCGAGCCACTGGTCGACCTTACGGCCGCCCGCGGCGAGGAAATCCTCGAGGTCTGCGGCGAGTTGCCGCCGCAGCAGGAGAAACACCGGTTGCTGCCGAGATCCGTCGTGCGCGACCGCAAGATCCGCCTGCGCATCGGAGAGCGCCTCGAACATGCGCGCCGCCAGGTCGGAGGCCAGCAGTGGGGCATCGCAGGGGACGGTGAGCAGGAGGTCGGACTCGATCACGTCGAGTGCACTCATCACCCCCGCGAGCGGTCCTTGGAAACCCCCGAGCGTGTCCGTCACGACGCGGTGTCCGTAGCGCACGTAGCTCTCGAGGCTGCGATTTGCGTTGATCAGTACGCGGCCCACCTGCGGCTCGAGGGCCGCGAGCACATGCGCCACCATCGGCCTGCCTGCGAGTTCGATGAGTCCCTTGTCCACGCTCCCCATGCGCCGAGCCAGACCGCCGGCCAGCACCAGTCCGGTGATCGCATCACGTGGATATCGCTCTTGCATCGCCCGCCCGCGTCAGTCAGACCTCGCCGCTCCGCGCGAACCGTGCGATGTGGTCCGCGGCACGGAAGGCGAGCGCCTGGATCGTCATCGTCGGCTGGCCGCGGCCGGACGTGACGAAGCTCGACCCGTCGCACAGGAACAGGTTCGGGATGTCGTGCGTGCGGTGGAAACGATCGACGACGGAGGTCTTCGGGTCGTTGCCCATGCGGCAGGTGCCGAGCAGGTGCGGGCTGCCGGGCGACTCCTCCAGCGGTCCCTTCCAGACCTGCTGCGCACCTGCGGCCTGCATCACCTCGACTCCGCGGTCCTGCAGGAAACGCCCCATCGCAAGATCGTCGGGGTGGTCCTTGTACGTGACGCGCATGGCCGGGAGGCCCCAGGCATCCTTGAGTGCGGGGTCGAGATCGACGCGATTCGTCTCGAGCGCCAGGGATGTCCCGTGCACCGCGACCTTCATGGCGCGCGGCATCGCCTCGAGCAGCGACTTGAACTCGGCGCCCCACGCACGCTCCGGCGGCGGCGCGAACAGCGACCACGCGATCGGGTTCGGCCCGATGCGCGCGTCGAATCCGCCGCCGCCGTAGAAGCCGCGCTTCGGGTCCGAGTCGTAGAAGTCGTGAACCACGCGCGTTACCTGCACGCTCTTGTACTCGTTCAACTCGTGCTCGAAGATCGCGTTCGTCTCCGCGTAGGTATTGAACATCAGGTTGCAGCCGACCAGACCGCTCGAATTGGCGAGCCCGTCGGGAAATTTCGCGTTGGCCGACATGAGCAGCAGCCTTGCGGTCTCCGCGCCGTTGGCGGAGAGCACGACGGCGCGCGCCTTCTGGAAGTGCTCGCGCCTTTCCTTGTCGAAATACGTAACGCCGGTGACGCGGCCGCGATCATTGGTGTCGACGCGGAACACGTAGCTCTCGCTGCGGACCTCGCAGCGTCCGGTGGCCTCCGCCTCTGGCAGCGTCGTGAAGAGCGTCGAGGACTTGGCCGTCATCTCGCAGCCGAAGCCGATGCAGAAACCGCAGTGCGCGCAGCCGGGGCGGCCGCGGTACGGTTGCGATGCGATCGCCATCGGCGCCGGGAACGGATGCAGGCCCAGTCTGCGTGCGCCGCGTTCGAGCAACACGCCGGACGACTTCACCGGCAGTGGGGGCATCGGATAGGGCCGGCTGCGGGGCGGATCAAATGGACTGGCCCCGGCCAGGCCGGAGACGCCGACGTCCCACTCGACCTTGGTGTAGTAGGGCTCCATCTCGGCGTAGTCGATCGGCCAGTCCGCGAAGCTGGTCCCCGGAATCGCACCGAGCAGGCTGCGCTCCTTGAAGTCGACTTCGTGGAACCGCCAGTAATTGGCGGTGAAGTGGTTGCTGCTGCCGCCGACCATGCGCGCGTACCACAGCGACGGAAAATCATGCACACGCTCCGCCTTGTCCTGCGCGGTCTTGCGGAAGGTCTGCGGGTTCGATTCCGGGCTGTTCAGCAACGCGTTGTTGAACCAGTAATCGAGTTCGTCGTGCTTGAAGTCGGCTGCGGTGAAACGCGGGCCCTGCTCGAGCACCAGCACGTCGAAACCCGCTCGGGAAAGCTCGCGGGCCATCACTCCGCCGGCTGCGCCCGAACCCACGACGACGAAGTCGACGGTGTCGCTCGGCTTGAACGTGCGGCCGCTCATGACTGCCGCTGCTTCGCGTAGGGCTCGAAGCCGGGATAGTCGGCGTCGTAGTGGCCGAACGGCGGTTCCCACAGGTGCCTGTCCACGAAACCGACGATCTTCCAGCCGACCTTGTTCCCGTTGCCACCGTAGGACGGCAGCGACAGCAGCCCGAGCACCGTCAGGAAGCGCATCTGGCCGAAGAAGGGCGTCCCTTCGACGGCCTTCAGGTACGCGATCTGCGTGGATGCGTCGGCGTCGGCGAACCGGCCCACGCCGGGGTGGCGTCTTGCGAAGTCTTCGTGGAAGGCCGTGAGACCAGCGAGAAACGCGGCCGCGTTGCGCTCGTACACGCCGGCATGGACGTGATCGACGAAGTACACCACGCCGGCCTCGCGAGCACCCGGTGTGGCGCCGCCTGGAACGATCTGGGACGCGATGGCTTCGACGTCGCGCGCCTGGGACGCCGTGAGCAGCTTGAACGTGTGGTCAACGCTGCCCGTCGCAGCCTCGTGCGCGTGCGCAGCGGCTTCGACGACCTGTGGCCAATGCAGCGCGACCCACGCGACCCCGAGCGTGCTGCCCGAGGCCTGCAGAAATCGCCTGCGCGAGGTGTCTTCCGCACCCATGGCGCATCCCCCTGCGACATTGATTTGACGCAGTATGGGGCGGGTCCCGGCGCAAAGCTACGTTGTCGTCAGCCGTGGGCCTGCAGGATGCGTTGCTTGCCTGCTTCATAGGCGTCCTTCGAGAGGACGCCGTTGTCGTGCAGCCGGCGGTGCTCGCGCATCTCGTCCCGCAGGAACTGCTGTCGCGATTGCGGCATGCGTGCGCGAGCCGCGGTGATCCGTCGGGCGAGCTCCAATGTGAAGGACTCGGCGGTGCGCGAACACCCGAGGCCGCCCGGGATTTCGAGCAGGAGTGCCTGGCCGTGCAGGCTGCAATACTGGATCGTCTCGCGCGTCCGGTACAGGGCGAGTACGCCGACGCAGCACGCGGCCGTCAGTAGTCCGATCGAACCCAGCCATCCTGGCTGCAGCCAGGTCGGGTCACCGGACACGGATGCAATCCAGCCACTGGACGCACCGACCGCTGCCAGTGCGACACTGGTCTGCCAGCAAAGCCAGGCGATCCGGCGGTCACGGACGGGCTGAACGTTGATGAAGCGCAGGTCCAGCACGTAGTCCTGCCGGGGCCGGCGTGGACGGCGGGCGCGGATGGCGAGCCGATCGTTGTCGAGCAGTGCGAGTTGCGTTTCGCAGCCACGCAGCCGGGAGGCGATCGAAATGGACGGCCCGACCCGGGCACCGCGGACGCGATCGACGGTCACGACCTCGTCGGATTCCAGGCAGATGTGCTCCGCCTGGACCGCCGGGGCGAATTCGAACTGCAGGCTGTCCGAGTACCTCACGCGTGGAATGCTAGGCAAGTCGCGCTCCGGGTGCACGCGACGTGGTTCACACTTTGCCCCAGGGCTTATGATTGACTCGCGCCATGCAGATCACCTGCCTATCGACCGCGGACGTCCTGGCAAGCCTCAAGACCTCGGACGCCGGCCTCGACAGCACCGAGGCGCAGAGGCGCCTGGGCGAGTTCGGCCCGAATCGCATCGAGGAAGTGACGGGCAGGCCGCTCTGGCTGCGGTTCCTGCGTGAGTTCACGCACTTCTTCGCCCTGATCCTGTGGGTGGCCGCGACCCTCGCGTTCTTTGCGGAATCCCGCGAGCCCGGCTCCGGCATGTGGCAACTCGGTGCAGCCATCCTGGCCGTCATCCTGATCAACGGCGTCTTCTCGTTCCTGCAGGAGTACCGTGCCGAACGCGCCATCTCGGCACTGAGGCAGTTGCTGCCGGCGCGCGTCAAGGTATTGCGCGACGGCACGCTGCAGACGCTCGCCGCGGACTTTCTGGTGCCGGGTGACCTGGTCCTGCTCGAGGAGGGCGACAACGTGCCGGCGGATTGCCGCCTGGTCGAGGCGTCCGGTGTTCGCGCCAATCTCTCCACGATCACGGGCGAGGCGCTGCCCATGGTGCGGTCCGCCGAGGCCATGGCCGACGGCGGGCCGCTGGACGCCAGAAACCTCCTGCTCGCGGGCACCTTCCTGGTGTCAGGGCGGGCCAGGGCAGTCGTGTATGCGACCGGCATGTACACGGAGTTCGGCAAGATCGCGCACCTGACGCAGACGGTGGGCGAGGCCGGATCGCCGCTCCAGCGCGAGATCGCCCGCCTGTCGAGGCTGGTCGCCGTGATTGCCTCGGCGCTCGGCTTGCTCTTCTTCGCCATCGGCGTCGTGATCGGCCTGCCGTTCTGGGCCAACGCCATGTTCGCCATCGGCATCATCGTGGCCAACGTTCCCGAGGGCCTGTTGCCGACCGTGACGTTGTCGCTCGCGATGGCGACCCAGCGCATGGCCAGACGCAACGCCCTCGTGCGCCACCTGCCCTCCGTCGAGACGCTCGGATCGACGACGGTCATCTGCAGCGACAAGACCGGAACCTTGACCCAGAACAGGATGTCCGTGAGCCAGGTGTACGTCCCGCGGCTGCAGCGAGCCACGGACGACCTGGCGTCGGTCGGCGGCGACGTCCAGCTGCTGCGCAATGCGCAGCATTGCCACAACCTCAAGCGCAGCGAGAGCCACGGACAGGGTGTCTGGTTCGGCGACCCGATGGAAGTCGCCCTCGTCGAGTTCGGCCGGAACTGCAACGACTTCGGCAGCGCGCCGGTCGTGGGCGAGATCCCGTTCGATGGCGAGCGACGACGCATGTCCGTGATCGTCGATCACGGTGGACGACGCTGGTTGTACTGCAAGGGTGCTCCCGAAGCAGTCCTGCCTTTGTGCGACCGCGTCGACGAGAACGGCGCCGAGGCCTCCCTCGACGATTCGAGACGGCAGCACGTCACGCAAGCCCAGAACGACATGGCCGAGCAGGGACTGCGTGTCCTCGGTTTCGCGCATCGAGAACTCGCGGCGAGCGACGAGCCAGGCGAGACCGGCCTGGTCTTCTCGGGGCTGGTCGGGTTGCAGGATCCGCCGCGACCCGAGGTGCCCGAGGCCATTGCGCGCTGTCGTTCGGCCGGTATCAAGGTGATCATGGTGACCGGCGATCACCCTCACACGGCGGTGGCGATCGCGCGCGAGATCGGCCTCGTGACGACATCGAGCCCCCTCGTGGTGCACGGCGAGGCCCTGCGCAGGATGACGGCCGCGCAGCTGCAGATCGCGCTCGAGAACCCGGAAATCCTCTTCACGCGCGTGACCGCCGAGCAGAAGATGCTGGTGGTCCAGGGCCTGAAGGGCAAGGGGCACGTCGTCGCCGTTACGGGCGACGGCGTCAATGATGCACCGGCACTGAAGTCCGCCCACATCGGCATCGCCATGGGGATCGCCGGCACCGACGTGGCCAAGGAAGCGGCCGACATGGTGCTGCTCGACGACAATTTCGCGAGCATCGTCAACGCGATCGAGGAGGGGCGCGCCGTCTACCAGAACATCCGCAAGTTCCTGACCTACATCCTGACCTCGAACATCCCCGAGTTGATTCCCTACCTCGCGTTCGTGCTGTTCAGGATCCCGCTGCCGCTCACGATCATCCAGATCCTGGCCGTCGACCTCGGCACCGACATGTTGCCGGCACTCGCGCTGGGCGCCGAGCGGCCAGATCGCTCGCTGATGCAGCAGCCGCCGCGCCCGCCGCGGGAGCGGCTGTTGTCCTGGCCGCTGCTCGCACGTGCCTACTTGTGGCTGGGACCGCTCCAGGCGGCCGCCGCCATGACGGCATTTTTCTATGTCCTGCGGCAGGGGGGCTGGGTATACGGCGAGGCTCTGGCGAAGGCCGATCCCCTTTACCTGCAGGCGACGACCGCCTGCCTCGCTGCCATCGTCGTGGTCCAGGTCGTCAACGTCTTTGCGTGCCGCCATCCACAGCAGTCCGCGCTGCGATTCGGTCTCGCGACCAATCCGTTCCTGCTGATCGGACTGGCCGTCGAAATCACGCTGATCCTGCTGATCGTCTACACGCCGATCGGCAACGCAGCTTTCGGCACGGCGCCGCTCGTGGCGCAGCCCTGGCTGCTGATGGTCGTCCTGGGGCTGGCGTTCGGGCTGCTCGAGGAACTGCGCAAGTGGTTCCGACGTGTCCGTCCATCGGCGCCCCGCAAGCGATTCACTCCGACTTGATGGCGTAAACGAACGAGGCTTTCGGCGCGCGCAGCCACCTCTCCTGGATCGTCTTGCGTCGGTCGGCCCAGGGCGTGCCGTCGGACACCCAGGCATCGCGGGTCTGCTCAGCGAGCACCCGGTCGCCCCGGGCCTTGGCGCCGAACACGATGCGGGCGAGATCATCCACCGCAGGCCTCCATTTCGAGATGTCGACGTCGAAGCATCCGACGTCGTTCCCGTTGGCCGCCTTCTCGCCGGCCTTCCACACCAGGATATCCTTGGAACTCAGGAACCCCATCTGGATGGCCGCGAGCTGCGAGTAGGGCTTCGGCTTGCCCCGTGCATCGGTCATGCCCTGTGCGATGTGCCCGAACGCCCAGATCACGTCGCGCACGTGAGTCTTCTCGGCGTCCGTCTTGTCGAGCAGGCCCCGGTCGGCCAGCCAGTCCGGGAAATAGAGCGACGCGGTCTGAGCCTTGAGTTCCTCCATGGTCGAGGCGAGGGGGCCGCCGAAGACCTGGTCATCCGTTCTGCCGTCGACCTTGTACTCGTGCGACGGCCCGAGGTTGTGGGCTGCCTCGTGAATCACCGATGAAAACGTCTGGTGCCTGGGGTCCGGATCGAAGCGGTCCATCGTCGCCTTGCAGTACAGCGACGCGGTCTGCTCGAGCAGCGCCGTCTCGCTGTCCGGATCGGTGTAGAGGTTGACCATGGCGATCGTGCGGCCGCCGGATTCCGCCACCGGGCCCCAGTTCGGCAGCGATTGTCCGATGGTCGCGCCGAGCGCGGAGCGGCTGTCGCCCGCGTTCAGGACGATGTCCACGAAGTCGGGCAGCGCGAAACCGACATCGCGTGCTTCATAGGGTGGCCCGGCGAGCGCAGCGAGCGCCTTTTCCATGTCCACCTTGACGGGTTCGAGCTTTTTCTGCCAGACGACGGATTCCTGGTTGATCCTCGCGAAGGTCATGTGGAAGCCGGCCTTGCGAGAGCAGGGTTCGAAGTACACCTCGTCCGGAGCGACGCGCAGGAACCACCTGGAGTTCGTTGCTGTCATCGCCTTCCAGGCAACGTCGGCCGCGAACCAACTGTCGTCGAGGAACGCCCTGGCGGCAGCCTCGAGGTACGACTTGAAGGCTGTCTCCGACGCGTCGCCGGCGAGAACGGCAGCGGCTGCAGTGAGCTCCGCGCTGATGGCCTTCATGTCCTCGCCATACGCCACGTGATAGGGGACGGCGACGAGGTCATCCGTCGCCGGATTGCCGTCCGACCGTCCTCCGTCCTTGTGACGGACGACGACGAACGGATCGAGCAGCGCCTCCGCATCCTTGCGCTGCTCCAGGGTCTCGCAGAATTTCGGGTCCGCCTGGATCGACGCGGGATAGATCCCCGAGGTTCTCCTGGGCTTGTCGGCCAGGGCATTGCAGGCCGGATTCGATTCCGTTTTCGGCGCCTCGCAGAACGGGCCCTGGTTACGGAAGAACAGTGCCTTCGACGCCGTGTCGTCGGCCGGGATCCGGGCGTCCATGCCGTAGACGCCGTTCTGCCTCGCGTGCACGCGCTCGATCAGGCGTGCCGTCTGCTCCAGGTGCGCGACCAGTGCCCGGTCGCGCGCGTTCGTGATCGTCGTCTGCACCAGCGTCGGACGGCCCTGTGCGAGTTCAAGCAGGACCGCCTCCCGACGGGTCCGTTCCTCGGCGCTGAGTCCCTCCACCGACACCGGGCGGCGGAGCCTTGCGTAGACGGCGTCGAACTCAGGCGTGAACGCGCCGCCCTTGACGTAGCGCCGGAGCGTGTCGTCGCCCAGTCCCCAGATTACCGCCAGTTCGGCCGGGTCGATGGCACCGTCCTTGTTCGCATCGATCACCCAGAACAGCGGCACCGCGTAGTCGACGGCGCGCCGGTTGAACTCGAGGCGTTCCTGCGCAGCGTATGGCCGGGTCCCGGCCACCTGCGATGCTGCCGGCGCCGTGGAGTCGGAATTCGACGAACACGCGGCCAGGCACGTCAGGGCGAATGCAATGATCAGTCGGTGCACGATCGGCTCCCGGAAGGTTTTCCGGCATGCTAGCCGAGGACGGCACCGGCGACCACTCAACTCATGTGCAGGCCACCGTTCAGCGAGAAATCGGCACCCGTGGCAAAGCCGGATTCGTCCGAGGCCAGCCACGCGATGATGGAGGCGATTTCTTCCGGCGTGCCGAGGCGTCGCACCGGGATGGTGGCCACGACTTTCTCCATGGCCTCGGGCTTCATGGCCCGGACCATGTCGGTGGCGATGTAGCCCGGCGACACCGTATTCACCGTGACGCCCTTGGAAGCCAGTTCCTGTGCGAGGGCCATGGTGAAGCCGTGGATGCCGGCCTTGGCCGTGGAGTAATTCGTCTGGCCGAACTGTCCCTTCTGTCCGTTCACCGAGGAGATGTTGATGATGCGCCCCCAGCCCTTGTCCAGCATGTCGTCGATCACCTGCTTGGTGACGTGGAACAGGCTGTTGAGGTTGGTCTCGATCACCTCGTGCCACTGTTCGTTGCTCATCTTGCGGAAGACGCAGTCGCGGGTGATGCCCGCGTTGTTGATCAGCACGTCCACCGGCCCGTGCTCGGCGCGCACCGCGTCGAAGGCTGCCTTCGTCGAGTCCCAGTTCGAGACGTTTCCCTCGGAGGCGTAGACCTCGTAACCCTGCCCGCGCATTTCCGCGAGCCAGCGCTCCTTGCGCGGCGAGCCGGGCCCGCAGCCGGCGATGACCTTGAAGCCGGACGTGCAGAGGCGCTGTGAGATGGCGGTGCCGATGCCACCCATTCCGCCCGTGACGTAGGCGACCTTCCGCGTGTTGCTCATGTGTGGCTCCTGGCGATTCAGCGTTCGACGGCCAGCGCGACGCCCATGCCGCCGCCGATGCAAAGCGATGCGAGGCCGCGGTGCGCATCCCGCCGGCGCAGCTCGTGCAGCAGCGTGACGAGGATACGGCATCCGGATGCGCCGATCGGGTGGCCGATCGCGATGGCCCCGCCGTTGACGTTGATGCGGCCGGGATCCCACGCCATCTCCTGGTTGACGGCACAGGCCTGCGCCGCAAAGGCCTCGTTGATCTCGAGCAGGTCGAGGTCGTCGACTTTCCAGTCGGCGCGTTCGAGGCACTTGCGCGACGCAGGCACCGGCCCCATCCCCATGTAGGCTGGATCGACGCCCGCCGATGCGTACGAACGGATGCGCGCGAGGGGCTCGAGGCCGAGCGCGGCCGCACGCGA
>Ga0316622_100000176_pt1 | contig 32871 bp, 30 predicted proteins | sample OWC_Aug_OW2_C1_D_FD_207646 | JGI IMG/M metagenome (GOLD analysis project Ga0316622, IMG submission 207646) | Wetland soil microbial communities from Old Woman Creek delta, Ohio, United States - OWC_Aug_OW2_C1_D5_C | ecosystem: Environmental > Terrestrial > Soil > Wetlands | place: USA: Ohio... | reverse complement strand
CCAAGAGGAACGGCCTCCGCATCCTGGGGCCGGACGCCAATCGCAGCGCCGCCGGGTTCGAGGTCGAGAACGGGGCCATCCGGGTCGGACTGACCTCGATCAAGGGCCTGGGCCTCAAGACGATCGAGCGCCTCCTCGACGAGAGGGCGGCGGGCGGCGAATACCTGTCGGTCGAGGATTTCCTGGCCCGGACGAAGCCGGGCAAGGCCGAGCTCCTGACCCTCATCAAGGCCGGCGTCTTCGACTCCCTCGAGCCGCGGCGGACGCGCCAGGTCCTGCGCTATTTCCAGGGGCTCGAGCACATGGAGGAGGTGGCCGACATCGCCTCGGACGAGAAACGGCGCATGCTCTTCGAAGCCCTCGGCTTCCTGCCGGAAGGCGACGACCTCGACCTCTACGCGGGGAAGAGGCCGCCGCTCCGGGTCAAGGACCTCAAGGATTGCGCCGGGGCCATGGTCGAGCTCGTCGTCCGGGTCGTCGACGCCCGCCAAAGGATGACCTACCACCCGGCGCGGGAGGACGCGGAGCCGGCGGCGGAAGGATACGGCGGCGGGAACGGTGGTGCAAAGTATTTTTACATGTTCGAGGACGAGACGGGCCTCCTCGAGGGGATCGGCGAGACCCGCTGCGCCGCCTACGGGACGCCGCCCGTCTGTTTCCTCCGCGGCGAGGTCCGTGTCGACGGGGAGGGCATCCCCAAGATCACACGGTGCAGCTTCTTGAGGTCGTTCTGATGGGGACAGGGGCCTTTGGCACGCGTCCCCAATCGTGGGAGGGCAAAATGGCACATTTCTCGCAATTACCCAGGTCGAAAGACATAGCGGTCATGGAGCAAGCTCCAGAAAAGGTCATAACGGAGGCCGAGATGAGCGGTTATCGTTTTCCCGCATATGTCGTCCGGGACCGGGACGGCTGGGCGGCCCACTGCCCTGAATTCCCGGACTGCCGGGCTTGCGGCGCGACCTATGAGGAAGCGCTCGACAATCTCCGCGACGTCATCCAGATCTTCGTCGAGGACGGCTTCGGCGACGACGAGCCGCCGCCGCAGCACGACCAACTGTCGTTCACGACGCTGAGCCTTTAGCGGCGCGCCGCGTCCCGGGCATCTCCGTCCGTTCGAGATGGAGGCGATGGAGCAGGCGATGGGCCGCCGGCGCCATCATGATCCCGACGACCGCCAGGAAGATCACCCCCGAGAACAGGGCATAGCCCGAAGCGAACGCCTTTCCGCCGGGCGTCCGAAGAGGATCCACCGGCCCCATGCCTCCCAGGATCATTGAGGCGTTGAGCAGAGCGTCGAGCCAGGGCAAGCGTTCGAAGTGGTGATAACCCAGGACGCCCAAGCCGAGTGACGCCGCGATCACCAGCAGCCCGACCGACGCGTGGGCCATCATCCGGGCGGCGAACCGGCGGAAGGGGAGAAGCGGTTCCGTTTTGTGTTCGTACCTCATGGGCTTATTGTATCCCATCACGGGTCGCGGCCCAATCCTCTCTGTCTTGACAGCCTGAGCGGCGGACGCTATAAGTCGTCTCATGCTATCCCTCAAGATCAAGCCCTCGGTCCGTTACCGCGTCGTCCTTGCGGCCTGCGTCCTTACGGCCATGGTCCTCGTCCCCTCCGTCTCCGGCCAAGCCGCCAAGCGGCCCATCGTCCTCGACGACCTCTTCAAGATCAAGAGCGTCGGCGATCCCCAGCGGTCGCCCGACGGCAAATGGGTCGCCTACACCGTCGGGACGACGGACCTCGAAAAGGACAAGCGGGACACCGACCTCTGGATGGTCGGCTGGGACGGGGGTGAAGAGATCCGGCTGACCTCGAGCCCCGACGGAGAATCGACCCCCCGCTGGAGCCCGGACGGCCGCTTCCTGGCCTTCCTCTCCTCCCGCGGCACGGAAGAGGAGAAGAAGCTCGGGGCCCAGATCTGGCTGCTCGACAGGAGGGGCGGCGAGGCCCAGCGCCTGACCGAGATCAAGGGCGGCGTCAATGACTACGCCTGGTCGCCGGACGGCCGGCGCCTGGCCCTTGTCGTGAGCGACCAGGACCCGGCCGACGAACCGGAGAAGATGGAGGGCTGGAAGCGCAAGACCAAGCCGCCGGTCGTCATCGACCGCTATCACTTCAAACAGGACCGTTCGGGCTACCTGCAGCGCCTCTATTCGCACCTCTGGCTCTTCGACCTCGCCTCGCGCAAGGCCGAGCTCTTGACCTCGGGCCCCGGCAACGATACCGCGCCGGCCTGGTCACCGGACGGACTGCGCCTCGCTTTCGTCAGCGACCGCGGCCCCAATGTCGATCGCGATCCGGACTCGGATGTCTTCGTTGTCGAGGCTAAGCCCGGGGCGGCGCCGGTCCAGCTGACGGATTTCCCGGGGCCCGACGGCGGGCGCCCGGCCTGGAGCCCCGACGGGCAGTGGATATCCTTCCTGCGCGGCGATGAACCCAAGTTCTCCGCTTACGACCTCAGCCGGCTGGCCGTCGTGCCGTCGGCCGGCGGCGCCCCGAAGGTCCTGACCGAGGCCCTCGACCGGGCCGTGTCGGGCCGCCTCCTCTGGTCCCCCGATGGGGCGAGCCTGACCTTCACCGTCGAGGACGACCGCGCCGAGCATGTCGGGCGGGTTTCCGCCGCCGCCGGCGGCCCGGTCGAGAAGCTGACAGAGGGTCCGCGCACGGTCTCGAGCGTCTCCCTCGGCCCGGACGGCGCGTTGACGCTTCTCGCCGGCTCGGCCGCCGAGGTCCCCGAGGTCCACGCCCTCGAGAACGGCCGGCTGCGGCGGCTGACGCATCAGAACGACGCTCTCTTCGCCGGACTTCAGTTGGCCGCGACCGAGGGCTTCACCTCGAAGAGCAAGGATGGAACCGTCGTCAACGGGCTCATCGTCAAGCCGGCTTCCCACGATCCGGCCAAGCTCTATCCGATGCTCCTCCGCATCCACGGCGGGCCCAACGGCCAGGACGACTGGAGCTTCGACTTCGAGCGCGAGCTCTTCGCAGCCCAGGGGTATGTCGTGCTGGCCGTCAACTACCGCGGCAGCTCGGGCCGCGGCAGCGCCTTCCAAAAGGCCATCTACGGGGACTGGGGCCACAAGGAGGTCATCGATCTCCTCGGCGCGGTCGATTGGGCCGTGGCCGCGAAGATCGCCGATCCCGGCCGGCTCGGCATCGGCGGCTGGAGCTACGGCGGCATCCTGACCGACTACACGATCGCGACGACGCCGCGCTTCAAGGCCGCGACGAGCGGGGCCGGCAGCGCCCTGCAGCTTTCGATGTACGGGAGCGACCAGTACATCCGGCAGTACGAACAGGAGCTGGGCGTGCCCTGGAAGGCCCTGGACATCTGGATCCGGGTCTCTTACCCGTTCTTCAAAGCCGACCGGATCAAGACGCCGACCTTGTTCCTCTGCGGCGAGAAGGACTTCAACGTCCCGATCGTCGGCAGCGAGCAGATGTACCAGGCGCTGAAGAGCCTGGGCGTCGAGACCCAGCTCGTCGTCTACCCGGGACAGTTCCACGGCTTGGGGATGCCGAGCTACGTCAAGGACCGCTACGAGCGCTACCTGGCCTGGTACGCCAAGTTCCTGAAGGCGGATTAGCGCCGTCTCGGGGCAGGCCGCGCGGCTTTTCGCGGGCGCCGGTCCGGCTCAGCTCTAAAGGCCTTACTTGTTTTTGGAGGCCGTCAGCTTCTCTAGAGCCTCGGCGACCTTCTCCCGGTAGCGCAGGAGGTCCAGCGGGTCCTTCGTGTAGTCCTTGCCGCTCGTGAAGAGCCCGGCCGGGAATTCGAGAAGCTTGGCCTTGCCCTTAGCCTCCTTGACCGCCTGTTCGAGCAGGACGAAGTATTCATAGTCCTCGATGCCCTCGCGCAGGATCTCCCAGCGAATGGAATCGACCGGCCCGCAAAGGTATTTCGTCCTGTCCACGCCGGGATCGCGGTTGGGCGGATAGAGGAAGCGGCCGTCGCCGTTGCCCCAGTGATTGACCTGCCCGAAGGGGACGCCGTAGCCGACCGTGTAAGACATCGGGTCCTCCCACGGGTTCTGCAGGACGCCGGGCGGGAAGAGCGTCGGGCTGTTCCAGTAATCGGCCCGCCAAACGAGGATGCCCTCGAGGCCCCATTTGTAGGTCATCCACAGCCACATGCGCATGTTGACGGCCGGGTGGTCGATGAACAGCGTCACCCAGGGGCTCTTGGGGCCGGTGCAGAGGTAGGACCAGAACTCGCGGCCCTTCGGCCGGAGCTCGGCCACGGCCTGGGGATCGACGCGATCGAAGATGGTGCAGCCGATCTCCGAGACGTCCATGATCTCCGGGCCGGGCCGGTGCTCGGTGATGAACCGGGTCAGGCGCGGGGCGTTCCGGCGGATGTTGAGCATGCCCTCGCGGACGAAGGGATAGTCTTTGGGGTCGGGCTCGTCGAACCAGTAGATGTACTCGCGGCCGAGCCAGCCGTTGGCGGCCAGGTGCGCCTCGACCTGCTTGAGATACTGGCTGAGCAGCGCGTCGTATTCGGGCGTGCCCTGGCGGAAGCCGCAGAACGTCCCTTCCTGGCGGCTGTAGAACGAGCCCGTGCCGAGGCCCTCGAGATGGAGATTGAAGGCGTTGAAGCCGAGCTCGTCGAGGACGCGGCGGCCGCCCCGGTCGAACTCCCTGAAATCGACGGCTACCGCCATCCCGTCCAGGGGCATCTCGAAGTCGCCGCCGCGGAGGAGGCTGTCGATCCGCGCCTCCGGGCCCTTGGGCGCCGCGGTGAGGACGAGGTCGTCGAACCAGGCCGTCCCCTTTGTCGCGCCAGTGTTGTCGCGGAAGGCCGGAAAGAGGCTGAGCCTGAGGCTCGCGGCCTCTTCCGGAAGGCGCGGGAACTCCATGGTTTCCTGCTTCCAGTCGGTCGCGCCCTCGAAGACCTTGAGCAGGTTCGCCCCGGCGATCCACCGGCCTTCCGGGTTCAGGACCTCGCAAAGGACCGAGTAGCGCTGGCCGGTCTCGGCCGTCCGGGCCCAGAGGGTCAGCTTGAGCGGCGTGAGCCCGGCGATCGGGACCGGGGCTTCGTAGGCGGCGGCGACGTTCCGCTCGAACGTGTCGTCCACGACTTTGTAGGCCCGGCGGCCGCCGTGAACGCCCTCGCTGACGAACTCGCCGCCCGTCCAGAGCACGCCCCTCGTCTCGACCGTCATGGGAAAGAGCTCGAACGGCGAGGTCGGGGCGACGCGGTGGGCGCGCATGTTCTGATAATAGAGGTCGACGACCTTCTCGATCTCCTCACGGGTCTCGAGGTTGTGGTAGGCCATGATATCGCCGGTCGGCAGGCCGAACGAGGACCGGATGGAGGCCTTTTCCGGAAGCGCGAAGCTCCGGACGGTCAGCTCCACGGGGACGCGGCAGGACCAGCCTTCGGCCGTAAGGAGGACTTCACCTCTATAGACGCCGGGAACGGCGGCGGGAGGGACGCGGACCGTTATCCATAGCGGGTGGTTCTCGTCCCCGGCGGCGGTGAACGGCCCGTCATAGGGCGGCAGGGGATCGGGCCACCAGCCCGCCCGGCCGAACTCGTCCGTCGGCGTCGTCACCTTCACGTATCCGACGTGGCGGACGGAGATATCCGGGCCGGCGATCGACCCGCCCTTGTCGCCGGCCAGCGGGCCGGCCGCGACGCGGACGCCGTCGAGCCGCGCCGCGGGCCTGAGGACGACGAGGAACGGCTCATATTCGTTCCGGGCCGCGGCGATCCGGACGACGCCTTGCGCCGCCGTCGGGACCGGGTCGTCGCGCATGACCTTGTAGGCGCCCTCGGCCCACCAGACCGCGCACGGCGGTCCGTTCTGCACGACGTACCCGTACCCGGGCGCTTCGGACCGTAATAAAAGAGGAGAGAGCGAAAGGACGGCGAACGCGAAGGCGGCGGCAGCGGATGCTTTCATCAGGAGCTGGCCTCGATCGGGCATGGGATCCCTCCCGGCGGGGCCGGGTGGATCGTCCCGGCCGCCGCGTTGTTGGGCCCATTCTAAGCCGCCGGGTCCCCGCCGTCAACCGGTCCCGCGGCGCGAGTTATGGGATAATCCTCTTATGCGTTCTCATGACCGGCGGCCGTCTGCCATCCTTATCCCCGCGCCGCGCGTCTCTACTGCGGAGCCTAGATGAGTCGCGAGGACGAGGCCCGCTTGGCGGACCGTCTCAGAACAAGCGACCCCTCCGCCTTCCGCGAGCTCGTCGAGGCGTACCAGAGAAAGGTTTATGGGCTTGCTTATGAGATCACACGGAACCACGACGACGCCGAGGACGTCTCCCAGGTCGCGTTCATGAAGATCCACCGGGCCCTCGGGACGCTCAAGCCGGGCTACGGCCTGAATACCTGGATCTATCAGGTCGTCCGCAACGCGGCGCTGGACCACGTCCGCAAGAGGTCCGCCGGCGCGAGGGAAGCGGCCGCTTCGCTCTCCGCCCTGCCGCCCTCCTACGAGCCCTCCGATCCGGCCGCCGGACCCGAGAAAGCGGCCGAGTCGGCGAGCCTGCGCCGCCGGGTCGACGAGGCCCTGGTCAACTTCTCCGAGAGGGAGAGGACGGCCCTCGTCCTCCGCCACTATCACGGCTTCAAGGTCAGGGAGATCGCGCAGACCATGGGCATCAGCCTGGGGGCCGTGAAAAGCTATCTCTTCCGGGCGATCCATAAGCTCCAGCGGGAGCTCGATACCGCCGAAACCTGTCCGGGCGATGGAGAACGGCCATGACACGATGCGGGCGTTGGCGAAAGGCATTCCCCGAGGCCATTTACGGCGAGCTCGACGGGCGCGTCCGCGGGAAGATGGAGCGCCACCTCGCTCATTGCGAGAGCTGCTCGGGCCTTTATGAGAAGATGGCCGCGGCCGTCCGGAAGCTCGACGCCCGGCCGGCCCCCGACCGCGAGCCGCGGTTCTGGGAAGGCTACTGGGACCGGCTCGAGGCGCGGATGGGGCGGGAGGCGGCCGCGGCGCCCGGCCGCAGGCGTCCCGTGATCTCGCTCCCGGTCTGGGCCTACGGCGCCGCCGGGGCCCTTTTCTTCATTGCCCTGGGCATCTTCATCGGACGGACGGTTGTTCGGCCGCGGCCGGAACTCCCGCGGACGGCCCGGGTGACCACTTCCCCCGGCGCCGGGGCCATCGAGACGGCGATCGCGCCCGGCTCCGATGGGACGCCGCTCGCCGTCCGGGCCTCCCGCTACCTCAAACGCTCCCGCGTGCTGCTTCTGGCCGTAGTCAACGCGGGCCCCCGGGATGAGGAGCCGTTCCAGCTGAATCTGGCGCTGCAGAAGAAGACCTCGGAGGATCTGTTGCGCGAGGCCGCTGTCCTGAAGCGGGGGATCGGCAGCTCGGACCGCCGTCTGGAGAGATTGATCTCCGAGCTGGAGATGATCCTCCTCCAGATCGCCAATCTGGCGCCGGAGCCGGACGACGCGGACATCGCGTTCATCCGGGCGGGCGTCGAGAGCGGGGACATCCTTTTCAAGATCAACCTGACCGAAGTCCGGCGCGCCGCTGGGAAGCCCATCGCCGGCCGGGCGCCCAGCCCCTGGGGGCCGGCCCGCGAGCCGTCGATCGGCGCCAAGGCCGTCGGAGCCTGATGGACAACCCGGAACGAAGGAGAGAGAACATGAAAAAGACAGCCTGTCTCGCCGCTTGCTTGATCCTGGGCGCCGCGGCCCTGTCCGCCTCGCCCGCCCAGACGCCTCCGCGCGGCCGGGCGCCGCGCCCCGTCGTCGCCGGCCTCCCCGCGGCGCCCCCGCCGCAGCCGCCGGCCGCCGTCGCGAGCGTTCCGCCCCGCCTTCCCGGCCTTCCGGCCCTCGCTCCCGTGGCGGCGCTCCCTCCCGGGCATCGCTCCTTCGACGAAATGCCGTTCCCTCCCACAGATCCCCAGACCGAGGACGCCCGGAAGTTCCAGGCCGCCTACAGCCTGATCATGGAAGAGGAATGGAAGGCCGCGGCCGAGGCCCTCGACGCGTTCCTTGGCGCCTTTCCCAAGAGCCCGTGGGCCGACGACGCCCGCTTCTGGAAGTGCTACGTCCTCGAGGAGGACGATCATCCGAGGGCCACGGTGTTCAAGTGCTATCAGGATTTCATCGCCGCGTTCCCGACGAGCGAATGGGCCGATGACGCGCGGCGGAGGATGATCGAGATCGCCGAGGAGCTGGCCGATCGCGGCAAGCCCGAATTCATGGCCATCGTCAAGGCCATGGACAAGACGAGCGACGACGACGTCGCCATCGCCGCCCTCGAGGCCCTGCGCAGCGTCGGGGACGAGAGCGCCCTCCAGAGCCTGCTCGATCTCTATGACCAGAATCCGGAAGGGAAGCTCCGCTCCCGGATCATCCACGTCCTCGGCGAGTTCGAGAATCCCAAGGCCCTGCAGAAGCTCGTGGCCATCGCCCGGGCGGACGGCTCGCCCGAGCTCCGCCGCCGCGCCTTGGCCGCCCTCGGAGAGACCGGCCAGGCCGAAGCGGTCCCGGTCCTCAAAGACGCCGCCCAGAACGCCGCGGAAATGGCTCAGCGCCGGACGGCGCTCAGGGCCCTGGCGGACTTCGAAGACCCGAGTCTGGTCAGCTTCTTCAAGCAGATCGCCCTGGCGGGGACGCATCCCGAGCTCGCCCGCCTGGCCATCGAAGGACTCGGTGACAGGCGCTGGCCCGATCGCGACGCGGCCCTCCTTCAGGTCCTCAAAGAGGCCAAGGACCCCGAGATCAGGCGCCGGGCGCTCTATTCCCTGGCTGACGAGGACGAGCCGGCGGCCGGCCTGACGGCCCAGCTCCTGCGGGATCTGGCCCTCAAGGACCCCGATCCGGAGATCCGCAGCGCGGCGACGATGATGATCGCCGAGAACCGCAAGCCCGAGAGCCTGGCCCACCTGAAGGAGATCCTGGCCGCGGCGAAGGACGAAGAGGTCCAGGGAGAGGTCCTGCGGGCGATCGCGAGCTTCGGCGGCGCCGAGGCGGAGGCCGCGCTCACGGCCGTGGCTGTGGGCGGGGCGAACGAGGATCTGGCCCGGGAAGCCGCCCATGCCCTGGCGGATATCGAGGGCATCGACAAGGCCGCGGTCTTCGGGGACCTTTACCGGCGGGCCAAGTACGAAGCGGTGAAGGAAGCGGCGCTCGACGCCCTGGCCGACGGGCGCGACCCGGCCGCGATCCGGGCGTTGGGCAAGCTCCTCAAGGATGAGAAGAGCCCGGAGTGGCGGGAGAGGATGGTCGATACGCTCGGGGGCTCGGAGAGCGACGAGGCCGTGTCCATCCTCGTCGATACGGCCAAGACCGACCCCGAGGTCGAGGTCCGGACGGCCGCGGTCTCGGCCCTCGGCGAGATCGGAACGCCCAAGGCGCGCCAGGCCCTGCTGGAGCTGCTCAAGGGGAAGAAGGCCGCCGCCGCCGGGGCCGGCGGGACGGGGGACGGACATGGACGGTAAGAGGAGCCTCGGGCTGATCCTGCTGCTGGCCGGCTTGTGCCTGGCCGCGAGCGGGCCGCCGGCCTCGGCCTCGAGCCCCGGCCAGGCGCTCGTTCAGCCCGATCCGTCCGGGCCGATCGAAGCGAGGGTCGCCTGGGCGCGCGGCCAAGCGCGGGCCCGCCTCGCGGAGAAGGGCTTCTGGTTCGGCTTCGGCATCCGCCGCCTCATGGGCGAGCACTCGTCGATGGGCTGGCACCCATGGGGCGGCCCGGAGACCCACCTCACCCTGGATGATCTCATCAACGGCCGGAAAACGCCGCTCGAAAAGAAGATCGCCAACGACCAGGCGGCGCGCGGGACGGCGGCCTCGATGCCGGGGCCATCCGCCGCGTTCGCGGCCGGGTCGCGCGACGACGAGCCGGAGCGCCCGGTGATGAAAGACATCGGCCTGCTGTTCCGCTTCAAAGGAACGGAGGCCGGGTTCCCGGCCGACATCCGGGTCAGCAACCTGAACCTGCCCTTCGATCTCGAAGGGCTGCCGCTCGTTTGGGCCGGGGCGGCGAACGATGCCGAGAGCCTCGCCTTTCTCATGCCGCTCTACGGCCAAGCCGCCGGCGAGGAGGACAAGCGCTCCCTCCTCTGGGCCATCGGGCTCCACCGGGCCCCCGCCATCGTCGTGCCGTTCCTCGAGCGGATCCTGGCCGGCAAGGACGGCGAGGACATCCGGGCCGAAGCCGCGGCTTGCCTGGGCGAGCAGAGCGATCCTCGGGCCCTCGACCTGGCGCTGAGAACGATCGAGGCCGACCGGTCGGAGGACGTGCGCGATCATGCCGTCCAGGCCCTCGTCGAAATGGAGCTGCCGGCCGCGACCGAAGCCTTGATCGGGTTCGCTCTCGGCGGCGCCGACCGCCGCGTCCGGGAAGAGGCCGTGCGGGGTCTGGCCGACAAAGCCAGCGCCTCGACGGTCAAGGCGCTGGAGAAGATCGCGGCCGGCGACAAGGACCCGGAGATCCAAAGGGCCGCGATCCATGCGCTGGCCGACCTGCCGAGGCGGAGCGGGCTTCCGTACCTCATCAACCTGGTCAAGACGCATGCCGACGCGGACGTACGTACGGAGGCCGTCGAGGCCGTGGGCGACGTCGGCGGAGCCGAGGCCGTCAAGGTCCTGACCGAATGGGCCAGGGGCCGGCGGCGCGGCCTCAACCCAGCTTCTTGACCCGCTTGGCGATGGCCTTTCTGATCTTCTCATAAGTGGGCGGCGGCCCCATCCTGATGCTCTTTCCGTCGACGAAGATGGCGTCGGGCTCGCCCCATTCCTTGAAGACGTTGTGATCGAAGGTGTCGACGGCCCGGAACTCGACCTTGTCCCCGAATTCCCCCGCGGCGCGCTTGGCCCGCTCGAAGGCCATGTTCATGCCCGGGCACCAGCCGTTGACGAGGGCCGTGACGCTCACTTTGCCGGACACGGGCTCGGGCGTTTTCTTCTCCCGGACCCAACGCGGCGGCTTTGCGTCCGGGGCGAAAGGTTTCCAGAGGAGGACCTGCATGCCCACGGAATCGGCCTTCTTGTAGCCGTGCTTTTTGAACCACGAGGCCCGCATGAAGAAGGGGAGAGCCATGCCCCAGGCCGCCATCCCCTTGGCCCCGAGCTCCCGGGCGTCCTGCTCGGCCGCGGCGAGTAGCGACGTGCCCATGCCTTTCTTCTGGAAATTCCCGCGCCCCTGTTTGTGGCCGTGGACCCAGATGCAGTGGACGAAATAGAGACCCTCGCCTTCGACGAAGGCCTCCTCGATGGGGACATACTGGATCATGCCTCCGACCACGCCCTTGTCGTCGAGGGCGAGCTTGACCCGCAGGCCCTTGTCCCGCATCTTCGCGAGCCAGAGGGCCTTGTGGTCGCCGCCTTCCTTGATCTCGTCGGACCAGTCCTCGAGGCAGGCGCAGTAGACCGGCTCGTGTTCGGGGGTCATAGAAATGATCTGCATGGCTCCCTCCTGCGGTGCGGGATCGACAGGGGACAGGCCGCAAAGGCCCCTGCCCGCCAAGGCCAGGTCAACATTAGAAAAGCGCCCGCGGATTGTCAAGGCCGCTACGAGATGGCCTTGCGCTCCGCAGGGACGCGCTCGTAGTCCTTCCGGTCGACGATCTCGCGGAGATGTCCGACGAGAGAGACGAGCTCGCCGAAGGTGTTGTAGAGCGCGACCGGCGCGACGCGGACGATGTCGGGCGGCCGGAAATCGGGAACGACGCCGCGGACGCGCAGGGCCTCGGCGATGCGCATGGCCTCCGGGTGGACCAGGGCGACGTGGCCGCCGCGGCGGTCGTCCTGGCGCGGCGTGCCGATCGAGAAGCCGTAGGGCGAGTCCGCGAGTAGGGCGTCGGCCATCTCCATCAGGAAGCGCGTCAGCCGGAGCGACTTCCCGCGCACGTTGGCCATCCCGGCTTCCTCGAAGATCCCCAGCGAGCCGATGAGGGGGGAGGCGTTGAGAACGGCCGGGGACGAGATCTGCCAGCGGCCGGCCCCGGAAGCGGGTACGAAGTCGAGGGACATGTCGAACTGCCTCTCCTTGGCTGAGCCGAACCAGCCGGCCAGGGCGGGCTCCTCGCCGAAGTGACGCCGGTTGACGTAGAGGAAAGCGGCGGTGCCGGGCCCGCCGTTGAGGTACTTGTAGCCGCACCACATCGCGAAATCGACGCCCCAGCGGTCGAACTCGTGCGGGACGGCGCCGGCCGAGTGGGAGCAGTCGAAGCCGATGAGAACGCCCATCTCGCGGGCCCGGGCGGCGAGGAACTCCATGTCGAGAAGCTGGCCGCTGCGATAGAGGACGGAAGGCAGGAGGACGAGGGCCGTCGTGTCGTCGATGCGGGCGGCGATCTCGCGCTCGTCGAGGGTCAGCCCATCACGGCTGTCCACGAGGACGAGGTGCCCGGCCGGGTCGAGCCCTCTCAGCTTGAGGCCGCTCTTCAGGGCGTAGATGTCCGTGGGGAAATCAAGGGCGTCGGCGACGATTTTCGTCCGCCGGCCCTCGGGCTTATAGAAGGTGTTGACCAAGGCGTGGATGTTGACCGTGGTCGTCCCGGACATCACGACCTCGTCGGGGGCGGCGCCGACGAGCGGAGCGCAACGGGCGCCGAGACGCTCGGCGAGATGGAACCAGGGCGGGTCGGCCTCGAGCCAGCCCCGGACGGCGAGTCTCTTCCAGGACTTGACGGCCTGTACGAGCGAAGCTTCGGAATCGCGGGAGAGCAAGCCCAGCGAGTTTCCGTCGAGGTAAACCGTGCCGCGCGGCGTGGCGAAGTGTCGCCGGAATCTCTTGAGCGGATCTCGTCGGTCGAGGCGCCGGGCTTCATCGCGGAACGCCTTTAGCGCGTCGGTCATTCCTGCCGCCTTTCAAGACGGGGACACGGACCTTAGGGACCTGTCCCCCATTTATTTTCGTTTATCGGGATACGGCGGGTGCTTGGGCACCTCGACCGGGTCCCTGGCGATGAGTTCCTGGAGGTGCTTGACGGCCGCCTCGAGCTGGGCGTTGGGGAGCGTCGAATACTTCTGCGTGGCGTAGAAGATCTTCCCGTCCGTCGGGCGAGATAGCCGGATAGGCTTCGATGCCCGAGCGCGAGGTCAGGCGGCGGGCCGTTCCGCCGCGGACGTCGACGGTCCAGAGGTCGCCCTCGGAGGTGAAGACGACGGTGTCGCCGTGAATGGCGGGGAACCGGTAGCAGCCGTTCCGTCCGCCGTCGGGGCTGGCCTGGACGGGCGCCAGGACCATGAAAACGACGAAAACGAGGCCGAGCGTTCTCTTCATGGGCTTCTCCCTGACGCGAGTCGCGAGGCCCCATTTTAGTGAGCCGGGGCGGGGGAATTCAAGGCTTTTCGTGAACGGCCGGCGCCAACCCTTTGCCTCTCCCGTGCGTCTATCCGGTTGACGGGAGAAATGCGCGGCTTCGAAGAGGAGCGAGGACCATGCTGAAAAACGTCCTCACGGTCGTGTTGCGGAACATCCGCCGGCACGCCGGCTATTCGTTCATCAACATCCTCGGCTTGGCCCTGGGCATGGGCTGTTGCCTGATGATCGCCCTCTGGGTGGCCGACGAGCTGAGCTTCGACCGGTTCCACGAGAAGGCGGCCGACCTCTACAGGGTCGAGGAGGACCAGTCCTATTCGGGCCGCATTTACCATGTGACCGTTACGCCGCATCCTCTGGCCCCGGCGCTGAAGGCGGAGGTCCCCGAGATCGTCGAGGCGACCCGCGTCGTCTGGTTCACCGGCCAGCTCTTCCGCTACGGCGACAAGGCCTTTTTCGAGGACAACGTCCGGGCCGTCGACCCGTCGTTCCTGACGATGTTCTCCTTCCCCCTCGTCCGCGGGGACGCGGCCACGGCCCTGGCCGGTCTGAACTCGGTCGTCCTGTCAGAGGACACGGCCCGGAAGTATTTCGGGACCGAGGACGCTCTCGGCAAGACCCTCACGGTCAACAACGACACCGACCTCAAGGTCACGGGCGTTCTGAAGAACTTCCCCAGGAACTCGACCATGCGCTACGACATGGTCGTCCCGTACGAGCTGCTCAAGGCCAAGGGCGCGACGAACGAGGAGTTCGGATCGAACTCCATCGGGACCTACGTCCGGCTCCGGCCCGGAACCCCGGCGGCCGCCGTCGACGCGAAGATCAAGGGCTTCGTCAAAAAGCGCGTGCCGGACAGCGCCACCGACCTCCTCCTTAGCCCCTACACGAGGATCCACCTCCACCAGTACTTCGGCTACGAACGGCAGACGGCCGTCCGGTACGTCTATATCTTCTCGGTCATCGCCGCGTTCGTCCTCCTCATCGCCTGCATCAACTTCATGAACCTGGCCACGGCCCGATCGGCCGGCCGGGCCAAGGAGGTCGGCCTGAGGAAGGTCGTAGGGGCGCTCCGCGGCCACCTCGTCGCCAGGTTCTACGGCGAGTCCATGACCTACGCCCTTCTGTCGCTGGGCGTCGCCCTCGTCCTGGTCCGCCTCTTCCTGCCCTGGTTCAACACGCTATCCGGAAAAGCCCTGTCTCTCGACCTCTGGGCCAACAGGGGCATTCTCCTCGGGGTCGCGGGCGTCACCGTTATCACGGGGATCCTGGCCGGCAGCTACCCGGCCCTTTTCCTGTCCTCGTTCCATCCCGTCCGGGTCCTCAAGGGCAGCCTCAAGGCCGGGTCCGGCGGGGCGGTTTTCCGGCGGGTCCTCGTCGTCGTCCAGTTCGGCCTGTCCGTCTTCCTGATCATCGGCACCGTCGTGGTCACCAAGCAGATGCTCTACATGAAATCGAAGGCGCTCGGCTACGACAAGGAGCAGGTCCTTTACATCCCCCTGCGAGGCATGACGACCCGGACCTACGGCGCCCTGCGGGAGGAGCTGCGGAAGGACCCGCGGGTCCTGGCCGTGGCCTCGGCCAGCCATTTGCCTTGCGCTATCGGCAGCAATTCGAGCGGCGTGCGCTGGGAGGGCAAGGACCCGAAACAGGTCGTGCTGGTCAGCATGTGCGCCGTCGACTACGACTTCCTCGACGTCATGAGGATCGACCTCGTCGAGGGCAGGAACTTCTCGCGGGAGCTCCAGACGGACGCCCGGCAGGCATTCCTGGTCAACGAGGAAGTCCGCAAGCTCATGAACAAGACGACGGCCGCGGGGGAGGCGTTCTCCTTCGCGGGCCGCGACGGGCGGGTGATCGGGGTCATGAAGGACTTCCACTTCGAGGAGATGCAATCGAAGATCGAGCCCCTGGCCGTCTTTGTCGACAACGCGAACGGCGTCCCGCAGTGGGGGGGCTACGTCCTGCTCCGCGTCGTTCCGGGAGATGTCCCGGCCACGATCGAGGCCGTCCGGAAAGCCTGGAACGCCGTCAACCCGCTTTATCCGTTCGACGTCCGGTTCCTCAACGAACGCATCGACGAAATGTACCGGACCGAGGAGCGGGCGGGGGGGCTCCTCCGGACGTTCGCCGTCCTGGCCGTCCTCATCGCCTGTCTCGGCCTGTTCGGATTGGCCTCCTTCACGGCCGAGCAGAGGACGCGCGAGATCGGCATCCGCAAGGTCCTGGGCGCTTCCGCGCCACGCATCACGGCTATGCTCTGCCGGGAGTTCCTCGTCCTGGTCCTTGTGGCCAACCTGCTGGCCTGGCCGGCGGCCTACTGGGCGATGGGAAGCTGGCTGAAGGGCTACGCTTACAGGACGGATCTCGGCTTGACGACCTTCATCCTGGCCCTAGGCCTGGCCCTGGCCATCGCCCTCCTTACGGTCAGCTTTCAGGCCATCCGCGCCGCCGTGGCCAGCCCCTCCGAGTCGCTGAAATACGAATAAGCCGGCTCGGGTCCCGGAAGTGGTAAGATGGGCGGAAACGCCCCCGGGAGCGCCTTGTGAACTTGCGGCGAATAGACAGATCCGACGGCCGGCGGGGTCTTTATTCATGGAAAGACAAACGACGGTTGCGCGAACTCGAGGAGCTGTACGGCCGCTATGGAGAGTCCCTGTATCGTTATCTCGCCTTCCGGCTCGGATCGGCCGAGGACGCCGAAGACGTGCTCCAGGAGGTCTTCTGCCGGTTCGCCCGCTACGACCTGCGCTGGAAGCTCGTCCGGAACCGGCAAGCGTTCGTTTTCAGCGTCGCCCGGAACGAGGCTAGCCGGTTCTTCAAGCGGAAGCTGGGACGGCGCGAGGGGGAACAGGTGATCGCGGAGGGAGCGGCCCGGGGCCTCGCGGCGGCGTTCGCCTCGCCCGAGGAGCCGTCGCTGGCCCTCCTGCTGCGACGCGCGGGGGATCTGCCGGCGGACCAGAGGGAGGCCGTTTATCTGAAGATCTTCGACGGCCTGACCTTCAAGGAGATCGGAACGGTCTGCGGCGTCTCCGCCAACACCGCGGCCAGCCGCTACCGCTACGGGATCGAGAAGCTCCGTGAGGCCTTGGGAGGGTCGCTATGAGAGACGAGAAGCGGAAGAAGGTTCCGGGGGAGGCCGCGGACGTCGAACGGGAGCTGGCCCGGCTCACGGGCGCCACGGTCCCGCCGGGGATGCGACAAAGGGTCCTGGACCGGGCAACAGGGGCCCGGAGGGATACCGCTTTAACGCCGGGGATGAGGGGCATGGCCGTCGTCTGCTCGGCCTTGATCGCGGCCGTGCTCGTGATCGATCCGCTCATCGTCAAGCACGAGACGGCCCGTCTGGCGGCCCTGCTCGGCGTCCCGGAGATCACAGAGCCGACGGCGCGAGAATCCGATTCTTTTTGGGCCGAGCTCGGCGTGGACCCGGGGGATATCGATAGAACCCTGCTCAAAGGGATCGTCGCGTCCGGCGCGAAAGGGAGGGGGTTCAACCTTAAGGACCATCTTCATGCCAGGGATCGGTTGAAAGGAATGATCGACTATGAAAATGCGGAAGGTCTTAACTAGGGTCCTTTTCGTCCTGTTGGCCGTCGTCGCGGCCGTCCTGGTCGTCCGGGCCATCCTCAATTTCACCGAGGGGCGGCGGCTGACGCGCACACTGGCCAGTCTGAAGGGCCAGGGGATCCCGCTGACCACCAAGGAACTCATCCCCCCCTGCCCGGAAAGCGAGAACGGGGCCACGCTCTGGAAAGCGGCCGCGGAGCTGTACGCGTTCGGGGGAGAAGACATCAAGCTGTTCACCAAGGTCTACCAAGCCTTCGTGAGGGACGAGGTGATCAGCCCTGAAGAGTGGTCCGCGCTGACCAAAGTCATCGAGAAGAACCGGCGGATGCTGGACCTCATCCCCGAAGTCGCCGCGAAACCCCGATTCCAATACGGGGATAGGGAGCTGTCATTCAGTGAGAGGAGAATGCCGGATGCGATCAAGGTCCTCCGGAGCATAAGGCTCCTGGGCTTCGAGGCCTTCATGGCCGCCGAGAAAGGCGACGTCCGGGCGTCTTTGGATCGCCTGCGGGCGGGCCTGAGCTTCGCGCCCAAGATCGCCGAGGAATCCTCCCTGATCGCCTATCTTGTCGCCCTGGCCTCCGAGAAACAATGTCTGCTTTTCCTGAACAAGTCCCTCAGCGGCCGCGAAGCCGGCGAGGAGATGCTTCTCCCGCTTCTCGACGACCTCGCTGAGCGCATGATCGAGCTCTGGAAGGTCCTTCTCCGGAACAGCATCCGGGGGGAACGGGTCATGTTCACGGAGATCGGGCTCTTGATGGACGCGAGCGATTGGACGACGTCTTCATGGCTGAAAGGCGAGGCGGAAAAGATCTATTATTGGCTCATCAAGCCTCTCATCAAGAGAGACGTCAATCAGGACATCCCCATCTACGCGGGACTGGAAGCGAATGCCGCATTGCCCTATTATCGAACCAGGGATTTCTGGAAGCCCTACAATGACCGCCTGAAAGACCTTCCCTGGTACGCGGTCGTTTCAAAACTGGCCATCCCTGATATGGAAGCGACCTTCATGAAGACGGCGACGTTCGAAGCCCTGGTCCGCGCCTTCCGGGCCGGGCTGGCCTGCCGGATCCATAAGGGCCGGACGGGACAATATCCGGAAAGCCTCGAGGCCCTCGTCCCGGCGCTCCTGAACGATGTGCCGATCGATCCGTTCACGGGCGAGCCCCTTGTCTATCGCCGGGAAGGGGAAGGATTCATCGTCTACAGCCTCGGATCGAACCAAAGGGACGATGGCGGGCGCGGCACCTGGGAGATCAAGCAGCTGGTCACCGAAAAGGACGACGATTGGGCCTGGAGGGAAGACAAATGAGCGGCGCCGGCATTCCGTATCAGGCGATCGATTGGGGAACGGTCCCGAGAACTGAGCATCGAGGAGAGACGGGGACGTCGTTCTGGCGGACCGTCGAGCTTTCCGGGCTGCGGATCCGCGTTGTCGAGTATTCCGCGGGCTACCTGGCCGATCACTGGTGCCAGAAAGGCCACATCGTCCACTGCCTCGAAGGGGAATTCGTCAGCGATGAGGAGAGCAGCGAGAAGACCGTCATGACCAAGGGGATGACCTATGTCGTATCCGACGGGGCCAGTTCCCACCGCTCCCGGACCGAACAGGGCGCGACCCTCCTCATCGTGGACGGAGATTTCCTGAAACCGTAGTCTGGAATACGTAAATCATAGTAAATAAATAAAATAAAAATCTGTAAAAATATGTTGACTTTTTCTAACATAATGTTAGAATTATATCACAATGTTAGATATAATTAACATATTTTCCATGGAGCAGCCATGAAAAGGTCGATCGTAGCCATCGTCGTCGGCGCGCTGATCCTGACCGGATTGGGGCTGTGGGTGTTCGAAGGCATAGGCTCATGGAACAGCAGGGAGATCGTCATGGCCGGGATCGCGCTGGTCCTGGTCGGCTTCGCCCTCTACTTCTGATGCGGATAGGAGGAACGATGAAAAGAACGGTCGTCATATTCGTGGTCAGCGCTCTGGTGTTAGGGACCCTGGTCCTGTGGGTACTCAAGGGCCACATCGCCGTGAACCCCCGGGAGATCGCTCTGCCCTTTATCGCGCTGCTCGTCGTCGGTTTTGCCGTTTACATCGGCCTATCGAGACTCAAGAGCCACATGCGCCACGAGCCGGCCGAGGACGAACTGTCCAAGAAGATAATGCTCCGGGCGTCATCGCTGGCCTACTTCATCTCGATCTACTTGTGGCTCTTCGTTATGTACATCAGCGACAAGACGACGCTCGAAGCGCACAGCCTCGTCGGGGCCGGCATCGCGGGCATGGCCGTCGTCTTCGTGCTCTGCTGGCTGGGCGTCAAGTTCTTCGGGATGAAAAATGAATAACAGGATCCGGGAGCTCAGGACGAAGGAAGGCTTGTCCCAGCTCGAGCTGGCCCGGATCGCCGGGGTCCGGCGCGAGACCATCGTCTTCCTGGAAAAAGGGAAATACAATCCCTCTCTGCGGCTGGCCCACGATATCGCCAAACATTTCGGCCTCCTCATCGAGCAGGTCTTCCTGTTCGATGAAGAGGCCGGCCTCAAGCCTGGGGCGTAGGCCGCCGGTCCGGGCGGGAGTTGTGGTAAAATCCGGAACATGACCTCCCGCGATCGCGTCCTCGCGGTCTTCGCCGGCGAGATCCCCGACCGCGTTCCCGTTTGGCTCGGGGCTTCGCCTGAATGGAAAGCGCTGGCCAAACGGCGGGCCGGCCTCGCGACCGATGAGGACCTGGCCCTTTTCGTGGGCGACGATTTTAGGCGGGTCCACGCCAAATACGCCGGTCCGCCCGAGTTCAGCCCGGACCGCGCCTTCGTCCATCCCGAGGCGACCTCGCGGACGCCCTTCGGCGTCGAACGGACCGGCTACGGCTACGGCCAACCGATCGGGCACCCCCTGGCCGACGCCCGCACGGTCGCCGACATCGAGCGCCATCCCTGGCCCGACCCCGCCTGGATGGACGTTTCAGGCGTCCGAGATGACGCCCTGGCTTGGGCCGGACGCTTCGCCGTCCTCGGCGGCGACTGGTCGCCGTTCTACCACGATGCCATCGACCTCCTGGGCATGGAGAGCTTCATGGTCGCGATGGTCGAGAACCCGGCCCTCGTCGACGTCCTGCTCCGCCACCTTGTCGATTACTACTTCCAGACGAGCCTGCGCCTCTTCGAGGCGGCCGCCGACGCCCTCGATGTCTTCTTCATCGGCAACGATTTCGGGACCCAGAACGGCCCCGTTGTCGGCGAAGCCCTGTTCCGGCGCTTTTTCCAGCCGCACCTGGCCCGGCTGGCCTCCCTCGGCCACGATTTCGGGCTCAAGGTCCAGCTCCACTGCTGCGGCGGGTTCTTCCCGCTCATACCGGCCATGATCGAAGCCGGCATCGACGCCCTCCAGTCCCTCCAGCCCGACGCCCGGGACATGGCCCCGGCCAAGCTCAAGGCGGACTTCGGGGGACAGATCGTCTTCAACGGCTCGATCGATACGCACCATTGGCTCATCGCCGGGACGCCCGATCTCGTCCGGCGGAAGACGCGGGAGACGCTTGCCGTCATGATGCCGGGCGGCGGCTACATCGCCTCGCCCAGCCACGACTACCTGTTGCCCGAGACGAAGGTCGCGAACGTCTTCGCCTTTTACGAGACGGTCGGCGAGTTCGGCAGGTACTGAGGCTCTAGTAGACGCAGGCCCGGGCGGCCTCGGCGTAGACGCGGATATTCTCCGCCGGCGTCTCGAAGAAGTGGTCGCAGCAGGACAGGATGTAGCCGCCGTCGCCGCCGACCTTCTCGAAGAGCTCGCGGACCTTGGCCCGGATGGCCTCCGGCGAGGCCTCGGTCAGGACGTTGAACTGGTCCAGCCCGCCGATGAGGGCCAGGCGCCGGCCGATCTTGGCCTTGAACTCCCAGGGCTCCTGGTTGCCGCCGATCGAGCTCGGGGCCAAGGTCTCCGAGACGTCGCAGCCGTTGGCGACAATGAGCTCCTCGATGCCCTTCGTCCCCCCGCAGGTGTGGTAAACGATCTTGAAGCCGAGGGCATGGAGGGCCTCGTGCATCTTCCGGTCGTAGGGCAGGCAGAATTCCTGATGAAGGGCCGGCGAGATGAGCGTCGACGAGGCCGATCCGCCGCCCGTCTCGATGAGGTCGAAGCGGGCTCCCTTCATGGACTCGATGAAGCGCAGCTTCTTCGCGAGCAGGATCCGCAGAAGCTCGTGGACCCAGCCCGGATCGTCGAACGTCCGCAGGATGAGCGCCTGGATGTCGACGAGGCAGGCGGCGTGCTGCCAGCACCCGGCCTGGTCGCCCCAGACGAAGCCCCGCAGGATGCCCCGGTCGCCGACCTCATCGTAGGCCCGGCCGACCGGGACCGGATCGAGCCGCGGCGCGGGCATGTATCTCTCGATGAGCCGGATGTCGTCGTCGTGTTTGATAAGGTATTCCGTGACCCAGGTCGTCATCCGGTCGCCCTCGGTCCGGTAGGTGAGGACGCCGCCCGGCGTCGTGATGGTGTGGCGCGAGACGCGGTGATCGGGATCGGCGTCGACGACCTCGATCTCGTCCCGCCAATCGGGCGTCGAGAACTTTGTGAAATCGGCGTCCGTGAGCCAGAACTGGCCCATGTCCTGGAAGTACTGGATCGAGGCGTCGAGCCCGAACATCCCGAAGGCCTCGAGGGCGCTCGCGCCGCCGAGGTACGTGTCGAGGTGGTACGTCTGCCACTGGTGGACGGTCGCGGGGAGGCGGTCGGGCCTCTCCCGGGCCAGGGCCCTGAGCATGCGCTCTTTGGAGGTCACGGCGTGATTATATTTGATTTTTCTCCCCCGTTCCATTAAAAGGAAGGCACGAAGGAGGCCCCCATGACGCTCGCGCCGTCCCGCCGTGTCCGCAGACCGATCCTGGCCGCGCTCCTGACCGCCGCCGTCGCCGTGTCCGTCGGGTGTCCGGCCAAAGCGCCGGAGCCGGCGGCGGCCGGGAAACCGCCCGTCCCGCTCCTCGCCGAGGACGCCGTACGGCTGTCCAACGACCCGGCCAAGACGGAGGTCTTCCGCGACGCCGGCCTCGGCCTCTTCATCCACTGGGGCCCGAACTCGCAGATGGGAACGGAGATCTCCTGGCCGCTCTACAACGCCTCGGAAGACTACATCAAGAAGTATTACGCCCTGGCCGGGACCTTCAATCCGTCGGCCTTCGACCCGGGCGCGTGGGCCCGTCTGGCCAAGCTGGCGGGCATGGAGTACGTCGTCTTCACGGCCAAACACCACGACGGCTTCTGCATGTTCGATACGGCCTTGAGCGACTTCCAGATCACCCGGACGCCCTACGGCCGGGACATCGCGGCCATGGTCGCCGAGGCTTTTCGCAAGGAAGGGCTCCTGGTCGGCTTTTACTACTCGCCGGGCGACTTCCGCTACCAGTGGGAGACAGGCAAGCGGGCCGGCCACATCTACAAGCCGGACTTCGAAAGCGGCGCCCCGTTCGGCCCGAAAAAACTCGGCTTCGTCGATTACGAGCGCGGCCACATCGAGGAGCTCCTGACCAAGTACGGCGACATCTTCATGCTCTGGTTCGACGGTCAGTGCGAGCCCCTCAAGAAGCATGCCTGGCGCGTCCGCCAGGACGTCTTCATCGGCCGCGGCGAGATCCCGACGCCCGAACAGGAGATCCCCGGCCAGGCCGCGGACCACGCCTGGGAGAGCTGTCTGACCACGAGCTACCAGTGGGCCTACCTCCCCGGAGCGGTCGTCCGGCCGGCGGCCGAGATCATCGAGAACCTCATCCACATCCGGGCCCGCGGCGGCAACATGCTCCTCAACATCGGGCCCCGGCCGGACGGGCGGATCGCCCCGGCCGACGAGGACCTGCTCCGCGACCTCGGCCTGTGGATGATGCTCTACGGGGAATCGGTCCGGGCCGTCCGTCCTTGGGTGGTCACGAACGAGGCGGACGTCTGGTTAACCGGCAAGCGGGCCGAGGGGACCGTCTACGCCCTGGCTTCGCTCGAGTCGAACGCCCGGACCCTGTTGCTCAAGTCCGTCATGGCCGCGCCGGGAACAAAGGTCACCCTGCTCGGCCAGGAAGGGGACCTGCCGTGGGAGCAGACGACGGCCGGGCTCAAGATCACGGTCAACCGGAAGCAGACCATCCGCTTGGTCAAGGCGCCCGCGCGTCCGGGAGAGAAGGCCGAGAGCTCCGACAAGCAGCGGCTGACGTGGGGGCCGGACTGGCCGGTCGCCGTCAAGATCACCGGCGCCGCGCCGGCGGCGGGCTTCGGAAAATAGGGCCGGCGATGAACGCGAAAAGTGTTTATCGCCTGGCCGCCTTCGTCCTCGTCGGGGCGGCCGCGATCGTCCTCATCCGCGACATCGTCAGGGACATCCCCGGCCGCGTCGAGCGCTACGGCATGGTCATCGGCGTCAAGCCGGAGAAGATCGGCTATTATAAACAGCTCCACGCCGCGGCCTGGCCCGGCGTCCTGGCCAAGATCAAAGAGTGCCACATCCGCAACTACTCGATCTACCTTCGCGAGGTCGAGAAAGGTCAGTTTCTCCTGTTCTCCTATTTCGAATACACCGGCGACGACTTCGCCGCCGACATGGCCAAAATGTCGGCCGACCCCGAGACCCAGCGGTGGTGGAAGGAGACCGATCCCTGCCAGGCGCCCGTCCCGACCCGCGGCGAAAAGGAGTTCTGGAGCCGCATGGACGAAGTCTTCCACACGGACTGAGGACCGTCCCGCGTGAACGGCGCCTCGCGTCTGGCCATGTCCGGGGTGGACCTGGCCGTCGTCGCCGCCTACCTCGCCGGCATCGTCGGCCTCGGGCTCTGGGCGTGGCGGCGGCGCCGGACGAAGCAGGCTTCGAGCGCCCAGTACTTCCTGGCCGGCGGCACGCTCCGCTGGCCGGTCATCGGCCTGGCCCTGTTCTCGACCAACATCTCGACCATCCATCTCGTCAGCCTGGCCCAGGAGGGCTACGTCAACGGCCTGGCCTACGGGAACTTCGAGTGGATGGCGGCCTTCCTGCTCATCGTCCTGGCCCTCTTCTTCGCCCCGTTCTACATCCGGGCGCGGGTGGCGACGCTGCCGGATTTTCTGGAGAACCGCTATTCGCGGGCCAGCCGGGACTGGCTGGCCGCGATGTCCATCGTCTCGGCCGTCTTCATCCACATCGGCTTCTCCCTCTACACGGGGGCCGTCGTGCTCCGCGGCCTGTTCGGGATCGACATCAAGACCAGTATCCTCGTCACCGCCCTGCTCACGGGGCTCTACACGATCGTCGGCGGCCTGCTCGCCGTGGTCGTCACGGAATCGGTCCAAACGATCGTCCTCATCCTCGGCTCGGCCTGCGTCCTCGGCTTCGGGCTGGCCCGGATCGGCGGCTGGGGCGGTCTCATCGCCGCCGTCGAGCCGGTCAAGCTGACCGTGCTGCGAACGGCCGCCGAGACGCCGAGCCTGCCCTGGTACGCGGTCTTGCTGGGCTATCCGGTCATCGGCCTCTGGTACTGGTGCGCCGACCAGACCATCGTCCAGCGCGTCCTCGGGGCCAAGGACGAGAGGAACGCCCGGCTGGGGCCCTTATTCGCCGGATTCATCAAGATCCTGCCCGTGTTCCTTTTCGTCCTGCCCGGGCTCATCGCCTACGGTCTCGTCCGCCAAGGCGGCCTCCCGGCGCCGGAGAGCTCGGCCGATGTCTACTCGCTCCTCGTCAACAACATCCTCCCGGTCGGGCTCAAGGGTCTCGTCGCCGCGGCCCTGCTGGCCGCCCTGATGAGCACGGTCTCGGGCGCCCTCAACTCCATCGCCACGCTGTTCACCCTCGACATCTACAAGCGCTGGCGGCCGCGGGCCTCAGAGAAGCGCCTGACCTTCGTCGGCCGGGCGGTCACGTTCGCCGGCATGGTCGTGGCCATCCTCTGGTCGCCGCAGGTCGCCCATTTCCAGAGCCTGTTCCAGGGCATCACGGCCGTCATCTGCTACATCGCCCCGCCGATCACCGCGGTCTTCATCTGGGGCGTCCTCTGGCGGAAGGCCTCGGCGGCCGCCGCCCAAGCGACCCTGACGGCCGGCTCGGCCCTCGGCCTCGCCGTTTTCTTCCTGGACTGGTTCAAGGAGACGACCGGATGGAACGTGCCGTCGATGATGGCCACGTTCTACCTTTTCCTCGTCTGCTCGGCGGTCCTGGTCGCCGTCTCGCTCCTCTGTCCGCACGTTCACACGGCCGAGAGCGAGAAGCTCGTTTGGGGCCGCCCCGCCGACGCGCTCAAGGGCGCCTGGGGACCGGGGGTCCTGGACTACCGGCTGGTCGCCCTGGTCCTGTTCCTCGTGATGGCCGGGCTCTACGCGGCGTTCGGTTAGGTCAGATATTGCCGAAGCGAGGGTTGACCACGTTGCTGAAGATGGACCCGAAGCGGTAGTTCAACCCGATCTCGAAACCGAGATCGTAGCCCGTGGCCAGGCGCTTGAGCTCGAGCAGGATCTCCTCCGACGTGTAATCCCGGCCGGGCAGGGAGAGCTGGTCGCGGATGCGGCTGTAGTTGCAGCCGACGTTGAACGAAAAGCCCTTGAACAGGTTGACATAGGCGCCGAACTCGGCCCGGAGGTTGTTGTACTTCAGTTCGGGAATGACGGTCGAACCCTGGACGGAGGCGCCGATGGACCCCCAGGGCTCCTTCAGCTCGAAAACGACCTGGAGGGTTTGGCTGAAGATGTTCTCCCGCTCCTTCCCGTAGACCGTGATCTCGTAATACTCCCGCCAGGAGCAGCTCAGCCGGTACTGGACCCGGAGCTCCCGCCGGGTCGCGTCGGCGTAGGGGAAGATGTCGAACTCGACGGCCGGGCCAAGGGAATAATAGAGCCGGGCGTTGTCGTAGGTCGAGGAGTAAAGGCTGGTCCCGACGCCCCAGGACCAGTGCCCGTCAATGGCCCGGTAGAGCCCCAGTGACGTGCTCTTGCGGTTGCTGTCGCTGATGTACGTCGGCTCGTCGGGGATGTCGTAGCGGCGGTGGTTGTAGTTGGCGCTGCCGGACAGCCGGAACTTGGTCCGCTCGGTCGTCCGGTTGGCCCAGGCGCTGATCTGGTAGCTGTACCGCTCGGCCTGGTCCTCGAAATCCCCGCTGCCCCGCAGGCCCAATCCGAAGACCCAGTAGTGCCAGGGATCGGAGGCCGGCGTCGGCCGGTAGTCCTTCTTCTGGGCGTAGCTGATGGAGATGAATTCGGCGAGCGGGGTGTCGTAGACGTAGGGGATGAGCCCCTGCTTGATGACGTTGACCAGGCCGCGGCGGAACTGGTCCTCCGTGTCCGTGGGCTTGGAATAGTAGCGCAGGGTCGCGTCCTTGCCCGCGTGCCTTCTCAGGCCGAGGAAGGCCAGGGTGTACTCGTTGCCGCCGCTCCCGGTCTGCTGGCGGGTGACGATGATGTGGATGTCGGCCGCCTGGCGGTCGAGGACGTAGTTGACGAAGGTGATCTCGGTCTTGATGTACTCGAAGTCGCAGAAGCGCCGGTCGCAGTCGAGATAGACCATCGGGGCGACGCTGCGGAGCTCGTCCTGGGGGACGACCTGGGCGCCGCCGTTCTGGGCCGCGGCCGGACGCGGCGCCAGGAGGCTTCCGCCGATGAGGAGGGCCAGGACCCCGAGGGCGGCCCGGCCTTTCATGGCCGGCCCCCTTGGGCCGGCCCGCGGGTCCTGAAGAAGACCTGCGACCAGGGGATGACGTTGAGCTCCGAGCCGCGGGCGTAGGCCCGGCCGTCGAGATAGCGCTTGTAGAGCCACGACTGGATGACGTAGAGCCGGACGATCGTGCCGGCGGGCAGGTCCGCCGCCGGGATGACGATCGAGGTCCCCGGCTCGTTCGTCCGGCGGAGGAGCTCCTTGCCCGTCTTGAAATCGTAGGCCAGGACGTCGACCGGCGCCTCGAAACGATCGAACTCCCAGTGCACGCCGAGGTCTTTGCCCGTCTCGATGACGGCCGGTCGCGGCTCCGTCAGGACGAGCCAGTCCGGCAGGGGCTGGCGCTCCCTGAGGACCGGCCGGCCCTTGACCGCGATCTCCAGGTCGACCTCGGCGGGCCGGACGCATTTTTCAAAGACGACCCACTTCTCGAAGTGGTCGTCATGGAACTCGAGCTTCTCGCCGAGGGACGTGACGACGGCGTCCTTCAGGGCTTCGCCTTCTTGGGAGCCGCGGCGGAGCTCGACGTAGATCCGGACCTCGTACAGGCCGAGGTCGTTGTTGTAATCATAGCGCGACAGGCTGGCCGTCGGGTAGACGGTCCACCTGACGAAGCAGGGCTCGGCGGGCTGGGGCGTCTTCTGGTCCGGCGTCGCCTGCCCGGCCGCGAAGACCGCCGCGGCGGCGAGGACGAGGACCGCAGCGAGGAGCGGGCGTTTCGAAGACATGATCGACTCCTTTTGGGGGCATTATACAGGACTCGCTCCCTCGGCGCGAGGCGCCCGGCCGCGGTCGGACCGGCCTTGCCCCGGCCCGGCGGCTGTGCCATAATGGGCCCGCTGGACGGGACGCTCACGACGCCGCGTCCGGGGGAGAGGAGGACCGATGGGAAACACGAGGACCGTCTGGGAAGGGGACATCGCGCCGGACTTCACGCTCAAGGACCATCACAACCGGGATTTCAAGCTGTCCGAGTTCGCCGGCCGGCGCGTCCTGCTGTCGTTCCATCCGCTGGCCTGGACGCCGGTCTGCGCCGAGCAGATGAAAGCCCTCGAGAACCGCAAGGCGGAGTTCGACCGCCTCAACACGGTCGCCGTCGGCATCAGCGTCGATTCCTTCCCGAGCAAGCACGCCTGGGCCAAGGAGCTGGGCATCAAGGAGACGCGATTGCTCTGCGACTTCTGGCCGCACGGCGCCGTGGCCCACGCCCTGGGCCTGTTCCGCGAGGAGGACGGCTTCTCCAACCGGGCCAACATCGTCGTCGACGAGGGCGGCCGGATCGTCCTCATCAAGGACTATGAGATCCCCCAGCTGCCGGACTGCGACGAGATCGTCGCCTTCCTGAAGAAGTGAGCGCCGGCGGGCGGATCCTCATCACCGGGGCCTCGGGCTTCATCGGGCGGTCCCTCGCCCGGGAGCTCGCGGCGGGCGGCCATGAGATCATCGCCCTGACCCGGAACCCGGATACCTCCCGCGGCCGGCTGCCCGTTGGCGTTTCCCTGGCCGCGTGGGACGGCCGCACGGCCGCCGGATGGGGCGGGCTCGCGGACGGCGCGCGGGCCATCGTCAACCTGGCCGGCGACAATCTGGCCGAAGGCCGTTGGACCAAGGCCAAGAAGGCCCGCATCCTGGCCAGCCGGGTCGAGGCCGGGTCCGCGGTCGTCGAAGCCGTCCGGGCGGCCCGGACGAAGCCCCGCGTCCTCGTCCAGGCTTCGGCCGTCGGGTTCTACGGCTCCGCCGGGGACGAAGAGCTCGACGAGGATTCGCCGGCCGGGGCCGGCTTCCTGGCCGGCGTCGTCCGGGTTTGGGAAGACTCCACGAGGGCCGTCGAAGCGCTCGGCGTCCGCCGCGCCGTCATCCGGTCGGGGCTGGTGCTGGGCGCCGGCGGCGGCGTCTGGCCCCGCCTGGCCCTGCCGTTCCGCTTCTTCGCGGGGGGGCCGCTCGGCCGCGGGCGCCAGGCCTTCTCCTGGATCTCGCTCGAAGATGAGGCCCGGGCCATTCGCTACGTCGTCGAGAACGAGGAGCTCGCCGGGGCCTTCAACCTCACGGCTCCGGGCCCGCTCCGTCAGAGGGAATTCTGCCGCGTCATCGGCCGGGCCCTGCGAAGGCCCTGCTGGCTGCCCATCCCGGCCCCGCTCCTAAAAATGATTTTCGGAGAGAAGGCCCGGGAAACGCTCCTCGCCGGACAGCGCGTCCTGCCGCGGCGGCTCCTGGCCGCGGGCTTCGTGTTCCGTCACCCCGACGCGGCCTCGGCCGTCGCCGCCCTCCTCAGATAAGGACCTCCCGCGGGATCTCGCGGAGGTTGAAGTTCGAAGCCATGCTCCGGCAGTAGGCTCCGGCGCAGAGGACGGCCAGCACGTCGCCGCCCTCGGGAAGAGGCATGAGCCGCTCCCGGCCGAAGACGTCCCCGGTCTCGCAGATGTTCCCGGCCACCGTGACCCGGGCCTTGACCGGTCCGTCGACGCGGCCGGCGTTGACGATCTCGTGGTGGGCGGAGAGATAAATGGCCGGCCGGGGCACGGTATTGAACGTCCCGCCGTCAACGCAGGCGAAGATATTGCCGTAGCTCTCCTTGACGTATTCGACGCCCAGGAGCAGGACGCCGGCGTCGCCGACGAGATATTTCCCGGGCTCAATGGCCAGGGCTTTCACGCTCAAGCCGGCCCTGGCCACCGCGCGGGAGAGGTTGGCGATGTGGTCCTCGACGGGGAAGACGGACCGGCTCTTCAGGTAGCGCGGGCCGAAACCGCCGCCGAAATCCAGGAATTCGAGGGGGAAGCCGGCTTTCTCGACCTCGCGGGCCTTGCGGACCATGCGGTCGACCGCGGTCCGGACCATCGGGAAATCCTCCTTGACCCAGCCCGAGCCGAGGTGCTGATGGATGCCGACGGGATGGAAGCCCAGCTTCCGGGCCCGGGCGAAGACGCCGAGCACCTTTTTCGCTTCGACGCCGAACTTGATGGGCGTCCCGTCGGACGACCGCTTCCCGGCCGTGATGACCCGGGCGTTGATGCCCCGTCCGATGCCGGGGTTCCAGCGCACGGAGACGCGGATCGCCTTGGACGGGAAATCGCGCTTGACCTCGCTCATGAGGTCGATCTGCTCGGCGGCGTCGATGTTGATGGTCAGGCCGTCGACGGCGAAGACCGAGCGGAGATCGGCCCGGCTGACGCTCGTCCCGGTGAAGATGATGCGCTCGGCCGGGAAGCCGGCCTTGAGCGCCGTCTCGACCTCGCAGGGCGAGACGGCGTCGATCCAGGCGCCGCGCCGCTGGAGCAGCCGGAGGATGCCCCGATGGGGATTGGCCTTCATCGCGTAGCAGATCCGGGCTTGGAGCGGGGAATGGCGGGCCAGGGCGGCCTCGAGGCCGGCGTAACGCTCCAGGATGCGGTCCTTCCCATAGATGTAGAGCGGCGTCCCGTAGCGCTCGGCTAGCGCGGCCGCGTCGCGGCCGGCGATGAGGAGCCTGTTCTTCCGGACGGCCAGAAAATCCGTTTCCCACCAGTTCATGACGTCCCTCCCGTGTCGTTCGTTCCGTCCGGCCCGTCCTCGTCGAAGAGGCCCCGTTGGCCGGCCTTGATGGCCCGGACGATCTCCCGCAGGACAGGGTACTTCTCGAGCATCAGCTCGGGGACATCCACCTTCTCGCCGGTGATCATGTTCCTGATCTGGAGGGCGTTGGCCATGGCCTGTCCCCGGTAGTGGTTGTTCGTGATGATATAGACCTTGCCGCTCTTGCGGCCCAGGTCCTTGATGCGCGCAACCCAGTCGTCGAGCTCGCCCTTGGCGTAGAGGTAATCGTAACGGTCGTCGCGCCCGGCCCCCTCGCGGAACCAATTCTTGTAGTTGCGGCCGTGGAGGCGGACGTAGGCGAAGTCGGGGTTCGTGCTGACCGCGGAGGGCCCGATCGATTCGCCGATGACGGGCTGGTCGATGTTGCAGAAAGCGGCCCCGTGCTCCTCGAGCAGGCCGTAGAAGGCGGGATCGTCCCAACCCGCGTGGCGGACCTCGACGGCCAGGGGATACCCGGCGAAGGTCTTGAAGAGGCGCCGGAGATATTCCGTATTCTCGGGCGTGTTCCGGAAGGACCAGGGGAACTGGGCGAGAAGGGCCGCCAGCCGCCCCTGGAGCCGGACGAGGTCGGCCGCCTGGCGGACGTCGTCGACGTCCTTTTGGGCGAAGCCCTCACGGGCGTGGGTGAAGGCCTGGAAGAGCTTCAGGGACAGGAGGAATTCCGGGCGGCTCTCGAGCCTCTTGAGCCACGAACGGACCATGGCCGGAGGGGCGGGGCGGTAGAAGGTGCTGTTGATCTCGACGATGTCGATGAACGCGGGAAGGTAGGAGAGGGCGTGGAAGCCGCGGGCCTTCGCGGCCGGGTAGACGATCCCGTCCCAGTCCTCGTAGCTCCAGCCCGCCGTGCCCACGAAGTACCTAGCCATGCTCCGGATATTCTACGCCCCGCGCGCCCGAATCACAATTGTGCTATGGTAGGCGCGGAGGACGAATATGGGCGAAGCGAAGGCCGATTTCGCGGCCGAGATCGCGGCGGCGTACGAGCGGATCAAGGCGGACATCAAGCGCACGCCGGTCGAATATTCCGGGGCGTTGAGCCGGGAGACCGGCGCGGAGGTCTTCATCAAGTGGGAGTGCGACCAGACCACGGGCTCGTTCAAGCTGAGAGGCGCGCTCAACAAGCTCCGGTCGCTCCCGGCGGAGGAGAAGCGCCGGGGGGTCGTCTCGGCCTCGACCGGCAATCACGGACTGGCCATCAGCCACGCTTCGCGGCTCGAAGGCGTGTCGCTCAAGCTCTTTCTCCCCGAGACCGTCGCCGCGGTCAAGAAGGAACGGATCGAGGCTATGGGCGTCGACGTCGAGGTCAAGGGCGCGAGCTGCGACAAGGCCGAGATGCTGGCCCGCGAATTCGCCGCCCGCAGCGGCCGCGTCTTCGTCTCGCCCTATAACGACCGGGATATCGTCTTCGGGGCCGGCACGGTCGGGCTCGAGCTCGCCGCCGATCTTGGCCGGTTCGATGAGGTCCTCGTCCCCGTCGGCGGCGGAGGGCTCATCGCCGGGATCGCCGGGTTCCTCAGGGCGGCCCGTCCGTCCGCCCGCGTCGTCGGCGTCGAGCCCGAGACCTCGGCTTTCATGGCCGCCTCTATCGCCGCCGGCCGCCTCGTCGATATCGACGAGCGGGAGACGATCGCCGACGCCGTGGCCGGGGGGATCGAGCCCGGAGCGATTACCTTCCCCCTCTGCCGGGACCTCGTCGCCGCCATCGAGGTCGTCCCCGAGAACCTGATCGCCCGGGGCCTGGCCCGCCTCGAGGCTCTCCACGGCCGGATCGTCGAAGGGGCCGGGGCGCTGCCTTTCGCCGCCCTGCTCCGGTCTCCCGGGAAATGGGCGGGCCGGACGGTCGTCGCTGTCGTGAGCGGCGGCAACATCGCCCCCGAGCGGTTCCGGGCCATCGTCAACGCCCTTGGCTGATCTCTCCCGCCCGGAGCCCTTGCCCGCCGCGCGGGCTTTGTTCTAAGATAGGGAGGACCGGCCATGAACAGATCGGCGCTCTCCTTCGGTCTCGCGGCCGCCCTGCTCGTCCTGCCGTCCTGCCGCGAGAAGGCCGAACCACCCGCGCCGTCCGGCGCGCCCCGGCCCTATGCGATCGGGATCCTCCAATCGGTCGATTCGCCGACCGCGAACGAGGTCCGCCGCGGCATCCTCCAGGCGCTCTCCGAGGCCGGCCTCCGCGACGGCCAGGAGGTCGTCGTCACCATCCGCATCGCCAACAACGACATCGCCGAGGTCCAGCGGATGGCCCTCGAGCTGGCCGACGGGCGCGCGGACATGATCGTGCCCCTTTCGACCCAAGCGCTCCAGGCCGCCATCCTGGCCGTCCGCCGGACGCCCATCGTCTTCGGGGCCGTCGCCGTGCCTTACCTCGTCGGGGCGGGCACGTCCGCGGCAAGCCATCTCGGGCACGTCACGGGGGTCGTCTCGACCGGGCCGGTCCGCCAGACGATGGCCCTCATCCGGGAGGTCCTGCCGCAGGCCCGGCGGATCGGCTCGCTCTGGACCTCTTCCGAGATCAACTCGGAATATTATCTGGACTTGGCCCGGGAGGCCGCGGCCGGGCTCGGCTTCGAGCTCGTCGCCATCCCCGTGACCGGGCCGCACGAGATCCACGCCTCCCTCCAGCGCCTGCTCAACGAAAAGGTCGACGTCCTCTATCCGATGTCGGACAACACCCTCAACAGCTCGTTCGACGCCATCGGACGTGCGGCCGAGGAGTCCGGCCTGCCGCTCTTCGGGAGCTTCCTGCGGGCGGTCGAGTTCGGCGCCTGCGCGGCGCTCGGGTACGATTTCTACGAGATGGGGCTCAGGACGGGCCGGCTGGTCGT
>Ga0316622_100000175_pt1 | contig 33035 bp, 25 predicted proteins | sample OWC_Aug_OW2_C1_D_FD_207646 | JGI IMG/M metagenome (GOLD analysis project Ga0316622, IMG submission 207646) | Wetland soil microbial communities from Old Woman Creek delta, Ohio, United States - OWC_Aug_OW2_C1_D5_C | ecosystem: Environmental > Terrestrial > Soil > Wetlands | place: USA: Ohio... | reverse complement strand
CACCTAGCTTTACACATCTTTCCAGTTCGGCGATGGTGGAGGTTGGGACGGATCCTGAGAAATCGAGCCCGCACCACACTTCGATGCGGTCGGGGTATCTCCCGAAAACGGCCGCCGCGTTATCGAATGCCTTCCCGGTACCGCAAAAGAGGATGGTTTTTCCAATGCCGCATTCATCCATGTTTTTCAACAGTTCGGCGGCGGCCTTGTTCAAATCGCCGCCTCCGCGGGGGGCGTGCATGTGCATGTCGATGGCCGGATACTTAGCCTTCAGGACCGGCGTCTGGGGCGTCTTGAAAATGGATTGCGGCCTGTAATCCTTCAGGAGCAGCGTGTCCTGCAATCCCGCCTCTCCTATCTGACGCTGCTGTGCTTGCGAAACCAAGATGATTACGGAACACAGCGACAAGAACAGTAAACCCTTCATCAGAAGTTTCTTCATTGGGTTTTCCTCGCATTTATTGTGGCCACCGATTTCACTGATTCCTTCAGTCCAAGTTGATACCGTTTCCCTGCTTTGCATCCCATTTCTGCAGGACGTCTTGATATTAACCTACTCCGAAACGCCTGTGCTCCGCAAAAACTTCGCACAAAGCCGGTCATCACTCCCTCGACTCTCAGGCAGCAGCCTTGGCGAGTCGATATTCATGATATCCATGGCCATGCAGGATGCCACGGATCATATTGCGCGCCATGGCTCAACCCTGCTCGGTCCCGGATGCAATACCGACGGACCTTTTGCGGAGCCTGGGAACTCGTAGCTACCGCTTTTTCAATCCGGACCAGATTTTCGGAAGGGACGGGTTCCCGAATGGCGAGCGAATCCTCGTTTTGGCTACTGACCGTCCTGAATCAGACGACGAGACGGATTGAATATATGCGGTGGCCGTATGGGATGGCACGATGACTTCACTGGAGAGCCCGCGCGGCCCTTTCGAAATGCCTGAGATTTCCGGGGACGGGAGTCAGATTGCGTACATCGCGGCCCGCGAAGACGGTCCTCACCCACACGATCTCTACCTCAAAACAATCAACGGCGGCGGAACGAGAAACCTGACAGGCCAAAGCATCGACGGTCCTGTCGGGCACTACGTCTGGCTGAAGGACGGCACCATTCTGGCGGCAGTAAGCTCGGGATTCAGAAACCTGTTTACGTGGATTGCCACCGATGGTCAGGTTCGGGCTGTGCCGGGCTGGAGCGTCAATCCGTCGGACTTCTCGGTCGCAGATGACGGCATCATAGCGTTTGTAAGCGGGAACGCGACTCAGCTGCCGGAGCTCTGGCTTTGGAACGGGAGTTCACCTCCCGAGAAGGTCTCTTGTTTCCAGGAGAGCTGGTCGAAGATAGCCCTCCTCCAGCCTGAGCTGATCCAATACAGGAGCTTCGACGGCACGAGTATCGAGGCGTCTCTACTGAAGCCCGTCGGATACCGGGACAATACGCGCGTACCTCTTGTAGTGCTGGTTCACGGCGGGCCGACCGGCAACTGGAGCGACCGGTTCGACGCATGGGGCCAGATGCTGGCGTCCCGCGGTTTTGCTGTGCTCAATCCCAACGTTCGCGGCTCGACCGGGTACCTCCACCGCTTTCTCGAAGCCAACCCGGCCGATTGGGGCGGTGGCGATTTCAGGGACATCATGTCGGGGGTGGATTACCTGATCGGGCGCGGAGTAGCAGCCCCGGACCGGCTCGGCATCGGCGGATGGTCGTACGGCGGCTACATGGCCGCCTGGGCGATCACACAGACAAACCGGTTCAAGGCGGCGGTTGCAGGTGCCGGAATGTCGGACCTGGCCAGCGAGTTCGGGACCGAGCCAAAGCCCGCATATGATCGCTGGTACTATGGACTGCCCTGCGAGAATCCGGAGAGGTTCGCCAAGAGCTCGCCGATCGCCTACATCAAGAAGGCCCGGGTTCCGACCTTGATCCTGCAGGGAGAAGCCGACACGAAGGATCCAATCGGCCAGAGTCAGCAGCTGTGCCGCGGCCTGAAGTACTATGGAGTGAAATCGGAGTTTGTCGTCTATCCGCGTGAAGGTCACAGCATCAGGGAGGAAAAACATCAGCTAGACATGTACCGCCGGATCCTCGCCTGGTTCGAGACCTATCTGAAGCAGCATGAAGCCGGGAATTCCTGACAGCAATCTGCGAACAGGGGACAGCCGTTTGCTGTTGTGCGTGGATGACCTCCTCCGTGGAAAGGACGTTATCTGAACTGCCGGTAAATATTGAAACCGAGCGCCCACGGGCCGTCTGCGTTGACCCCATAGTGAGCCGGGGTAAAGTCCCTGCTGCGCGAAACCAGGACCGTGAAGACGTGGCGCCATGTCTGGACATTGAACCCGATCGTGACAGTAGAGTGCGCTTCCCCGAAACCGCCGAAACCCGCAAGGCGGGGCACCCACTCGGCCGACACGGAGTAGCGCGGATGCAGCGCGAAGTTGCCTCCGAAGCCAAGTGAAAAGGTGTCGTTGTGCTCAGGGTGGATCGCGAGATCCGGATTGTTCCGCACATCAGTGTCATTGCGACTGTTGAAAACCATCGTCGGGACCACGTAGGTCCTCAGTCGTTTGTAGTCCCAGGATGTCGCCAGCTGCACGTAGGGGGAGTACTGCCGCAGGAAGTTATTCTCCCCTTCGACGCCACCGACCAGGGACATCTTCCAGAATGACTTCTCATTCTTGTGGATCGAATACGCCCCGGCGAAGGAAATGACGGCAGGTGCGTAACTCGACTGTGCCACAGCAAAGCGCGCTCTGGTGACCGCCACGCTCAATCGATCGGTAGGAGCGTACCCCAGTTCCAGGTTGATGTTCCCACCCTCATCGATGCCCAAGGCGTTGCCCAGACTGGCGTCCTCGAGCGGCCCCAGAAATCTGTGCTGGACTGTGAAGAACCATTCGCCGCGCTTGAACGCCTTCGGAGCGGGCAGATCCAGAAGCCGGGTGTTGGTACTCACGCGCAGGGGCCGTTTTTCTACGCTCCTCTCGGGAACCGAGCCACCCGCAGTGAATGTCCCTTCGACACCGCTGTAGGCGCCCGCCGTGTAGATGTAGTCACCCGTCGGGTCACCGCTGCTGTTGGCAGCATTACCGGCCGCGTTGAACAGGACCGGCCCTCCCCTGGGATCGGGAGCCACCCAGTTGAAGTGGAATTCGACCGGGCCGTCCGCAGTGTGCTCACGGTTTCCCACGGACGTGTGTTCAATGTACTGGACCCCGCCGGCTTCCTTCACCTGCGTCATATCGTCGACAGGAGAGAGCTTGCCGGCCTGGGTTCCCGAGCTCATGTGACGGACCGACAGCTCAAATCCCCAGCGTGATTGGCCCGGCTGGCCGATGACCACGGTAATAGGATATGAAGTCCCTTCGCTGTAGATCTTTGGCACCCCCAGTATGTGGAATACGCCCCCGATGGTCCGCCCCTGGTTCAGATCGTAGCTGGAGTGGCACATCACGCATGTCTTCTCGCCGAAGCCGCCGGTCAGTTGCGGCAGCGGTCCGGCTGAAAAAGCGAACAGCAATCCGTGGACGATGATGACCAGACACGGCACAAGGATAAGAAGATAGCGCGGACGCATGAGAGACCTCCTCGAGAATGGAAAGGGGGCCCTTGCGGCCCCCGACGCTTCGTCAGGCAGCTCGCGTCTTCATAGATGATCCGGCGCTGCCGCCTGATGCTTGTTTTCAGTTGATGCCTGGAGCCTTGGAAGGAATCACCGGAACGGCCGTAATCAGCCCCTGGTCCAACACCAGGGCGACGACACTGAATGCCTCCCCGGTCTGCGCAATCAAAACCATCGAGCCCTGGAACGTCAACAGCGACGGGACATCCTGGTGGAGAAATCTGGCCACCTGCTGCCGGGGCCCAAGCGGATTGAGCTGGGGGAGATTCAGCGTCTGCACGACATGCCCGTTGACGTCGACGACATCGATCTTGACGTTGATGTTGGCATTTGAAGGATTGGCAATCGCATACCCGGTGAAACGATTCTGCGCCCCGTTATTATCGAGGGGAATGGTCGCGACATTCAGGAAAGTGCCGGCCAGAACACCGGCAACCGTCGTGAGTTTCCCTCCCTGACTGAACGCGAATGTGCCAACGCCACCAAGCGTACCGCCGCTGCTTTCGACGCGCCCCCAGCCGGTCACCGTTGCTTCGGAAGGATTGACCGGGCTCGCGGTTATGAACTGCGTTCCTCCTGAGTGAATCGGACCTATACTGAACGAGTCTCCCGTTGCCGGGGCCGCCGGCGGCGCCGTGAACGTGGCGGTCATCGGGCTGCCGTTTCCGGCCGTCAGTATCAAAACCCCGGTGAGGTCCGTCCCACCTGTGTTGAGCAGCGTGAAGACGGTTTGGTACCCCCCTCCAATCGCGACCTGGGAAAACAGAGCCGTCGTCGTGTTTAAGCCGATGGGTCCAGGATCGGTCAGCAACATCCGGACAGGCGGCGTGCCGACAGGCAGGCTCACGCCGCCCTGAGCCGCGAAAGTCATCCCGGGACACAAGCTCAGACAGGAGACCCCAATGATTAGTGAACCTAGGAATACGGAGTACTTGAAGAGTGCCTTCATCGGTCACCCCCTAAAATCTGCACTGACGCCCGAGTTGGGCGGCTCCAATGATCCGCACTACTACATTTTTACTAAATCTACTTCACCGCCTCCCGGCCGTCAACATTCGTTTCCCGGCCGGGCAGCGCGGACCGGCCCATCCACTTCCTCAACTCATGCAGGCGTTCACGGTAGGAACCGCTGCTGTCGCGTTCGGCAACGAAGGCGATCTCCCCCTCGGCCTCTGCCCTCCTGCCTTGGGCAACCAGAACGTACGCGCGAAGGTATCGCTCTTCGAGCGAGTCGGGACTGAGTTTCTCGAGTCGTCCGAGCGTCGACAGAGCTCCCTCGAAGTCGCCCATCTGTACCTGTACCCCTGCCATGCTCCGGTATGCGGGCCGGTATCCCGGGCTGATGCGCACGACCTCGCGATACTCTCCCAGGGCGCCCCGGAGGTCGCCTCGCATCATGAACAGGTTCGCCAGCGTCTGGTGAGCCTGCCAGTTGCGCGGATCGGCGTCGATTGCCTTTCTGTAGTATTCATCTGCAGGTCCGAATCGGCCCGCCTTTTGAGCCAGCCATCCAAGGTTGTAGAGCGCCGCCGCATATCGGGGCCGCAGCTCCACTGCCGCAAGAAACGCGGCTCGCGCCTTCTCCGGATCGGTCTCCAGAAGTGATACGCCCAGATTGTAACGTGCTCGCGCATTCCAGGGCGCCTTCGACACCGCATCCTCCCAAAGACGCACGTTGTCTCCCCAGACCCAGGTGCGCTGCCTGAACAGGAACGCGCAGGCACCGACGACGAGCACGACGCAGGCGAGCCACGAGACACGCCGCAACCGCCCGCAGCCGGCCCGGCCTAGAACCAGGACGGCACCGCCCCACGCGAGCAGAATCGATCCGGCGATCATGGGCATGTACAGCCGGTGCTCAAACAGAAGGTCGGTACTCGGCACCACGGACGATGTCGGGGCGAGAAGTATGAGGAACGAGCCGGCCAGGAAGCATGGCGTTGGACTGACATGCCGGAACCGGATCAGGGCTGCGACGATCCCCGCCGCCAGAGCGAGGCACAGGATGGAATAAGGCGACAGGAGTGGCGCGGCTCGGAAATCATGATCGACAGACAAGCCCGCCGGCCAGACAAGCATGCGGAGATATGTCGCAAGAGCCTGCGCCTGCGCCGGGAAGTAGCGGAGCGATTCTCGTGTCAGCGGCAGGCCGATCGTCCGGTCGGCGGCGCTCCGAAGGCCGAAGAGCAGCCACGCAACGCCGAGGGTCATCGCGGCAGCGAGCGGTACCCACACTTTCCACGACGCGGAAAGCCACGAGCGAAAAGCGTCCGAGTCATCCGCTCGGATCCAGGCATAGAGGATCAGTATAGCCGGAAGGACCAGCGCCGATTCCTTGCTGGCTGCTGCGAGAACGAAGGAAGCAGCAGCCAGTGCGTGGAAAACCCATGGCCTTCTCGCACGGCTGCTCAGCAACCAGGAGCTCAACGCCAGGAGAGAAAAGGATGCCGCCAGCAGCGCGGAGCGCTGATACACATAGTTTACCGCCTCGCTTTGAATCGGATGAACGGCGAACAGGGCCCCTGCGGTCAGCGGGATCATCGCCCAGGCGCGCGCGGACGGGACGTCCGGCGCTCTTTTCAACAGCAAATGGGAGAAGACGTATACCCCGAGAACGTTCGCCAAGTGAATCAGCAGGTTCACCAGGTGATAGCCGAAGGGGTTGGCTCGCCCCGCCTGGTAGTTCCAATAGAAAGTGAGGTACGTCAGTTGGCGACTCTGTGTCGGCTGAAAAACAAAAAGCGGCCCTGCCGGCTCTGTCACCTGAGCACTTTGCAGAAAAAGAGCATCGTCAAAATGGAACGGGTTGTGCAACGCCCCCCAGCCGGCCCATAGAGTCAGCGCAGCAAGCACGGCAATCTCAGGGACAACCGCCAACCATCGTCTCGTCATCTGAGTGAAGGCCTCCGTCACGGCGTAGCGGGACATCACGGGGCGAGACCCGATTGATCACCGGCTCAGACCACGGCATCACAAATGCGAGCGCGGCTTCGGGCAGGAAATGCGCGGTCGGTTGACGCGGGTCCCGTTCAGGGCGCAAGAGAGCTTGCGGCGTGTGCCACAGGATCCGGAGGTCCTCCCAGAAGGACCAGTGCTCGATGTATTCGAGATCGCAGCGCAGGCGTTCTTCCAGGGAGGTGTCGCCCCGCCAGCCGCGAACTTGCGCCCGGCCTGTTATTCCTCCACGAACTTCGAGGCGTCTCCCGTATCCGGGAAGCGCTTCTTCCAAATGTGCCTGGAATTCGGGCCGCTCCGGTCTCGGGCCGACCAGGCTCATATCTCCCTTCAACACATTCCAAAGCTGTGGGAGTTCATCGATACCGTATCGGCGCAGGAACCCTCCCAACCGTGTGCAGCGGGGATCATTCCTCACCGCCCAGGTCGGGCCGCCCTGCAGCTCTGCGTCGATGAACATGGTGCGCAGCTTGAACATCAGAAACTTCCTTCGTCCTAATCCTACTCGGGGTTGAACGAAGAAAGCCGGACCCGGGGTGCCGGCCCGTATGCAAAGTGCAGCCAGCAGTACCGGCAAGCCCAGGAGAACCAAGCCGGCAAGGGACAAAGCGACGTCCGTGCACCGTTTCGCTGCGCCCGCGATGCCGGCAAGTGAGGCGTGCCGGAGCGAGCCTGGCCGGCAAGGCAAAACCATACCTGCATCCGGCCGCGGACCCGTGTGCGCCGGCACTTGACCGCAGAACGAGCGCCACTTCTCCCCGATCTCCTCACGCATGGCTCTGCGAAAATTCCCGGTTGAGAATCTCTCGGCGTTGGACCGCAGGCGTGCCTGGTCGAACGGAGTTTTCTCAAGGCGCCGGACCGCCTCGGTCAGGCTGTCGGCCGCCTGCCTCGGGAACAGGACGCCGGTCTCTCCTTCGACGACGGACTCCAGGGAACCCCCAGCGGCGAAGGCAACGACAGGTCGCCCGCATGCCTGGGCTTCGAGCGATACCAGGCCAAAATCCTCCCGGGCTGTAACGATCACGGCCCGACAGCCGCGGTAGAGATTGCGCAGTTCTTCGTCGCTCACGAAACCTGTGAACAGGATGTTGTCTGCGGCTTTCTTGCGCAGTTTGCCAAAATTCGGTCCGGCACCTGCGATGACAAGCGGCGAGCCAAGACGGTTGAAAGCGTCAACCGCAATATCTACGCGCTTGTATGGTACCAGCGCCGACACCACGAGGTACGCGCGGGGTTCGCTGCCATTCTGCGAAGGGGAGAAAAACTCCGTATCTACAGGCGGGTAAATGACGCTCGCCTCACGGTCGTAGTAACGGGAGATCCGCTGCTGCACGTGGAGAGAGTCGGCGATGAAATGATCCACGTGATCGGCGGTCGCGCGATCCCATTCTCGCAGCCGCGGGGTCATCGCACGAAGCGCTGTGGCGCGAATCTTCAGTCGATCGGCATACTGGAAGTAGTCCGGCTGCATATCCCAGATGAAACGCATCGGTGTGAGGCAGTAGCAGATGTGCAGTGCTCCGGATGGCTTCCGGACTGCCTTCGCTGCCGTGTGGTTGATGCTGATGATCAGATCGAAGCCGCGGAGATCCAATCGGGACACGGCCCAGGGAAAAAGCGGAAGCAGGTAACGGTAGTATCTCCCCGCGCCGGGAAGCCGGTTCAGCCGCGACGCGTGAATAGGCATGGCTTCTATGCGCCGGCTGACAGATCCCTTTCGGTGAAACAGGGTAAAGATCGAGGCGTCGGGGTACAACACGCACAACTGTTCCAGGACGCGCTCGCCACCGCGCATGCCTGTCAGCCAGTCATGCACCAGTGCTACTCTCATTCAAACCGCCCCCGAGAGCAGTTCAGCCCGGGAGTAGGCTGATGATCTGAAAACGGTCGAAGATCGGCGCGCAGCCGGGATTCCGAGAACCCCTGCCGTTCTTCGAAGTCACGAGAATCCTAGTATCCCGCCGGCGGCATTGTCAAATCTGTTGCCGGGGCAGTCTGCCGAGGGTAGACTTCAGAAAGCCTATATTAAGGCAGACAGCTCTACCATGAGACCGGATCCCGAATCGGGACAGCGAGCCGCCGCCTCGTGGGCGCTCACCATCGATCGTTTCCTGATCGTCCTGATGACACTCGGGTTTTACGGTCTCCTCATGCTGCGTTATCCTATCATCTATGGCGGCGATCCGGTCATCCGGATCGTCAACTTTCCCAGCATCATGATGGGACATCAGCTTCCCCTGCTGCAGTTCCTTCTTCACTGCGCGATGCTGTGGTTTTATGGGCCTGACGCGGTCTTCTGGCTCATGGCGCTGATATCTGCAGCTGCATGCGCGGGCATCCATGCACTGACCTGGGAAATCACCTGCAGTCGCCCCGCCGCCTGGGCAGCCTCCCTTCTGTATGCCACGCACCCTTTCGTCCTCTACTATTCCCGTGTTCCGTATCAGGAGCCGCTGCTGGCGGCAGGGATGGCCTGGGGATTCTGCTATCTGTTCCGTCCGGAGTCGCCGTCGAACTCCCTGCTCTCGAGCACGTTCTTCGGACTAGCCTGCTTCTCGCGGTATGAGGGCTGGATCGCGGCGTTCGCGGCCGCCGTCTATTACGTTTGGCGGTCGGGGCAGGGGAAATCGAGACTCACATCCACTTCCATTGTTCGATCGATCGCACTCTTTGGCTGGGCACCGGCAATCTGGATCATCTGGAACCGCGACCTGAGTCCTCCGGCGTCATTTGTCCTGAGCCTCGGGTTTGAGCCAGGCCGGTTATACCGGCCCTATTTCGTCATGAAATCGGCTCTCTGGTGGACGGAGTCAGCCGTTGTCCTGATGGCTCTGGCCGGATTTGTCTACACGCGGCTCGACGTCCGGAGCCGGCAGAAGAAACAGGCCGACGCGCTTCTTGTACTTCTGATGCTGCTCCTGGCAGCGCTCGTCTTTTCCGCTCACGGAATCCAGCCCGATCCCGTGCGGTTGGTCACGGAGCGGGAAGCCTTCATTCCGGTCAGTCTCCTGGTTCTCTATGCCGGCGTCGGCACCGGCTGGCTATGGAACGAATGCCGGAAACAGATCGGAGGCGGCGCTCTTCTGCGCTTCTTCATCCCTTTGCTGGCACTCGCAGTGGCTGCGGGATACGGCGTCAACCGCGGCATCCACCGAGTGGCTGAGAGCAATTCAGACACGGAGCTGAAGACAGATTATCAGGTGGCGCAGTTCCTGTCCCTCAGGAACGCGGGCAGTCTTGTTCTGGCCGCACCGCTGCCGCGGGGTGAGCTGGAGCGTTACCTGGAGAGCGTTGAAAAGCGGAGCGGGACCAAAGGCAGAGAGAGCGCTCTGAGACAACTGCAGAATGTAGAGACGACTCCTCTGGACTATCAACGCGTGCTCATGTTTTCGTGGATGGGCAGAGAAAAGGTAATCGCGGCAGATCGACTTCGGGACATGCCGCCCGCCGCTATCGAAGCGTTCCTGCGCGAGAAGCAGATCGAGTACCTTGTCGTTTTCTCGGATTTCAAGCCGACCGCGGAGCATGAGAAGATCATCATGGACCTTCATGCCGGGCCGGGATCTCCGGATGTGGAAATACGCAACGAAGGCAAGACGGCAAGGATATATTCAGTTCGGTTTTGACAAGCCTGATTCGCTCGCAACATGAAGCCGGCACTCGTACCAACACAGGATCCACTGGGATGCACGATTCTTACCGAGTTCGCGGGCACTTTCTCGCCCCTGGGCGTTGCATTGCAGCTCGAGACGAACAGCCGGGAAGTCCTGGAGGCCTGCCGGGCCAGTTTCGGTCCATATGGCGGGACTATCCCACGGTCGCGAAGATCGTTGTTCACAATAAAGCTGCTGGTGGATGAATCCTTCACGGCGACTCCGCCCTGGCCTGACGTCGTCTTCCGCCGCCAGGGAGACATCTTCTACGCCTCTGCCGGGAATCAGAACGTCGCCGTGGCAGATCTGCGGCAGCGGCAGGCCTTCGGTTTCGTCTCTCCGGCCATGGCCGGGGATCGAGAATTCCTTCAACGCAATTTCGTTGAGTGCCTGGCCCTCACGATGATGACGCGTGGGAGAGGGGCGACGCACACCTATGTCCACGCATCCGCGGTGGCGAGAGGCGAGAAGGGCCTGATCCTTTCCGGCCCACGCGAGTCAGGCAAGAGCACTCTGGCCTACGCGTGTGCCAGGCGCGGTTTCAAGATCGTGGCTGACGACGTCGTCTACCTGAGATCAGGGCGAAGCATGACCGCATGGGGAAGGCCGTGGCGGTTACGTTTGCTGCCGGACTGCGGCCGCTTCTTCCCCGAGTTGTCAGAAAAGGCGGAGAGCATAAGGAGCGCCGGCAAGGAAATCGTAGAGATCGACGTGCCGGAACTTCTGCCCGGCACGGCGCAAGCCAGTTGCGTTCCAAGGGCCCTATTCTTCCTGAAACGGTCATCGACCCGGGCAAGGTGCGAGCCGCTTGGGGCAGACGAGGCGCTTGGTCTTCTGGCGCGGGAATTAGTTTATGACACGCCTGAGGTCATCGAAAGGCATCGCCGTGCCTGGGCCGCGCTCGTGATCAGGGGATCCTATGCCCTGCACTGGGAAGGAGCACCGGAAGCCGCGGTTGACCTCCTGGAGTCATTTCTTGGTGCCTGATATGCCGGTCGTTGGGTCTCGCCATGATTGATCTCGGCTCCCGGGTGCGCCTTGCACTGGCCCAAAGCCTTAGCCCAGCCGGCGCCCCGGAATTCAACCTCGACTCGTCCGGATGGGAAGCCTTCTGGATCAGCGCACGTGATCATTGCCTGGTTCCTTACTTGCACAAGCGCTGGTCCGCATCGGGGAACCCGGAGGCCCTGCCTCCTGAAATCGCCGGCCGATTCGCAGCCGGCAGGCAGGACAACGCAGAACGCAACCGGCGCTTGCTCATCCTGCTGAGCGAACTCCTGTCGGCGCTGCGGGAGCGCGGGATCAACACGCTGGTCTCGAAGGGATTGCCGCTGGCGCAGGCTTACTACGGCGACCCCGGGCTGCGCGTCCTTTACGACCTCGATCTGTTCGTAAGATCGGAGGATAGCGGGCAGGCTATTGACGTTCTGCGGAACATCGGTTACCAGCCCTTCCTCTCAACGCGAGGCAGCGAGTCGGGCCGCCCGTTCTGGAGACCCCGGGAGTATGCCTGGGATGCCGAGGGTGTGTTCGATCCGAACCGTCCCGTCATGGTTGAGTTGCATACGAGGCCATGGGAGCCGCACTGGCATGGCTTCAGGCTGGAATGCACGCTGGATCCCTGGCGAGGTGTAAGAGTCGTGGAGGTCGGCGGGGTCACACTTCAAGTCCCGGGAGAGGAGCAACTCCTGGTTCAGCTGGCGGTCCACTACTCGTGCAATGTGCTGGAGTGCAGCGCGCGTCTCATGCACCTCCTGGACATCGTGCTGCTCCTGTGGCAGCGCGGTTCCGATCTGGATTGGGAAACGGTCCTCAGCTTCATCCGTCAAGACCGCCTCGAGCCCTTCTGCTTCCTTGCGTTCGACCTCGCCGCGCGAGTGGGGGGATGCAGAATACCAGGCGAACCCTGGAAGGCATTAAGAGATGCGACGCCTCCAACGATTGTGCGCTGGTCGGAACTGCGCGGCGTTCGAGACATCTGCTCGATGAGCCTGCACAATCGCGAGCGCTCCTTGATTTATCTCCTCCATTGGAACATGGCGGAGGGATGGACGGAGAGAGCCAGCGTACTGTTTGATTCTGTGCGCGGCCCGTGGCAGGAGAATGCCGGGCCGGGTCGCTGGAAATCGCTGGCCGCCCGCATGAGCGGGCGCTTGCAGCACCTCCTGCATGCCTTGCGCTCCCGGTGACGACGGGCGGACAGGCCTGGTTTCGGCGTTGTGCGATCGGCGAGGGGAACGAGTTGACCGATCGCTGCGGCTGCGGCGCGACGGCCCGTCAGACCTCGGCTTCTTCTGTCATGCCAGTCGCTTACGGGAGTGGCTACCGGTTTCCGGCGCCTCGCGCCATGGAATTTCATCATCAACTCTTGAAACCTGCACCGGGTTAGGTTCATCCTAAGTACAGGATCGGGTGTTTAGGTGCGCGGTTGAAGAATTTCGATGATCGGCGGAGCTTTGTCTCCGATCTGTTCAACTATTCGAAAGGAGGACTGGGATGCAGATGATGAACGGCAGAGCCAAAGGTGTCGCATTTCTGGCGATCGGCAGTGTGATAGGTGCGGGGGCTGCCCTTCTTTTCGCCCCTCAATCCGGGGCGAAGACCAGGCGTGATCTCCGCCATCTTGGAAAGCTCGCCAGAAACAGGTCCGAGCGGGTTCTGCTCGATCTCGGCCACAAAACGACCAGGATGGTGGAAAGTCTTTCTGAACGCTAGCGTGACCCGGTAAACAGGCCGCGTGCCTGCCGGCACGAACAAAACGCGAAACGCACGCCGGCAGCGATCGGGCAGCGAGGAGCCGCGGTCGCGGCTCCTCGTCATTGCAGGAACAGCCTCTCATGCGTCTGTGGCGCACCCTGCGACGCATGAAAACCGCGGTGCTGCTTCCGCTGTCGGTATTGGAATCGGGGTCGCAGTCGCGATCGCTTTCGGTGTTTGTGGCAAGGCATGACCTGAGCGGGTCAATCACGATCGCCGACTGCGGTTGCGACGCCGATACCGATTCCAACCCCGACGGGCTTTTGTCTTAGTTCTATTTTCGGAACAGAGAGCACACGCAGCGCCTGCAGACCGGGTCTCGAGAGACGTCAAGAGTCCGGCGAAACTCGACGGCCAGCGGACCGTTGATCACCTCCGCCAGGGTCTGTCGTCTCGTATTGCCGATGGCCCTGTGGAAGAAACACGGCCGCACGGTTCCGTCTGCTTCGACAACGGCGGACACCCAAGGTGCATTGCAGCGAGGGGAGACCGGATCAGCCTGACCCAGGTGCGCCCGGAAATGCAACCCGATGCGGCGCAGTTTCTCCGGAGTCTCCAGGACGAATCCGGCGTACCCGGGCAGATCTTCGATCAACCGCTCTATCTCTTCCGCCAGTTCGCCCGCTTCCCTCTCATCCAGTGAAACCTCCGACTGGCGCGCGGCAGACCATCCTGCCGGGCGATTGAACGCCGTCGAGGTCACGTCGGCGGCGAGAAACGAAATGGATTGCACTCCCACGTCCCTGGCCGCTTCCGCAGTCTTACGCAGGAGCGCATGGTTCCGGCGTTGAACGGTGCACCGCGCGCCCACCGGAAAGCCGGATCTTTCGGCGTACAGAGCTTTGATTCCGCCAGCCAGTCTCTGAAATGCACCGGGCACACGCCGGATCTGGTCATGCACCTGGGGCGGTCCGTCCAGCGACACGATCACGGCATCGGTGCGCCGGGCAACCGAAGGCGCATTCTCTTCGAGGAGCAGCCCGGCTGTCAGGACCGTCGTGGAGATGCCCCGCTTCCTGACGTGATCGCTGAGAGCGAAAAGATCGGAATGCATCAGGGGCTCACCGCCGGAAAAAACGACCTGCCTCACCCCGAGCGTTTCAATATCACTTGTCTGCCTCTCGAGATCTTCGATCCCGAGTTCCCGAGTTCCGCCGGCCCGCCAGATATCGCACATGACGCAGCGGCAATTGCAGTGACTGTGAGGATTGAGGATAAGAATCGGGAGAGAGCGGATGAAACTCGCGTCGTTCATGAGGCCCCCAGAATGGCCTTCATGGTCGGGCTCAAGCAGTGCCAGGCGCCTTCGACCTCGCGCCGGAGCCTCGGGAGGTCGGCGGCAACGAAGACTCGCTGCGGCATCCGTTCGTATGCCATGGTGCCGTGCATCGATCGGCGGACCCCGCCCGGAAGCTGGTCGATCAAAGCGGCTGAACAAAGCTTCACCTTGCCACCTACCATCACCAGGGCGATGTCATCCGGGCGAAGCCCGAGCAGTGTGGTCGCGGGAGATCGGCCTCGGTCGCGTACTGCCAGGATATCCGCAACCGCTCCGTGTGACAGGTCGCCTTCGCCCAACCGAAGCCGCATGACTTCAGCTGCCTCGTGAGTGACCATCCGATAGAGACGAGAGATCGGTACCCGAAGCGTCCTGCGGGCCAGCCTGAGTTCATCAAGAAGGCAACCCTGTCTGCTCAACGCCGAATCAGTTCCGAGGGCAATGCGGATGTCGTTTTTGAGCACTCCGGCCTTCAGAGTTTGCCCCAATATGAATGCATTCGAGCTCGGGCACCAGACCAGGGAGGCAGCCCTCTCCTGCACCAGCCTCACCTCCTGCTGCCCCAGCGCAACTCCGTGCACCAGTACCGTGCGACTGGCCAGCACTCCCATGGCATCAAGCCGATAGATCTCCTCCTTGCCGCGACCGTCGACGGCTTCTCCCGCATGCAGGATGAAAGGTCTGGAGACTGGCGTCCTCTTGAAGCGACTCACCAGATCCGGGCTGAACTCGAGTGAATGTGCCCAGCCGTACGCCCGGGGGACGCGGACGGGAAAGTCGCCGCGGAATTCCGCGGCATAGTAACGGTTGTGGTGGCAGACCGTGGTCACACCGCTGAGGAGATTACTGACAGCGCCCCAGGCCAGGCGGGTCGAAAGTGGAACCTGCAGGAGTTCTCTCACAGGTGATCGATCGGGATGATATATGTCCCGAGCCCACGCCGCTGAATCGCGATAGGGTCCGTGACCCAGGCGGGGAAAAATACTGAATTCGAGGTGATCGTGGGCGTTGATGAGCCCCGGCAGAATAAGACAGCCGTCCAGGTCCAGCGAGGCGGCGCAATGCCGGCGTGGTTTGCGAGGGGTCAGGGAGGCGATCCTGCCTTCCCGAACCTCGAGATCAAGAGCCGCAGCCTTCTGCGGCCCGAGCGCCACGCGCGCTCCCGACAGCGTCCACGAATTCATAGTCCAGCGCCCGTGCGAGCCGTATCTCGGCATCCATCCTCAATTGCGTTCCCATTCAATGATGAGTACCGCCCGGACCGCAAGAAGTTGCTCCAGGAGGTCCTCCTTGCCCGCTCTTATTATCATTTGCCGCTCCGGCTGGCCAAAACGGGGCTCCAACACCTGCCTCAATCTCATGCCGGTCCTTTCACCCGCGGCAAGCAGTTGAGTGAGGGTGTGACGATGGCATTCGACCTCGAAGACGTCTGATCCGTTCCGGAAGGAGCGCCGCCAGCCCGCCTCGTGCGCGTCCGGATGGAAATCGCTGACCAGGACTGACCCTCCGTTCCGGGTTACACGGCAAAGTTCTGCGAGGACCTGATCCGGGGACTCAGCGTATCCAAGGCAAAAGGAGCAGATCACCATGTCGGCCGACTGGTCACGTAGCGGAAGCCTCCCGGCGTCTGCCTGGGCCAGGTGATCAGCAAGGCGAGGCTTCCCCGCGGCCACGAGGAGCATCTCATGGCAGAGGTCAAGCCCGATGGTCCTGGCACCCCGCAACGCGGCCTCGATCATCCACCGTCCCGTGCCGCAAGCCACATCGAGAAACGTCTTTCCCGGAATGCCCTCCAGTATGCGGGAAAGTGTCCTGAATTCCAGCGCGAGCAGCGGGTTCGGCTCCAGGTCGTAGGTTCGGGACCAGAGGCGATATCCCTCAACGACGGGGAGGCGGACTGGTACGCGCCCGTTAACGAAGGCAGGCTTGGACGATACGCTCACAGGCTCTCCACTTTTGGCTTTCTCAAATGGACGGTCTTCTGAGCCCACTTGAGCTCCAGGGGAAGGGCATAAACACCAAGCCGGTAACGCCAGCTGCTGAGCATCCGCAGCAGGCTGCGCCCCCAGCGGGGCAGCCGGATATCCTGAATCGTCGGCCAGCGCGAATTGACCACCAGCTCGAAGTCGTTGATCCGACGCCTGGTCCGGCTCTGCAACCAGGGAAGCCGTGGATTCTTCCGGATGGTGAAGTCGTACCAGCGTGGCTTGGCCCACTCCTCGGGGGTCACGGGAAACCTGATCTTTCCATCAACGTCGCCGTACATGGTCTCGCGCTGTGGTGTCGGAACATAGTGTTGGACTATTATCTCCGCATCGGGATTGACCGACTTGAGCCTTCGGATGAAGGCAATGCTCTCGCGCGCATCGCGTTCCGGGTCATTCGGATTCCCGAGAAGAAAGGAGAACTCAGGCACGATGCCGATGCGCCGGATCCGTTCGGCAAGCGCGAGGGTCTGCCGGGACTCAACCTGTTTGCTCATCTGCGTGAGCACCCAATCCGACCCGGATTCGGCGCCAAAGTAGATCATCCTCGCGCCAGCCCGTTTGAGGGCATACAACGTCGTATCGGAGTAAGCGAGCACCGTATCGATGCGGGCCTCGCACCACCACCGGATCCCGAGCGGCGTCACGCGCTCCGCCAGCTCCCGTGCACGGTCTTCCTGCAGAAAGAAGTTATTATCGAAGAACTGGATCGCGTTAACCGCATACCGGTCCTTGAGATGTCTCAGGATCGCCACTGTGCGTTCCGGGGATTCCGCCTTCTGGCGGCTGCCGTAGGCTGAAGCGACGCCGCAGAAATTGCATCGGAATGCGCAGCCGATGCTCGCCTGGTGCACAGCTGTGCGCGAGCCGAGAAAGGTCGGAAGAATGTACCTTGAAGCATCCAGCCGGTGGTACGGATACCAGGGGAAATCGTCGGGGCCGCGCAGCACACGATCCGGATTGTGTAGGTGCCTTCCCGCATCGTCCTTGAAGGACAGGCCGCGAATACGGGAGAAGTCCCTGTCGCCCCGCAGGGCGGCGATGAGTTCCGTGAGGGTTTCCTCGCCCTGGCCCCTGGCCACGAAATCCACATAGCCCGCGTTCAGCGCGGTGTCCGGGTAAAGCGAGGGAAAGTAGCCGCCCCATGCGATCGGCGCGGACGGCCATTTCTCCCGAAAAGACCGGCACAGCGGTATGGCCGCGACCATCTGGGGGCCGGGCATCACCGAGACCGCGAGGAGTTCGGCAGGTGTCCCCTGCTGCAAGCTCTGCAGCGTCCCCCCGGCATCGACATCCACGTTGCCGTCGACGATCTCGTATGTCTCTTTGCCGTCAATTACCGCCGCGAGGGCAAGCACGGAAAGGGGGAAGCGCCTGCTGCGAGGGCTCGCGGCACGGGGATGAAGGAAAATGATCATCAGGGCCTGCTCCCCACTAGAATGCAGAACCGGGAAGGAGGGCGTTGCCTTAGCAGCCAGGCCTTCCAGGGACGTGCACGCCATTTCAGGCCGTACCAGGGATGGTAGACAGTCCACACGAGCCGCAGTTTCCCGGCCAGTTCCTCGAGCTGGGAATCGCAGAGGTATTCCAGGCTCGGAATGCTGTCGGATCGAAACCCGTACTGCGCCTGAAACTGGCGGTGGCGCTCCTCCCGCATTCGCTCCCCGTGCTCCCTGCTCCTGTAGATCGGAGAATCGAGGATGACGACTTTGCCCGCAGGACTCAGGCACCTCATCGCCTCCGTAAGCGACTTCAGGTAATCGGTCGAGTAGTGAAAAGAGGAGTTAAAGACCGCCAGGTCGAATTGTGCATCGGCAAAGGGCAGGCTCTCAAATTCCGCCTCAACCAGCGGGAACAGCATGGTCAGCTCGGGCCAGTAGTTGCGCGCGGCGGCCAGACCGTCCAGCGGATCTACAGATATGTCCACCGCCACCGGACGGTGCCCTCGTTTCTCGAGCCGATAGGATAGCCACCCGGCTCCGGCCCCGAGATCCAACACGTCCAGGCTGCGGCCGCACTCGAATCCGGGCAGGACATGCTTCTCGAAGAACCGGTAGGTCTTTCCGCGAATGGCCCACTGGTCCGGGTGCCGGCCGGTCAAATCCCGGAACGGGAGCGCAAGATAATACGCTGGATCCTCAGATCCGCGACCCTCGGCATTTCGTATGGTCGAATACTCCAGGAGAAAGCGGGCGTACGCTTCACGCCGGTGGATCGGAAGCGCTTTCAGTATCCCGTCCTCGAACTCGAAGCGAAAACCGCAGGACGAGCACACTGATCCTCTCCCGTCGGAGCCGCCGCAGGATGGGCACTTCAGTCGTATTCCACCGGGGAAGAGCGTGTTCTCGAGCATCGGTCACTTCCTGACGAAGACGGCCAGTCGATGGTCTCCGGTTCCCCGCACGAGCGGCCACCCGCCAATGCGCTCGTCGAGAGAGGCGAGGGCGGCCAGCGTTTGCTGCCTTGTCCTCGCCCAGGGTTCAAGGTACGAAGGCGGAACCAGGACGCCTATGCTGCGAAATGACACCAGGTCGAAATCCCCGCCCAGAGCTGTCGCAAGCTGAGTGACGGACGGGTAGCGGACCCGGAAGGCCGGACCGCCGGAAGCCAGGACGGCTTCGATCCCTGTTTTCCCGGCCCGCAGGCGACGGAAAGCCCTGCCTGGCCGCCCGCGCAGAAGGTGATAGACCGTTTCGCACAGGCAAAACCTGCCCATGAAACAGAGAGCCAGCCTGCCGCCGGGGCGCACCAGTGCGGCGAGGCTCCGTGCCACCAGCCTGAGGTCCGTCAGGCAGTTGATTGCACCGAAGTCGGAGAAGGCACCGTCAAACAATCCGATCCGCGGCATGTCTCCGGCCTGTTCCAGCGCACAGACTTCAAACGTCACACGGTCAGCCAGACCATCCCTTTCTGCGCGCTGGCGTGCCGTGCGCACCATGCCCGGCGATACATCAATCGCGTGCACCCGTACTCCGATGCGGGCGAGGAAGGCGGCATCAACGCCTGTTCCGCAACCCAGATCTAAAATGCGTTCCCCTCCGTGAAACATCGACTCTAGACGACGCCACACCTGACGCCTTTGGAGCCGGCCGACGGTCGTCCCGGTCCAGACTGAGTCATAGTCAGGCGCGAGAGCGTCGAACGCACCCGCAACCGCCGTGGCTTGGCCTGAGGTCATCGTCGGCATTGAATTCACATCTCCGATTGCGAAGCAGCCGCGTAGAGCCCGCGTCTCGCTTCTTCGATCCGGCTGTTCAAGTCCTTTGCAGTCGCGGAGTCGAACGGCAGGCCATCCCGTATCTTGTGCAGGGCGACTTCGCTCTTGAGCAGGCAATCCGCGAACTTGTAGAACTCGCGGGATGGCCGGCCACGGATGATAGCATCGCGGTCAGTGCCGCAGGACCAGTCCGAAGAACGAACCAGCAGGGCCGCGACGTCATCGTAGTAAGGGGTCCCCTTGATCGGATACGCAACCGTCGTCAGGAGTGTGTCGGGAAGCGACGCCTTCGCATGCTCGATCGTGGCTTCGATATCCGCGATTTCCTCGCCCAGGTAGCCCCAGATGATAAACATGCCGGTTTCAATTCCCCGCTCGCGGCAGAGCCGGATCGACTCACGTACCTGCTCCAGCCTGACGCCTCTCTCCATCGCATCGAGCACCCGCTGTGATCCGCTTTCAGAGCCGATCCAAACGCGCATACAGCCGAGATCAGCCAGTGCATCCGCCATGTGGACATCGAGCCGATCCGCACGCGTGGTACATTCGAAGGGGATCCGGATTCCCCGCCGCCTCATCTCACGGGCGTAGTCGAGTATCCAAACATGGTGGATGGTAAACACGTCGTCTGCCATCCAAAGCATTTCCGGCTGATAGCGACGCATCACCCACTCCACCTCGTCCGCCACGCCCTGCGGGGAACGTCTTCGACAGGTTCTGCCGAAGGTCGAATGGCTGCACCAGCGGCAGCGGAAGGGACAGCCCCGCGCCGTGATGATCGAGAGCGAGCCTGCACCATGGCGATCACGCCAGGCCCTCAGGTAGCGTTCCATGTCAATGCGTTCGCGATCCGGCAAGGGCTCGGCATCCAGGTCAGGAAACAGGCTGCGTGAAGGCGTCCGAAACGGCGATCCATCTTCGCCCGGAAGGATCAGCCCGTTGATCCGGTCGAGCAGGCCCGTCCCGCCCGCCCGGAAAGCCGCGAGGACTTCCTGGAGCGTAATCTCCCCCTCCCCTTCCACGATCGCATGAGCTCCCGCCGCGAGGTATTCAGCCGGGTAGGCCGCCGGTTCCGGACCCCCCAAGACTACTGTCCAGCCGTTCGATCGGGCGACCGCGACGATCTCCAGCGCGCTCCGGCGGGTGGTGAGGTTAATGTAAATCCCCAGCACTGACGGCGGCCCGCTCTGGAGAATAGCGAAGAGCTCCTCGCGCGACCCGAAAGTGGCGTCGTAAACCTCCACAGCGAATCCCTTACTCCTGAGGTACGACGACAGATAGAGGATTCCCAGAGGAGCGTACGGCTTCATCACGACGAGCTCTTTCGGGTCGTCGGTCAGGAAAAAACCGTGGGTCAGGAGCAGATCCATGCAATTCAGCCAATGACATGCGCACCGGCTTCCGCCAGCTCTTCCACCCGGGACCAGAGGTCACGCAGGCGCAGATGAGATGAAACACTGTCTACCCCGTTGCGCATGCCGACTTCCAGGTGAAGCGCATCGTGAAGCGCGGCGTAGAACTCCGTTGCGTACGTCCCGTGAAACATCATGGCCATGTCTTCACTGTCCAGCCAGTTCTGTTTTGCCCCCAGCTCTGCCGCGACTCTGTCATAGAACTTCGTTCCGGGCAGCGGATACGCCACCGAAATGCCGATGTCGTCCGGTGCGGTCTCCCGGACCATGTGGATCGTGCTCTGGATGTCCTGCCAGGTTTCCCCCGGATATCCGAATTGCAGGAAAAACCCGGCGCGGATGCCCTGGCGTTTCAGATTTTGACGGGCCTCGAATATCTCATCCACCCTGATGTCCTTGTCCATAGCATCCAGAATCCGCTGAGAGCCGGATTCCGCTCCCATCCACATCTCCGCGCACCCGGCGCGCTTCAGCGCCGCGACGGTTCCCGGAGTCATCAGGTCGCAACGAGACTGCGCCTTGAACGGGACTTCAGCTTGCAGCCCTGCAACGGCCTCGGAGAACTGCTCTGTCCATGAAGCTGAGAGGGAAAAAACATCGTCGGCAAACCAAAGATGGTCCGGGGCGAATCTGCTCTTCAGAAGAAGCATTTCCTCGGCCACGCGCCGAGGCGGATAGAGACGGTAAGTCTGGCCGTGAATCGGTTTCGAACACCAGTTGCACCTATAGGGACAGCCACGGCTCGAAACGAGGTTCACAGAGAAAACGCCGTGAGCTTTCAGCCAGACGTCCCTGTAGGCGGGGATGTCAATCAGATCCCACGCCGCCATCGGAAAAGTGTTCAGATCGCGGGGCGACTTAACGGGAAGACTGCAGCGTACGCCGCCAACCGGATCTCTGCAGGCAAGTCCGGCAACCGACGAGGCGGCGCCGTGCTCATCGTCCAGAAGGCACCGCGCAGCACTGAGCAGCGTGCCTTCGACCTCACCGACTATCACAAAATCGAGTCCCCGCGCCAGATAGGCAGCGGGGTGATCCGAGGCATCCGGGCTGCTTATGATGACCGGAATGCCCCGCTCCCCGGCCATCCTGGCCATGGCCAGGGCAAGCTCGCGATTCCGCTCGAGACACATCTTGGCGAGGAAATTGTAACTGTCGTCGCATATTGCCACCAGACGCGGACGGTGCGCATCCAGCGCGGCACGAAATCCCTCCCGCGGCGAAGTTAAAGTGGGATCGAAGAGCGCGACGTCAAAACCTTCCTGACGGAGGAACCCGGCTGCCACTATGGTTTGCAGTGGCGGGTAGGGCTGCATCTTCCGCACCTGCTTTCGGTCATGGTAGAGGTGGTTGCCGTGTGTAAGAAGAATGTCAGCCATGCCAGCCGTTCTCCGCAGGACTGTTCTGCAGGGGTCGCCCGGTAAGAAGGGAGCGCCCGCCTGTCGCCCAACCTCCGGCCTTAAGCAGCCAAAGCTCGATCGGCCACCCGAAGCGGCCGTGCCTCAGACGCCAGGAGATCGGTTTCCGCAATCCCCGCAGCGCCGTGCGGGCAGATCGAGACAAGGAGCGGCTGCGGCATACGTGAGCGATCTTGTCGTGCAGCATGAAAAAAGAAATGCTGCGTTTGACGTCTCGACAGGCCGAACCGGCCAACCAGGGCAATTCCAGCGTACCGAGAGAAAACGCGCTCCAATCCTTCAAAGAGGCTGGCTCCTTCAATCCTCGACGCTTCAACTCCGGCCAAATCGGGAGTCCGGGATAGGGAGTGAAAATGTTGGGGGAAAAGGTCACGTTGTCGTATCGATGGGCAACCGCGCCCATAACTTCGAACGTCAGGTTTCGATCCGCCTCTGTCTCGCCGGGAAATCCGCAAATCAGGTTGAAGGTGGCCCGGATGCCCGCTTGCATGCACTTGCGGGCGGTCTCGAACATATCAGGAACCCGCTGGTGGTGCTTGTTCATCAGCGCCAGTACTCCTGTCGAAGCCGACTCCACACCGAACCCGATGTGTATGACACCGCTCCGGCCAAGAAGGCGCACCTGTTCATCGCTCAGCCTGCAGAGCAAGTCGGTGGACGTCTGGAACGTCCATTTGAATTCGGCCTTTGAATCGAGAAAGCCCCGGGCGACTTCCATGGCGCGCCTGGTGTCCACGAGAAAATTTGAATCCAGCAACGCTACTTCGCTCAGGCCGTATTGGGACGCAAGGCTCGTGACTTCCTTGACCACTCGCTGACTATTGATTGAATTGAATCGCCGGCCGTAATACACGGTATCGGTGCAATAGCTGCAGGCGTAAGGGCATCCGACGCTGCTCGCATAAGGGAGCCTTCTCCCACCGCCTGTCCGTTCGTATGCGTCAAAATCAACAAGATCGTAAGCCGGCAGGGGAAGATCGCTGAGCCGGACCATCGGTCGGGCGGGATTGTGGCGGATGTTGCCGCCAGTCCTGTACGAGCAGCCTTCCAGCGCGTCGAAGCTCCGCCCGCTCTCGATCCGCTGCACAACCTCGAGAAACGTAAACTCCCCCTGGTTCCGAACCACGACATCGACATAACTCTCGCGCAGAGTCTGCTCGGGCAGCAGGCTCGGATGCCATCCGCCGAAGACTACCGGCAATCCGGGGTGTGTCTGTTTGACACGGGTTGCCGCATCGATGGCCCCCAGGACCATTGGTCCCGTGAGAAGAGAAACGCCGAAACACAGCGCGTCGACAGTTTCACGTTCGATTGCCGGCAGGTAAGCCGGTACCACCGCTGCATCGATGATCTTCGTTTCGTAGCCGTTTCCCCTCAACGAAGAAGCCAGCGATAACAGGCCGGCGGGCGGCCCCATGGGTGGCCCCGAGTATGGGGGCAGGAAGAGCACCACCTTCTTCATGCTGATCACCCGAACTGTAACCAGGCATCTGAAACGCGAGCTCCGTCTCCGGAGGAAACCGGCAGCCTAGCCCGCTGAATGACCTGGGATCGTTGCTGCACAGGTACGCTCTCGCCGACGTGGCGTGGAGTCAACACAAGACTTTGGAGGCTCGAAGATGCTCCCGGCCGCGTTCTTCAGCCAGATCTCGATCGGGAGGCCGTAGAAATCGTGATCCAGACGCCACCGGGCGGGAACGCCGATGGCATTGTGCACCATCCGTGTCACGCGGTGCCTTCGATCAGCAGCTATCGGTACACGGTTAAAGGCAACCCGGAGGTACTCCCTCATGGTCTGAAGCCTGCGGTGCTGATGCCCGTTCAACCAGGGCAGGACCGTGTAACGCGGAAAGAAATCCGCCCAGCCTTCCATCTCATCGGGAGTGCGCAGACCCAGTTCGGCCGCGCGACGCATGATCGGCGATCCGGGATACGGCGTGAAAATATTGGTCCAGAATTCTGCCCCGCGGTAGCGCCTGCAGACGTCCATTATGAGCCTGACCGTTTCACGTCGCTCTTGATCACCTTCTCCGGGAAAAGCGAATATGACGTTGAACGAGGGCCGAATTCCCGCCTCTGAGCACTTTTCCGCAGACATGTAGATCGTGCCGGGCGTCTGGAAATCCTTGCCCATCAGTTTCAGGACCCTGCTGGAGCCGGATTCGGCTCCGTGGCAGATTTGGGTGAGACCGGAACGGCGCAGCACCTTCAGGTCACCCACGCTCAGCCGGTTCACGAGGTTGGTCGTGGTCTGGATGCTCCACTCAAAAGGAGCCCCGCGGCGCACCAGTCCCTCTGCAATCGCCAGGGCGCGCTCCCGGTCCACCAGGAAATTGTCATCGACGACCCAGATCAGTTGAAGGCGATACCGGAGTGCCAGATCGACTGTTTCCTCCACCACCCGGCCGGCCTCCAGGGCATTCCATTGCCGGCCGTAGACTCCTTCGTTCGTGCAGTAGGCACAATTGTAGGGACACGCGAGGCTGGAGATATACATGGCCCAGCGCCGGCCGCACATTCGCTCGTACGCGTCAAAATCGGCCAGGTGATAGGCCTTGGGAGGCAGTTCGTCAATCGGTTTGAGGGCCCTCGGAGGATTGAAAATCGGCTCACCGCCGGTCTTGTAGCCGACCCCATCGATGCCTGCAGGAGCAACGCCGGCTTCCAAGTGCCGGACGACTTCCAGGAGCGTATCCTCCCCCTGTCCCTTGACCACAATGTCGACGCAAGGTGCGGCCAACGTCTGATCCGGCAGCAACGAGGGGTGCCATCCTCCAAGAATCACCGGAAGGTCGGGATAGTGCCTCTTCGCCGCCGTCGCAACCTGGACTGTCTCACGCACCATGGGGCCGGTCACCAGGGAAACCGCGAGGCACAGTGCGTCGTCGAGTTCCTCCAGAACTCGATCCTGAAACGCCGGCGTTATCGTGGAATCGACGATGCATACCCGGTAGCCGGCACGAAGCAGTGGAGTGGCCACTGCCAGTATACCGAGGGGTGCGGTGGCTTCCAGACTGGCAAAAGCCGGATAGAAGAACACCACCTTCTTCCGCTGCGTAGGCATTACAACCTCTCCTACAGTGATCCCGAGTCGGTACTTGGTCCAATGTTAACTACCCAGCCTGGCTGTGCAAGGGAAAAATCGAAGCGAAGAATTTACCGCAGAGGCGCCGGGTACGCAGAGGCCACCATGGATGGCCTGACTGGTTGATCAACTTTCTGCGCGGTCTCTGAGTCTTTGCGGTGGGATCTTTTCCTTGTCACCCCCAGAAGAATGCATTCCCCATCGGTAGGGGTTTGGCGGTATGGTTTCAGGATCGTGGTAATACCGGGACAGGGCGGCAATCGGCTATTGATGATCCTGCGGAGAGCATGTGAGTTCCAGCTCTATGCACTGTTCTTTGCCCTGCCATTTGAATACTACTTCCGCAGCCGTGAGCAGACCCTGTTCACCAGCCTGAAACTGCAGATCCTGTCATTCGCTGCCAGCTGGGTGTGCCTGAAGTCCGCGACGGCCGTCAAGTCGGCTCCGGAAATCCGGTGCCGGTTGAGGCTGTCTATGCCTGGCAGGCTTCTCGCCGCGGTTGCTCTGTTTGTGCTCATGCAGTCGCTTGGCGCTGCGTTCGCATCCGAATTCGGTGCGAATGCGGCAAAGGCCGCGGTGAAGACCGGCCTCGGGGCGTTCCTGGCGATTGTGGCAGCTGATCTCGTGGCAGGCTTTCAGCCGCGGCCCCCGGAGCGGAGCGACCCGGTGCGCGCTTCGATGCTCGCCTTGTCCACGTCGGGGGCGCTCGCAGCTGTGCTGGGCCTGGGCGAACTGGCCGGCATCGATACCCTCGGAAGTGTGGTGCATCTTTTCCAGAAATCAAGATACCTTGTGGGGGACCGGATCCGCCTCCTCTCCACGATGGAGCATCCGAACACGGCCGGCGCTCTCCTCTCAGCCTCGCTCTTCGCAAGTCTCGCGCTGGCAGCGTCACAGAACCGCGCGGGACGCAGGCAGTGGAAAGTCGCGTGGCTGGGACTGGCCGCCGTCCAGGGATTGGCACTCGTACTGACGCTTTCGAGAGGAGCGATAGCGTCCACGATGCTTGCCATCCTGGTTGCGAGCCTGATATTCCGGCACTGTGTCGGCGAGACGCAAAGACGGACGGTGATGTCAGCATGCGCCGTTGCCCTGGTGATGGGGATGTCCGGCTTTTACTTTGCACGCCGTGGAACTGAGAATTCGGGCCTGACGTCGCGAAAGCACATCGCAACGTGGGGACTGAAGGCCGCCGAAGAGGTAAGGTATCTCCTTCCGGCTCACACCTATCAGGAAAGAATCGCCGTTCAGAACACTTCGCCTCTGCCCTGGCAGGCCGGCGAGTGCGGCGTCGGCTACAAGTGGCACAGCCTGAGCACCGCTCATACCGAGCCCGTGGTTGCAGGCACGGCCTTCGCCGAAACCGTCGTTCCGGGCCGGCGCGTAGAGATGCCGGTCTCTCTCACCACCCCCTCGGGTGCGGGCGAGTACTTTCTGATCTGGTTTGTCGTCCGCGATGACGGTCAGGTGACGGAGCTGAAGGAATCCTTTTCTCCGGGCGTCCTCTGCCTCGTCAGCCCCTCCGGTTCAGGTTTTCCCGGAGTCATTTCGGACCGGGCCCGTGGCTATCTCGCTGCGATCCGTGATGAGCGACGGCAACTGGGTCGAACAGCCGCCCCCGACAGGTCGGATCTGTGGCGCGCCGCGTTGAAGATGGTTTCGCAGAACCCATTCCTCGGGAAGGGACCCGACAGCTTTCGTCTCCTCAAATCGAAGTACATGGACTTCCCTGCCTGGGACGAAACGGTCCTCGCCAACAACCTCTACCTGGAGATCCTTTCGGGCAACGGGATTCTCGGGCTGGCTTCCTTCCTGTGGCTGCTCTGGGAGTTCGGGCGGGTGCTGGCGGCCAGGGTTGTACTTGCAGGCGGTCCTTTAAAACGGAGTTCTGCCTACTTCGGTGCCATGTACCTTTCGGCCTTCACGCTGCACGGACTCGTGGACTATTTCCTGAAGTTCACGCCCACATTTCTGCTGTTCTGGCTGCTTCTCGGCACACTGTGCGCCGTCGGGGGGGACAACCGGGGAACGCATGCGAATCGGATATGACGCCAGCCCCATCCGCGGATACCGCTCCGGAGTCGGGCATTACGCTGCATCATTGCTGGACGAGCTTGGCATCCTGTTCCCTGACCGGCAGTTCCTGTACTTATCCCATCTCGCGCAGACCGGCCTGGCCCGCACGAACCTGCTTCCTACCCAGACGCGATCTTTCCCGATCAAGGAGATCTGGATGCAGCTCTGGCTCCCGAGACTCCTGGAACAGTTCCGGCCTGACATATGTCATTTCACAAACACCATCGCGCCGCTCAGGATTCGAGTGCCTTACGTGTCAACGGTCCACGACCTGAGCCTGATCAGGCATCCGGAGTGGCACCCCCGATCGCGCAGAATCTGGATGAGGAGTATCCTGCGGCCGTCCATAGTGCGCGCATCCGGAATCATTTGCGACTCCGAAAGCACGATGAAAGACCTGCTCGGCTGGGCCAAGGTTGATGCGAGCAGCACGTGGGTAGTTCCTCTTGCGGCTCGAAAGCCATTTTTCACGGTCCGATCGCATGGAGAGAAGGACGAGATCAGGAGAAGGTACCGGCTGCAGCGGCCGTTCCTCTTGTACGTCGGAAATATCGAGCCCCGAAAGAACCTGGCGGGATTGCTGGATGCGTTCGGCAGCCTGGATCAACCCGGGGTTGACCTGGTGCTCGCAGGAAGGCGAGCATGGCGATCGGAGCCGGTTGTCCGCAAGGCCCGGGAACTCGCGGCCACCGGAACGGTGCACATGCTCGACTATGTGCCGGAGGATGATCTGCCTGCCCTGTACCAGTCAGCGCTGGCGCTTGTCTATCCGTCATTCATGGAAGGTTTCGGGTTGCCCGTGCTGGAGGCGATGGCATCGGGACTGGCGGTCATTGTCTCCGACGTTGAACCGCTGAGGTCGCTCGTCTCGGATGCGGGCTGGCTCGTCCGTCCCGGGGCCGGCCATGAATTGCAGGCAGCGATTTCCGAGGCGATCCGTGACAACGACAAGCGGGTGATTCTTGCCGCTCGCGGCAGGGAGAGAGCGGCAGTCTATTCCTGGGAGCGGACGGCAAAGGAAACGATGAGATGTTACGAGACCGTCCTGTCAAGGCTGGGCCGTGCGTGAGAGGCCGGACGAAAACCATGTCACAATGCCGGCATGCGCGGATCCCGGAGGTCCGTTGACATAGCCGGCATGAATCATACAAGGTCTGAGTCATGGACAAACGCGTCGCACTGATCACCGGCATCACAGGGCAGGATGGGTCGTACCTCGCTGAGCTTCTGCTCGAGAAGGACTACCAGGTGCATGGGATAGTGCGTCGCGTCGCCCTGGAGGATCCCGACACACGCCTTTGGAGGATCAGGCACATCCTCGACCGGATCGAGGTCCATTCCGGCTCCCTCGAAAGCTTTGCCAGCCTGCACCGGGTCATGCGCCAGGTACAACCCGACGAGTGCTATCACCTGGCAGCCCAAAGCTTCGTGAACTACTCTTTCGAGGATGAGTTCTCGACGCTCAACGCGAACATAAACGGAACGTACTACATCCTGGCCTCGATACACGATCTGAGACCGCGATGCCGTTTCTATTTCGCGGGCTCGAGCGAGATGTTCGGCAGGGTATCCGAAGTCCCTCAGAACGAGGGCACAAAGTTCCACCCGCGTTCGGCGTACGGCATCTCGAAGGTGGCCGGCTTCGAGCTGACGAGGAACTACCGCGAAGCTTACGGGCTTCATGCCTCCAGTGGAATCCTTTACAACCACGAGTCGCCGCGGCGCGGACAGGAATTCGTCACGCGGAAGATTACGTCGCGTGCCGCGAAGATCAAGCTGGGGCTCGCTGATTCGCTGCCGCTCGGTAACCTCGAGGCACGGCGTGACTGGGGTCACGCCAGAGAGTACGTGAAGGCCATGTGGCTGATGCTTCAGCAGCCGGTGCCCGGAGATTATGTTATTGCTACCGGGGAAACGTATTCTGTCCGCGAGTTCGCAGAAATGGCGTTCAATATGCTGGGGCTCGACTATCGAGAATACGTGACGATCGATCGACATCTCTTCCGGCCGGCGGAAGTCGACGTGCTCCAGGGGGACGCTTCCTGTGCGAGGCAGGTCCTGGGCTGGGACTACAACCTCACCTTCGAGGACCTGGTGCGGGGAATGGTCGAAGCGGACCTCAAACGCCACAGCCCCGGAGCGTGCCGGAACGTGGCGTCGGCCGGGGAGAGCCAGGTTTGCTGACCGGAACCACCCGCACGACTGGAACGCGGGTCACCGGTCAGGACATGTAGACAGCGAGCCCCAGGAGCAGAGCCAACCACCAGAGCGCGAGCACGGTGCGCATCCAGAACTTGTAGTCAGAAAATCGGAGCCGATGCGGCACGATGCTCGTTCCCGCCACCAGCAGAATGTAGACCGCGAGCAACTCGACCATTAATCCCGCTGCCCCATGGACGGCAGCCAGGAGATAGTGTGTGCTCAGCGGACCGGCAGTCAGCGCGACAGTCACCTTCCGATGGAAAACAGGCACCATGCAGGCCGCGATTACCCAAAGGTTAAGGACTACAACTGCAGCCTGGCACCACGCATGTGCTCGATAGCATCTCTGCCGTGCGAGAATCGTGCCCAGTACGAGGGCCAACCCCATCGCCAGTTCAATCGCGGCGGTGATGTCGGGCCCCCATGATGTCTCCAAATTCCTGCTCCCGTCAGTAAGGCGGCGGTCAGTGAATCACGATCTTCCCTTTCATCTTGCCGTGACCGAAGCCACAGAACGAACAGCACCTGAACTCAACCGTTCCGGGCTTTTCCGCCAGATATTCGACAGTGGCGGTTTCTCCCTTCTTGATCTTCACGCAGCTGTCCTTGACGTTCTCGATCTCGAAGCCGTGTTCTCGGTCGAGCGCCTTGATCTTGAAGATGATCTTGGTGCCCGCCTGGACATCAACTGTGCCCGGGGAGAATTCGTACTTCTTGGCCGTCATCTCGACTTCTTTGGTTGTTTGCGCAGCAGCGGCTGACTGGGCGCGACCGTAGTGACTCGCGGCCATGGCTGCCAACAACAGGAAAAAACATCCCGACGTCAGGCTCTTCATTCGCCGGCTCCTTTCCAGTGGCTCACTGTCTCCAAGCGGGAACCACCCTTTGTCCCGTAAGGCTGTACAGCCGAATTCTACCATTCCACCACTTCCAGAGCACTCTCGTATGCGGACAGAGATTGAGAAAAGACATCAACATAGACCTGGACTTCGACAACGGCAACCGCACACCCTGGCGGGTTGCGGGGCTCAACCCACCTGACCCGGGACCCGCGGGGCGCCCCTGCAGGCCAGGCTGGACAAGTCGGCTGGGATCCCAGGGCCTCCAAAAATCCCCACCAACCACCTCAAATTCTTGAACAAATTCAATTTCTTGGACGACTTGAGTGTCGTCAAGGGCCAGACTGCACGACAAATCATTTTATTTCATATAGATACGGACAATCGATTCCTGGGATTTCTGGCATGGGTATTGCATCGTGGAGATGGCTCGGGAAATTTCGGGGTACTACGGATGATGACTGCGACCGTACCGCTCCTCACCGAGACGCGAGTTCACCCGCGCAGATGCTCAGTTGCTGCGGTGCTCTCCTGTGGACCGGAATAATGCGTTACCTCAATGCGTTTTCTCAAGGAGCAAGTATGAAATTCAAGACGATGTTGATCGCGCTGGCATTTGCCTTCGCATGTCTCTCCTGCAGCATCGACGCCTGGGCTCAGGCTGGTACCGGCGAGTTGACGGGGCTGGTGACTGACCCCACCGGAGCAGTCGTACCCGGAGTCCAGGTGGACTTGGTCAACTCAGCTACGGGAATTGCCCGCCAGACTTTGACCTCATCGGCGGGCGTCTATCGGTTTGTCTCCCTTTCAATCGGAGGAACATACACGTTGACGGTGCAGCAGCCGGGATTCAAAGCGGCGAAGGTTGAAGGCATCGTGATCAGCGTGGGAACAACGGTGACGCAGAACATAAAGCTGGAGGTAGGTGCCCCGGCGGAAGTGGTCACCGTCACTTCCGGTGCCGAGCTTGTGCAGTCCTCGGAGTCGGCCGTGTCGACCCTGGTGGATCGGAACGTCTGGCAGAACATGCCCCTGGAAGTCCGCAACCAGAACACCTTCATAAACCTGGTCGCGGGCGCAGTCCCTGACGCCATGGCGGGCAGCACGCGCGGCGCGGCCGTGAACGGCACCCGCGGCGGCTCCGGCAATTACCTCGTGGAAGGCACCGACAATAATGACCAGGGCCAGGCCGGTCGGGGCCAGTTATCGGGCTTTGATCCAGGGGGCGCGGCAACATCCATCTCGCCTGACGCGATCGGCGAGTACCGCGTTATCACCAACAGTTTCGCCGCCGAGTACGGCAAGGCGGGCGGATTTGTGACAGATACCGTGCTGAAGTCCGGGACCAACCAATGGCACGGATCCCTGTTCGAGTACAACCGCGTGCAGGCTCTCGCAGCCAACGGTTTCTTTTCCAATTCCAGCGGGAATAAGGACAGCCTTGTTCGCAACCAGTTCGGCGGCTCGATCGGCGGTCCCATAATCAAGGACAAGGCCTTCTTCTTCTATGCAATGGAATGGCAGAGGGCTCGCCAGGCCGGCTCTCTGAGCGCCACCTCCACTACTCAGCAATACCTGGATTGGGTGAAGACTGGTGGCCTTCAGCAGTGGGCGGAAAACAGTCCGGACGGCGTTTGTATGCAAAATCTGGGCGCCCCGTGCCCCGGCAGATTCTCGCAGTCGGCAACATGGGGACCGATCTTCTCGGACCTTCTCAATACTCAGAGTTTCCCGCTCGCGACCTCCGGGCTGGACAACGGAGGCCAGGGCTTCTACACCTATGGCCTTACGTACCCGGTGCCCGTGTATGGGGACGTTTACGTATCGAACCCATATCATCTGAACGAGTACCGGATCTCCGCCAAGGTTGACTACCAGCTGACTAACAAGGACATGCTGTCGGGACTCTATCTGAACCAGACCGCAAACTCCGGTGATCTGTACGGCGGGGGTGGAAATACGATCGGACCTGCATACATCAATGACGGGCGCGGCCAGAATTGGGGCGTCACGTGGAATCACATCTTCAGTCCGACTGTGACAAACACTGTCAAGGCTAGCTATCTGCGGCATCGATCTGATTTTCCGGCACCGGAGGGAACACTTGGAATTCCTCAGATTCTTACGTGGTACGATCCCTTGACTGTCGGATTTGGGCTGTACGCCGGCCTGCCGCAGTACTTCACTGACAGTCAGTACCAGGTCCAGAACCACGTGTCGATCATCCGAGGCAAGCACAGCTTCAAGGTCGGAGCCGAGTATCGCCGCACCGTCAATGCCTCCAGCTTCTTCAACGACACCTTTGGAAGCTTCTGGCCTTACGGCGTTGAAGATCTGGTCACGGATCTCGCCTTCACCGACGAGGCTGACCTTGCCGTCCTTGGTGAGCTGCAGAACGGTTCCGTCGAGTACGCCAGTGCAGCGGTGAACCCAGCCACCGGCCAGCTCCCTGAGGTCTACCGCGGTTTCCGCGCCAATGAATTCGCTGCATATCTCATGGATGACTGGCGTGTCAGCCAACGGTTGAC
>Ga0316622_100000174_pt1 | contig 33127 bp, 24 predicted proteins | sample OWC_Aug_OW2_C1_D_FD_207646 | JGI IMG/M metagenome (GOLD analysis project Ga0316622, IMG submission 207646) | Wetland soil microbial communities from Old Woman Creek delta, Ohio, United States - OWC_Aug_OW2_C1_D5_C | ecosystem: Environmental > Terrestrial > Soil > Wetlands | place: USA: Ohio... | reverse complement strand
CTGGCGAACCTCCCCCGGGAGGAGGCGGTGACGCGCTGCGCCGAGCGCGCCTCGCGCCTGCTGCTGGACGAGATCGGCGCGGACCTTGCCGCCTTCGGGGTCACCTTCGACGCGTGGGTCTCGGAGCGGAGCCTCTACCAGGGTGGGGAAGTGGAGTCGACCCTCGCCACGCTCCGGGCCGGGGGCTACCTGTACGAGGACGGGGCGGCGCTCGGCTTCCGGGCCAGCGACTTCGGGGACGAGAAGGACCGCATCCTGATCCGCAGCAACGGGGAGCCGACCTATTTCGTCTCGGACATCGCCTACCACGCCAACAAGCTGCGCCGGGGCTTCCAGCGGCTCATCAACCTCTGGGGCGCCGACCACGGCGGATACGTCTCCCGGGTGAAGGCGGCGCTGCAGGCGCTGGGCTACGATCCGGAGGCGCTGCGGGTCGTCTTGCTCCAGATGGTGCGGGTGCTGCGGGACGGGCTCCCGGTCGCCATGTCGAAGCGGGCGGGGGAATTCGTGGAGCTCCGCGAGGTGGTGGGCGAGGTGGGCAAGGACGCGGCCCGCTTCATCTTCCTGACGCGCCGGTCCGAGGCGCAGCTGGACTTCGACATCGAGGTCGCCAAGCGGCAGAGCATGGACAACCCGGTCTTCTACGTGCAGTACGCCCACGCGCGCGCCTGTAGCATGGCGCGCAGGGCGGCCGAGGCGGGCCTGCCCGCGTCCCACGAGGACGCGGACCGCTCGCGCCTCGTCCTGCCGGAGGAGCTGGGGCTGCTCAAGCGGCTGGCCCTGTTCCCTGAGATGCTGCAGTCCGCCGCGCTGGCCTGTGAGCCCCATCGGGTCACGACGTACCTCCAGGAACTGGCGGCGGCCTTCCACGGCTACTTCACCCGGTACAAGGACAGCGAGGAGCGGGTGATCTCGGACGACCGGGAGCTGAGCCGCGCGCGCCTGGCCATGGTGGCGGCGGTGCGGCAGGTGCTGGCCAACGGCCTGGACCTGCTCGGGGTGGCGGCACCGGAGCGGATGTAGGGGCGGTTGGCAATTGGGCGATTCGGCAATCAGGCAACCGGGCTGCGACGGAATGGGGCAGCCCGGGAAAGAGATGCTGGGAGGCAAGGACGGCGTGAGCGAGATGCGCGGATGCCTGCAGGCGATGTTTGCGGACGTGCGGCAGTTCCTGGTGGGGGAGGGGCTGGGCAAGCTGGCAACGGTCCAGAGCAACCCCCGCGGGGATGTGACCAAGGAGTTCGACTATCTCGCCGAGCTGCGGATCATCGAGCGCTGCACGCGGGAGATCGCCGATCCCGTCCGCGTCCTGACCGAGGAGCGGGGCGAGGTCCGGACCCGCCCCGGTCCGGCACGCTGGACCCTGATCGTGGATCCGGTGGACGGGTCGGAGAACTTCGGGCGCGGCAACGAGCTGTCCTGCGTCTCGCTGGCGCTGCTGCCGGGCGAGTCGGTGCCGCGGCCCGAGGCGGTGGCCGTGGCGCTCGTCGGCTCGATCTTCACGGGGACGGTGTACGAGGCCGAGCGGGGGGGCGGCGCCTGGAAGAACGGGGAGCGCATCCGCCCGGCGCGGACGACCCGGCTCGCGGAGGCGGTGGTGGCCATGGACCTGCACTTCGGGGGCGCCCCGACGGCTGCCCGCGTCTCCCCGCTCCTCGCCCGCGTCAAGGATGCCCGCCGGTTCGGGACCGCCGCGTTCGAGTTCGCGGCCGTGGCCTCGGGGGGCGTGGATGCCTACGTGGACGTCCGCGACACGCTGAGCCCCGAGAACTACATGGCCGCCGTGCTGATCGTGGCGGAGGCAGGGGGCGTCATCACCGACCGCTTCGGCCAGCCGCTGGCGCCCGTCCGCTCCATGACCCAGGGCCAGAGCATCGTGGCCGCGGCCACCCCGGCCCTGCACGCCGAGATCCTCCAGCTCCTGGCCGAATCTGCGCAGCCGTGAATACCTCGGCTCCCCAAAATAGGGGACGAGCATGAAATTATAACATTCTTCAGACGGGGAATCGCAGCCTCCCCTCGCTGATCAGGTGCTCTCCACGGGCAGCCGCCTTGCTGACCGCCGGCTGCGTGAGGCCGAGGGTGCGGGCCACGAGCTGGGCGGTGCAGCCAAGGTCCCGCGTCGCCCACCAGCATACCAGACTCCGGGCGCGGACCAGCTGCGGGATCTTGACGGAGCCGTAAAGGCTGCCGGCCGAGAGATGACAGAGGTGAGCCACCCGCCGAATTAGCATCGGTAGGTCCACACCCCGGGACCGGAGGCGCGTCCGCCGCTCCAGGTTCTCCTCGGCTTCCCGCAAGGTCCCCTCGACGAACCTGCCGTCACCGAGGATGCGCGTATCCCCCATGCGGCGCTCGCCGGCGCGGCGAAGCTGGGCCAGGGCGTGCCAGCCCCCGGCGCTCCGGACCAGGCCCCCTCCGGTGAGTTCGGGTCGCCAGCCCAGGGGGATGCCTGCAGCCAGGAAGGCGCGGTACGCCCGACGAGCTGCGCGTAGCGTCGGGCCGAAACCTGCGAGGACCTCGCCAGTGGCTTGCCAGGGCCGGGGGGCGGTCCCCAGCAGGGCGCTGTGCCCCGACCAGGGATAGGCGTTCAGGGCCTGGAGATCTGGCACCTGCTGAGCCCGGAGAGGATTGAGGTGTATGTAGCGGACGAGCTCGAGCAGATAGGGTTCCTCCTGGCACAGGATGGACTTGTACCGGTTCTGGAAGACATAGCCGTGGCGGCGGTGGCGTCGGTTGAAATCGGAGGCATAACCGGTGAGAAGCCTCCGCATCACGACATGGAGCGGTACCGAGCCCGTCCGCAGGAGCAGGTGCACATGGTTCGGGAGGAGGGCCCACGCGTAGCAGCGCGTCCCGGTGGCCAGGAGCACTGCGCCTAGGCGCTCCACAAACCGGGCGCGATCCACCGTGTCGCGGACAATCATCTGCCGTTCAATGCCCCGGCAGATGACATGCTGGAGCACGCCCGGCGCATCGAGGCGAGGCTGGCGAGGCATGACGACAGGCTATCAGATGTGTGGCCAGGAAGAAAGTTATAATTTCATGCTCGTCCCCTATTTGCAGTTTGCTCTGCACGCGAGCGGCGAGGGGAGCGGGTGGGGCTACTGCCTTTGGGCGAGCTGGCCGGGCAGGTTTCCGGTGAAGATGCCGTTCTTGACCACCCAGCGGCCGTTCACCATGACGAAGGGGATGCCGGCCGGATACTGCTTCGGACGCTCGAAGCTGGCATCCTGCACGGCGTCCAGATCCAGCAGCACCACGTCCGCCCACAGCCCCGCCTGGAGCCGTCCGCGGTCGCGCAGCGAGAATCGCTGGGCGGGCAGCGAGGTCATCTTGCGGATCGCCTCCTCCAGCGGCAGCACGCCGCGCTCGCGCACGTACTCGCGCAGGACGCGCGGGAAGGCCCCGAAGTTGCGGGGGTGGGGATTGCCGCCCGACAGCGGCCCCTCGATGGACAGCGAGGAGCCGTCGCTGCCGACCATGGTCGCCGGGTAGCGCAGGAAGGCGTCCACGTCCTGCGGGCTGAGCGAGCGGCAGTTCCAGTGGGCCTCGTAGCCGGCGGCGATCAGGTCCATCACCGCGTCGGCGGGATCGGCCCGGCGCCGCTCGCAGATCGCCGCCAGGGTCTGGCCCTCCAGACTGGGGTCGGCCAGGTAGGTCGATAGGGTGAGCACGCCCGGTCCGCCGCGCTTCTGGATGTTGGCGGCGACCTCCGCCCGGATGGCGTCGCGGAGCGCGGCGGTCCGCAAGGCCTCGGAGACCTGGGCGGGGCTCTTACCGGCCTGGAAGGCGTAGGGCAGGGTGTCGGCGGCCAGCCCCCCGCCCGTCGTGTCGTACGGATACTGATCGCAGGTCACATCCACGTCTCCCCGCCGGGCAGATTCGATGAGGTGCAGTACCTCGCCGGCGGTGTGCCAGGTGTCGGGGCCGAAGGCCTTAATGTGCGAGATGTGCACCGGCGCCCCGGCCTGGCGGCCGATCTGGATGATCTCGCGCACGGCGGCGAGGAAGCCGACGGACCGGCTGCCCTCATCGCGGATGTGGCTGGTGACGGGGGCGCCGGTCCGGCCGGCGACGCGGGCCAGCTCGACCAACTCGGGCAGGGTGGCGTAGGCGCCGGGGGCGAAATAGAGCCCCGTGGACATGCCTACGGCCCCCGCCTGCAGCCCCTCCGCGAGCAGGGCGGCCATCCGGGATAGCTCCTCCGGCGTGGCCGGCCGGTCCTGATGCCCCACGACCGCGGCGCGCAGGGTGCCGTGGCCAACGAGGGGCGCGACGTTCACGGGCTTGGGCTGCTTGGCCAGCGCCTCCAGGTATTCCGGGACGGACCCCCAGAACGGCACGAACCCGCGCGACGCGGGGAGGAGCTTCTCCTTGGCACCCCCGAGATAGGGGGCCCCGCTCATCCCGCAGTTCCCGATCACCTCGGTCGTCACGCCCTGCCGCACCTTGCTCTGGGCCGTGGGATCGATGAAGAAGACGTAGTCCGAGTGCGTGTGGGCGTCGATGAAGCCCGGGCACACCACATAGGGGCTGGCGTCCACGATCTCGGCGGCCTCCCCCGGGACACGAGGGCCAACCGCCTCGATCCGGCCCGCCCGGACGGCGACATCGCCCCGGAACCACGGGTTGCCCGACCCATCCGCAATCTTGCCGTTCTTCAGGAGGACATCGAAGGACATGGCTCCACTCCTGCGCTGGCGACCGCAGGCGTCACGGGGTCTGCCGTCTGGCCCCCGAGAGTTGCTCGCGGAAGCGGGGGTCCAGGTTGTCCCGCAACACGTCGCCGACAAGGTTGAACGAGAGGACACTGAGCACGATGAACATGCCGGGGAAGAGCAGGACCCCGGGCGCCCGGGTGATGTACACCCGTCCCTCGCTGACCATGTTGCCCCAGCTGGGCACCTGCGGGGGCACCCCCACCCCGAGGAAATCCAGCGAGGCGATCTGGAGCAGCGAGAAGGCGAAGGTGAAGGTGGCCTGGACGATCACGGGCGAGACCAGGTTGGGCAGGACGTGCCGCAGGACGATCCGGCCGCTGTTCGCGCCGATGGAGCGGATGGCCTCGACATAGGCCTCCTCCTTGATCTTCAGGGTCAGGCCGTAGATGATGCGGGCGGTGTGGGTCAGGTAGGTGGCGCTGACGGCGAGAATCACGTTCACCAGGCCCGGCCGCAGGATGGCGATCAGGGCCAGGGCCAGGAGCAGCGGCGGGAAGGACATCATCACGTCCACCAAGCGCATGGCGACGAGGCCGAATTGCCGGAAGTAGCCCGACAGCAGCCCGATCAGCACGCCGATGACCACCGAGCAGATGACGACGCCGGACCCGCTGATGAGGGTCATCCGAGCCCCGTAGACGATGCGACTGTAGATGTCCCGTCCGAAGTGATCCGTGCCGAACCAATGCCGGGCGCTCGGACCTTGCAGGCGGTCGGTGGGATTCAACCCCATGGGATCGTACGTCGCGACCAGCGGGGCGAACACGGCCAGCACGCAGATGACCAGCAGCACGCCCGCTCCCGCCAGGGCAATCTTGCGCCGGACCAGGGCTCGAAGGAAGTCCCGCATCGGATGGGCTCCTTGCTCAGCTCACCCGGATCCGCGGATCCAGGAACGTGTAGCAGTAGTCGATGAGCAGGTTGACCAACATGTAGGCGAGGGCGATGATCAGGATCACCCCCTGGATCACCGGATAGTCCCGGCGCAGGACCGACTCCACGACCAGCCGGCCGATCCCCGGCAGCGAGAACACCGTCTCGGTGATGACCGTGCCGGAGGCAAGCCCCACGAACGTGAACCCGATGACCGAGATGACGGTGATCAGGGAGTTCCGCAAGACGTGCTTCAGGGTGACGGTCAGCTCCGGCAGCCCCTTGGCCCGGGCGGTGGTGACGTAGCCTTCCTTCATCACGTCCAGCATGCTGGCCCGGGTGAGCCGGATGATCAGCGCGGAGTTGGGCGCGGCGAGCGTGACGCAAGGGAGAATCAGGTACTTGAGATTGCCCAGGTTGCCGGTCTCGAGGATCGAGGGATAGCCGGAGCTGGGGAGCCATCCCAGGATCACGGCGAAGAGCAGCATGAGGTTGAGCCCCAGCCAGAACGTGGGCATCGAGGCCGCCAGCATGGCCGCGCCAGAAAAGGTCTGGTCCGCGACGCTGTTGTACCGAACTGCGGAGATCATACCGATTGGGACGCCGACGACGACGATCAGTGCCATCGAAAGGACGGCGATGAACAGGCTCGTCTCTGAACGCTCCAGGATGACCCGCAGGACCGGCTTGTGAAAGAAGATGGACTGACCGAAATCCCCCTTTAGGATCCCGGTGAACCAGCGTAGGAACTGCACGGTGATGGGCTGATTGAAGCCCATGGCCTCCCGGAGGGCCTGGACTTGCTCCGGAGTCGCGGTGTCGCCGAGCATCACGCCGGCCGGGTCCCCCGGCATCATGTGCATGAACGAAAAGACCAGGACGCACGCCAGCAGGAATGTGGGAATCATGCTGAGGAACCGCTTTGCCATGTATCTGAGCATGCGCGAGACCTCTGCTCCGCACCGACGTGTCGGAGGACCGCGGGTCGGGGTCGCGGAGTCCTGGCCGGGTGGCCGGGGAGACAGTCATGCCCGGCAATCCACTCCTTGCCGGGCATGACCGGTGGCGGCGATGACTACTTTCTGAACCAGACGTTCCAGAACCGGTTGAAGTTGAGGAGCGTCGTGGCCCCCACCCCCTGCACCTTGGGGGTGTATATGTCGTAGGTGTAGCTGTCGCCCGTCTTTGCCAGGGGGACTTCCTCGTAGAACAGCGCCTGGAGCTTTTCCATCGCTTCCATGCGCCGCGCCGGCTCGGAGCGGGAGGTGAACTCACCCATGTACTGCCGCTTCCGCGGGGTGTCCCACCAGCCGGGATAGGCCGGGCTCATGAAGGTATAGAGCATCGGGTCGGGCACGAACCCGTGCGTGGTGTAGAAGAGGTCCCAGAGATTGGGCTGCGCCCGGCGCTGGACCAGCGTGGCCCAGTCGTAGATCTGCAGGTCGATGTTGAAGCCGGCGTCCTTCAGTTGCTTGGACAGCACCACCGTGGCGGAGTAGTGGTGCTCGTAGGAGGTGGTGACCATGTAGCGGATCGGCTCGCCCTTGTAGCCGGCCTCCTTGGCCAGGGCCTTCGCCCTCTCGGCGTTGCCCTGGCTGTACTGGTCGAGGGCCACCTTGCTGTACCACTTGGTCCCCGGGGGCATCAGGGCGCCGTTCAGCGACCAGAGCTTCTGGGGGCCGACCGAGGCCCGCAGCGCCGGCTCCATGTTGAGGGCGGCGTAGACCGCCTGCCGGAGCTTCTGGTTGGTCATCAACCCCTCTTTCTGGTTGAAGAAGAGCTCCCCGAACTCGGCCGCCTTGCGGATCATGGTGCGGACGGAGGCGTCGCGCTCGAGTCCCTCGAACAGGTCACCGGGAATCCATTCGGCATAGTCGTATTCGCCCGCCTTGATCCCGTTGACGCGGGTGCCCGGGTCCGCCACGGGGATGAAGACGATCCGGTCGAAGTAGGCGTTGCGCTCGCCGGCGTAGCCGTCACCCTTGTCGGTGTGCTTGGCGTACTTGTCGAACCGCTCCAGGATGATCTCGTGCCCCGATTTCCACTCGACGAACCGATAGGGCCCCGTGCCGATGTAGTCCTTGGGCCCGATCGGCTCCTTGCCCGCGTTCTCGACGACCTCCTTCGGGTAGATGACAGGTCCGCCGTTGGCGAAGGCCAGTAGGGTCGCCCAGGGCGCGAACGGCTCCTTCAGGACGATCCGGACCCCGTACTTGCCGTCCGCCTCGACCTTGTCCACCTTCCCGAAGAGGACGGGGCCGCGGGCCCCCGACTTGCCCCACCGGTTCAGGGAGGCCACGACGTCGGCGGAGGTCATCTCCTTGCCGTTGTGGAACAGGACGCCCTGGCGGAGCTGGATCAGGATCAGCTTTCCGCCGTCCCGGACGTCCGCGCTCTTGGCGAGAAACGGGACGGGCTCGTAGGCCTCGGTGAAGGCGAAGAGCGTCTCGAAGAAATGCTGGCTGATGGTGGTGCCCAGGGTGGCCGTCACGATATGCTGATCGAGCGTTGGCGGGGTGTCGATCATGGCATAGCGGAAGGTCCCCCCAGCCGAGGGCTGCTCACCTGCCCAGCCGGGACCGACCCCCACGGCGAGGAGCGCCAGGGACAGCACGGCGTACCCGAGAAATCGCCTCTCCATGTCGGACCTCCTTTTTCGCTTACGTGTGGACGTACCTGCACCCGAATGTGCTGCCGCCCCGAGCGTCGCCATCCCCTAGCCCGCGGTATTCGCGAATCCAGCTCGCGAACAATTCGGGCTTACGGGAAACCCTTGTGGGCGGCGGTCCGGGACGGATCACGTGTCGCCGGTGCACCGGGACACTGCGGGGTGTCCGCCCAGCAGGAGGGATCCTCCCCCTGCAGGCGGGAATGGCTCCTGCCTAGTTAAGCCCGGATTATTCACGTGTCGTTTGTGAATAATCCGGGCTAGTTGGGTCCGTGATGAGGCCCCGGTCCCTGCCTCGTGGACGATGGATATCGAGCCTGGAGCGGGCCGCGTGGATCGGAGGCGAAGGAAAGACGGCGGCGAGCGGAGGGCGCCCGCAGCGGTCGCGAGGCCTGGGGCGGTTCCCATTCGACGGGGGAATGCGCTGGCCATGACGCGCATGAGACTATTCGTGCGCGCCGCGGGTGTCAACCCGAAACCACAAGCCCGGATCGTCCACGAAAGAACCGTGAACAATCCGGGCCAAGGGGTGCTGCTACGCCCGCATTGTTCGCGAGCCACGTTCGCGAATGATGCGGGCTAGCGGCGTCCTCACCCTCCGGGTTCCCGACCAATAAACCCGTTGACACCCCTGGGTTCCTTTGCTACGTTGCCCTTGATGCGAGCGGCACGACGGGCGCTGGGCGGTTGGGGCGGGGCGGCCAGGGATGGCCTCGGACGATCGCCTGCCGCGGAGATCCCGCCGGCCCAGGTGAAGCCCCCGGTTGGGGGCTTCGTTGTTCTCGGGGTTCTTGGGCAGCCGGGCGGGTGGGATTTCCTCCTCTGAGGGGGACGGCATGGGCACATTCGACGTGGTGATCGTGGGGGCAGGCCCCGGGGGCTACGTGGCGGCGCTGCGCGCGGCGCAGCTGGGTGCGTCGGTGTGCCTGATCGAGCGGGAGACGGTCGGGGGGACCTGCCTGAACCGGGGGTGCATCCCCTCCAAGGCACTGATCCATTCGGCCGAGCTCTGGAAGCGGGTCCAGCACGGAGCCATCTTCGGGGTCCTCGCGGGTGGCGCCAGCTTCGACTGGTCCAAGGCCCAGGCCCGCAAGGACGGGGTCGTGGCTACCCAGGTCCAGGGGATCAAGACCCTGCTGCAGGCGGCCAAGGTCGAGGTGAAGACGGGGGCGGGCAGCCTGGTGGACGCCCGCACCGTCAGCATTGCCCGCGACGGGACCCAAGAGACCGTGACCGGCAAGGCCATCATCCTGGCCACCGGCTCCGAGCCGGCGCGTATCCCGGGGATCCAGATCGACGGGGAGCGGGTCCTCACCAGCACCGAGGCCCTCCGGATGCCCGCCTTGCCCAAGACCTTCCTGATCGTGGGGGGCGGCGTCATCGGCATGGAGTTCGCCTCGATGCTGAGCAGCCTCGGGACCAGCGTGACCGTGGTCGAGATGCTGCCCCAGGTCCTAGCCATGGAGGACCCCATGCTGGTCCGCGTGCTCCAGGGGGCGCTGCAGAAGCAGGGGGTGACCTTCCACCTCAACACCAAGGTCGAGAAGGTCGAGATCTCGCCCTCGGGCGTGCGGGTCCAGATCGGCGGCGGCACGGCGCTGGAGGCGGAGCGGGTGTTGATCGCCACGGGGCGGTCTCTGAACAGCCGGGCCATCGGCCTGGAGGCGGCCGGTGTCAGCACGGAGCGCGGCGCCATCCTGGTCAACGACCGCATGGAGACCAACGTCCCGGGCCTCTACGCCGTCGGGGACGTCACCGGCCTCTCGCTCCTGGCCCACGTGGCGTCGATGCAGGGGCTGGTGGCGGCGGCGAACGCCACCGGTGGCTACGCGGCCATGGACTATTTCTCCATCCCGAACTGCATCTACACCGATCCCGAGATGGCGAGCGTCGGTCTCTCGGAGACCAAGGCCAAGGAGCAGGGGCGGGCGGTCAAGGTGGGCCGCTTCAGCTTCGCCGCGCTCGGCAAGGCCATGTGCATCGGCGAGACGGCCGGCATGGTCAAGGTCATCGCCGACGCCCAGAGCGACAAGGTGCTGGGCGTGGGCATCGTCGGCCCCCACGCCACCGACCTGATCAGCGAAGCCGTCGTGGCGGTGCGGCAAGGATTGACGGTCCGCCAGGTGAGCGAGGCCGTCCACGCGCACCCCACGCTGCCCGAGGCCATCGCCGAGGCCATGCACGACGTCCACGGCCAGGCAGTGCACAAGGCCCGGATGCGCGCGGGCTAGCTGCCAGGCTGCTGAAAAAGCCCCATCTGCGGCGTTGGCGCGCTCCCGCGGGGCTGCGGCGTACGAGCCGAGTACGCCTCGCCCCTCGGTTCGCTTGCCGCCTTGCATCTGGCGCTTTTTGAGCAGCCTGACGACGATCAAGTTGTCCAGCATCCCCCTTGAACGAGAGGGGAGGGATAGACATACGATGAGCACGCCGCTCTTGCAGATCGAGACGCCGGGGACCGCGGCGCCGGCCCCGCGCCGGCTGCCCCCCTGGCTGCGGGCCAAGTCCGGGCACTGGGACCGGGTCCACGCCATGCGCGTCCTGCTGACGGGCTCGCGCCTGACCACCGTCTGCGAGGAGGCGCGCTGCCCCAACCAGGGCGAGTGCTGGACGCGCGGGACGGCGACCTTCATGCTGCTGGGCGACACGTGCACACGCAGCTGCGGCTTCTGTGCGGTCGCCACCGGTCGGCCGGCTCCGCCGGACCCCGGCGAGCCCCGCCAGGTGGCCGAGACGAGCCGGACGCTGGGCCTGCGCTTCGTGGTGGTGACCTCGGTGGCCCGCGACGACCTGCCGGACGGGGGGGCTGCCCACTTCGCGGCGACGGTGCGCGCCATCCAGGACCTGAACCCGGGCGCCCAAATCGAGGTGCTGGTCCCGGATTTCAAGGCCAGCCCGGAGAGTATCCGCACGGTCGTGGCGAGCCAGCCGACCATCTTCAACCACAACCTGGAGACCGTCGAGCGGCTGACCAGGAAGGTCCGCGTCCAGGCTCGCTACCAGCGCTCGCTCGAAGTCCTGCGTCTGGCCAAGGCCATGGGGCAGCCCCTCACCAAGACCGGCATCATGCTGGGGCTGGGCGAGACCGAAGACGAGGTGCTGGAGTTGTTCCGGGACGCCCGTGTCGCCGGCTGCGATGTCCTGACGATCGGGCAGTACCTGCAGCCGACCAAGGCGCACCTGCCCGTCGCGGAGTACGTGCACCCCGACCGGTTCAAGGCGCTGGAGGAGGGGGCGTACGGCGTGGGGTTCAAGGCGGTGTACTCGGGCCCGCTGGTACGAAGCTCGTATCACGCCGAGATGACCGCGCGCAAGCTGGAGGCTAGCCCGGAGGATTCACGAAGGAACCCGTGAATCCTCCGGGCTAAATGACGCACTGAGCATTTCTGCAGGTCCCCGAGGCGGAGGAGAGGGTCACGCCCTCACTCCATCCGCGGGGCGAGTGCCTTGCCTGTTGGTCATTCCCGCAGTCTTCGCGAGGCGGTTCGCGAACACTGCGGGCAAGTAAGCTGCTGGGGGGGATCGCCCTCGGGGCGAGGGGGGACATGGAAGAGTTCAAGCGCATCAAGCGGCTGCCGCCATACGTCTTCGCCATCGTCAACGACCTGAAGGTCAAGGCCCGCGCCCGGGGCGAGGACATCATCGACTTCGGCATGGGCAACCCGGATCTGCCCACCCCTGAGCACATCGTGGACAAGCTGGTCGAGGCGGCCCGCAATCCCCGGAACCACCGCTACTCGGCCTCGCGCGGGATCACCAAGCTTCGGCACGGCATCTGCGACTGGTACCGGCGCCGCTACGGGGTGGAGCTGGATCCCGACACCGAGGCCATCGCCACCATCGGGGCCAAGGAAGGCCTCTCGCACCTGGCGCTGGCCATCGTGGAGCCGGGGGACGTGGCCCTGGTGCCCAATCCCACGTATCCCATCCACGCCTACTCGGTGGTGATCGCCGGCGGGGATGTCCGGCACGTGCGCCTGGGGCCGGACGAGGACTTCTTCGCCAACCTGCTGGCCGCGTTCCGCGAGTCCTGGCCGCAGCCCAAGCTCCTGATCCTGAGCTTCCCGCACAATCCCACGGCGGCGGTCGTCGAGGCGGACTTCTTTTCCCGGATCGTGGCCTTCGCCCAGGAGAACGACCTCATCGTCGTGCACGACTTTGCGTACGCGGACCTGACCTTCGACGGCTACCAGGCGCCCAGCTTCCTGCAGACGCCCGGCGCGAAGGAAGTGGGGGTCGAGTTCTTCACGCTCTCCAAGAGCTACAACATGCCCGGCTGGCGCGTTGGCTTCGCGGTGGGGAACCCGCGGATCATCGCGGCCCTCACCCGGATCAAGAGCTACCTGGACTACGGCATGTTCCAGCCCATCCAGATCGCCTCGATCATCGCGCTGAACGGACCGCAGGAGTGCGTGGAGGAGATCCGGCGGACCTACGCCTCGCGCCGCGACGCGCTCTGCGACGGCCTGAGCCGGGTGGGGTGGAAGATCGACAGGCCGCGGGGCACCATGTTCGTCTGGGCCCGGATCCCGGACCAGTTCCGGATGATGGGCTCCCTCGAGTTCAGCAAGTTCCTGCTGGACAAGGCCAAGGTGGCGGTGTCGCCGGGCATCGGCTTCGGACAGTACGGGGACGAGTTCGTGCGCTTCGCCCTGGTGGAAAACGAGCAGCGGACAAGGCAGGCGGTGCAGGGGATCAAGCGCCTGCTCTAGCCCGGATTATTCACGAAAGACGCGGGAATAATCTGGGCCGACCTGAGCCCGCATTGTTCGCGAGTGGCATTCGCGAAGAATGCGGGCTGGGGCCTTTCGCCAACCTACCAGACCTGCCAGAGGAGAGCTACGGGGGGAGAGGGCCCGGGCGGCTGCCATGGGCTTTCGGGAGGGCCGGCGATGGGTGAGCGCATGTTCGACAGGTTCCGCGAGGCGTGCGGGGTTTTCGGCATTCTCGGCCATGCCGAGGCGGCGAACCTGACCTATCTCGGCCTGTACGCCCTGCAGCATCGGGGGCAGGAGAGCGCCGGGATCGTCGTCGCGGACGAGGAAGGGCTGCACCTCGAGAAGGGCATGGGCCTCGTGGCGGACGTCTTCACCGAGGCGAAGCTGCGCCGGCTCAAGGGCAGCCTCGCCATCGGCCACGTCCGCTACTCGACCACGGGGAGCTCCCACCTCAAGAACGCGCAACCCATCGTGGCCAGCTACCGCCACGGCGGCCTCGCGCTGGCCCACAACGGCAACCTCGTCAACGCCCACGTCGTCAAGGCCGAGCTGGAGTCGCAGGGCTCCATCTTCAGCTCCACCACGGACAGCGAGGTCATCGTCCACCTGGTGGCGCGCTCCGGGCGGGACGACTTGGTCGAGGCCACGGCCGAGGCCCTGGCCCGGCTCGACGGGGCCTATTCGCTGGTGGTCATGAACGAGACGGAGCTGCTGGGGATCCGGGACCCGCACGGCTTCCGGCCCCTGTCGCTGGGCCGGCTCAAGGATGCCTGGGTGCTGGCCTCGGAGAGTTGCGCCTTCGACCTGATCGAGGCCACCTTCGTGCGGGACCTGGAGCCGGGCGAGTTCCTGCACATCACGCCGCAGGGGATGCGCTCGTACTGGCCGCTGCCCGCGCGGGCCCCCGCCCAGTGCATCTTCGAGTACATCTACTTCTCCCGGCCCGACAGCATGCTCTACGGGCAGACCGTTGCCGGGGTGCGCAAGGCGTTGGGCCGGCAGCTGGCGCGCGAGGCCCCGGCAGAGGCGGACCTCGTGATCGCCGTCCCGGACTCCGGCGTGCCGGCGGCCCTGGGCTTTGCGCAGGAGTCGGGGCTGCCCTTCGACCACGGCCTGATCCGCAACCACTACGTCGGGCGCACCTTCATCGAGCCCAAGCAGAACATCCGGCACTTCGGCGTCAAGATCAAGCTGAACCCGGTCCGCGACATCCTCGAGGGCAAGCGCGTGGTGGTGGTGGACGATTCCATCGTCCGCGGCACGACCAGCCGCAAGATCGTCAGCATGATCCGGTCGGCCGGCGCGCGCGAGGTGCACATGCGCATCAGCTCGCCGCCGACGGTGTCCCCCTGCTTCTACGGCATCGACACGCCGACGCGGCGGGAGCTCATCGCCTCGAGCCACAGCGTGGAGGAGATCCGCAGGTACATCCGGGCGGACAGCCTGAGCTACCTCAGCATGGAGGGACTCAAGAACGCGGTGGGCAAGGACGAGGGGTTCTGCACGGCCTGCTTCAGCATGCAGTACCCGGTGGAGTTCCCCTCGGAGGACCGCGCCCAGCTTCGCCTGTTCGAGCCGTAGCCCGCATTATTCGCGAACACGACTCGCGAACAATGCGGGCTTAACAGAAGCCCATGGACTTGGTGGCCCCAGGACGGATCGGGCGTCCCTGCGGCGGCTCCGCACCGCGCCCATCCTGCGGGATGACGGGACCAGAGCCCGGTCCGCCGACCACCATGCGTCATCCCGCCTCGGGAATGAGCTTTGCTCGGTTAGCCCGGATTGTTCACGCCTTTTTCGTGAAGAATCCGGGCTGGGACGGAGAGGGAGAACTATGGCCGTCGATCGCAAGGATCCGCACGAGCGGGCCAAGCGCCTCGCCCGGCTGGTGGTAGGGGACGTGGTGCTCTACAACAAGGAGAAGATCGAGGAGGGGATCCGCAAGGACACGCTCTTCGAGCTGCTGGCGCCGGAACTTGAGGAGGCGCGGCGCTACTACGAGAAGAGCGTGGATCCGGCGGCCGCCAAGGACGTTGACTACTTCAACCAGGCGGTGGTGGACATCCTGATCAAGGGCCGGGCAAATATCCAGTCGAAGATCTGGTAGCCCGCGGTCCTACGCCTTCCAGGCCTACAAACAGAGCGGCCCGGGATCCTCTCCCGGGCCGCGCGTTCTCTTCTGGTGCGTACCCTGTCTTTCCCTGTCCCCTGTCCCCCGACCCCCAACCCCCGTCTTCAGTACGCCGGCGTGCACCAGTGCCGGTACTTGGGATGCCGTCCCTTGACCACCTCAAAGTAGAGCTGCTGGATCCGGGCGGAGACGGGCCCGATCTTGCCGCTGCCCACGGGCCGCCGGTCCACCTCGATCACGGGGGAGACCTGCGCGCCCGTCCCGCACAGAAAGACCTCATCGGCCGCGTACAGCTCCGTCCGGCCCACCTGCCGCTCCACCACGCGCATGCCCAACTCGTCGCGGCACAGGCTGATCAGCGTGTCGCGGGTGATGCCTTCCAGGACGTCCTGGGAGAGGTCGGGCGTGACGAGGGTGCCGTTGCGCACCAGGAAGATGTTCTCGGCCGAGCCCTCGGAGACGAACCCGTCCTGGGTGAGGAAGACGGCCTCGTCGTAGCCCTGCTCCAGGGCCTCGGTCTTGGCCAGGGCGGAGTTGACGTAGCCGCCGGTGATCTTGCAGCGGGCAGGGATGGTGTTGTCGCTGATCCGCCGCCAGGAGGCGACGCCGACCTTGATGCCTGTCGAGGTGTCGATGTAGTCGCCCAGGGGGATCGTGTAGATGGCAAAGCCGGTCTCGTAGCCCACCAGCTTCGGCCCCAGGCCCTCCGAGCTGATGTAGGCGATGGGCCGGATGTAGGTGTCCTCCTTGGGGTGGTTCCGACGCAGCAGGTCCATGGTGATGGCGCAGAGTTCCTTGGCGTCGTGCTCCAGCTTGAGCTTGAGCACGCGGCAGTTGCGGACCATGCGCTCATAGTGCTCCGGGAGCTTGAAGACGAACAGCTGCTGCTCCTCGGCGTTCCAGTAGGCCCGGATGCCCTCGAAGACGCCGCTCCCGTAGTGCAAGGCATTGGTCCGGATGCTCACCCTGGCATCGGACAGCGGCACGAACTGCTTGTTGAAGTACACGGTCTGCATGGCCTTCTCCCTTCACGGCAATCGTTCCGAACGGTCGTTCGGTCAGAAAACGTACCCAGGAACGTACGAAAAGTCAACCGGAAACCCGCCCCGGGGGGCGGAGGGCCGGGGCGGCCGGGGGCAGTCCTGCCTGCCCCGGCGGTCCACCTCCGTCAGAGCTTGAAGAACGTCGGCAGAAACAGCACGAGCCACGGCCAGAACGCGATGATCACCAGATCCGCCACCAGGATCGCGGTGTAGGGGATGAGGGGCTGCATCGTGTCCGTCAGCTTGATCTTGGCCAGGCTGCACAGGATCACCAGGCAAAGGCCGATGGGCGGCGCCACGATGGCGATGCCGACCACGGCGATGACCAGGACGCCGAAGTGCAGCGGATGGACACCGAGGGACAGGGCGATGGGCATGAGGATGGGAAAGAAGATCAGGATGGCCGGCAGGCCGTCCAGGATCATCCCGAAGAAGAGGAAGACTGCGATGGTGAGGATCAGGAACGTGTACTGCCCACCCCCGACGGAGACGATGGAGTCTCCGATCATGCGCGGCACCTGGTACGTCGCCAGGATCCAGGAGAAGCCCGTGGCCGCGCCGACCAGGAGCGAGACCACCCCCGTCATGACGGCCGTGTCCACCAGGATCTTGTAGAGGTCCTGGCGGGTGATCTCCTGGTACACGAAGAACGAGATGATGAAGGCGTAGACCGTGGCCACGGCCGCCGCCTCGGTGGCCGTGAAGATCCCGGCGAAGATGCCGCCGAAGATGATGACGGGCATCATCAGCGGGACGACGCTGTCGCGCATGGAGATCAGCACTTCGCGCAGGCTCGGTCGGGCCGACGTGGCCCCGGGCAGGGTGCCGCGGGAGGACTGGAGGTAGATGACCAGCATGAGGGTCAGGGCCATGAGAAAGCCGGGCAGGAACCCGCCCATGAAGAGACCGGCGATGGAGATGTTGGCCACCGCCCCCAGGACGACCATGTTCAGGCAGGGCGGGATCATCATGCCCATGCCGGTGGCGGCAGCAACGATGGCCGTGGCGCGGGCGGCGGTGTAGCCGGCGCGCACCATGGAGGGCAGCAGCAGGGACCCGATGGCCGAGGCGTCGGCGATGGACGAGCCCGAGATCCCCGAGAAGAAGATCTCCGAGACGACCACCACGAACCCCAGGCCGCCGCGGATGTGCCCCACGAGGTTGCTGGCCAGCCGGACCAGCCGCTGCGAGATGCCCCCTTGCTCCATCAGCCCCCCGGCCAGGATGAAGAGCGGGATGGCGAGAAAGGGGAAGGTATCGATCCCCGAGTACAGCTTCATGGTGACCGTGGAGATCGGGATCGTTCCCTGCCACCAGAGCGCGCCGATGCACGCCAGAACCATGGAGAACGCCACCGGCACATTCAGCGCCAGCAGCAGGATGAAGCCCCCCAGGAGGATGGCGATCGGGGTCAGGCTCATGGCCCGTGCCCCTCCTTGGCGTGCGCGCCTTCCCGCCAGCGGCGCACCTCGAGCTGGACGAGGTAGACGAGGATCAGGATCCCCGCCAGCGGGATGGGCGCAAAGGCCCACTTGTAGGTGAGATCCATGGTGGCGAAGGTCCGCGTCCAGTTGAAGGTGAGGAGCGTCCAGCCCTGGAAGATCATCACCAGGGCCACGATGGCCATGACGAGGGGGCTGAGCAGCTCTACCCCACGGCGGAGGCGCGCTGGGAGGTGCCGGACCACCAGCTCGATCCCGAAGTGCCGCATCCGCTTCACGCCGATGGCGGCCCCCAGGAAGACCACCCACTGGAACAGCAGCATGGCCAGATCCTCCGACCAGGCCAGGGGGGTCTTGAGGACGAAGCGGTTGAACACCTGGACGAAGACAATGACCGTCAACGCCACCACAATGACGGCACTCACCGCCTCGATGAGGTTGTCGCCAATCTTCTTCACGCCGGCCCTCCGCTCCGGAGAACGCAACGGGGGCGATGCGCTGTCCCGCACCGCCCCCGGGCTGATCCGTCGTGCCCGCCGTCTACTTCTTGGCGGCGCGGGCCTGGTCCAGCAGTTCCTTGCCGAAGGCGTACTTCTTGATGAAGTTGTCGTAGACCGGCTGGATCCGCTTCTCGAAGGTGGCCTTGTCCACGTCCGTCACCACCGTCACGCCCTTCTCCTTCAGGAAGCCGATGGCCTTGTTTTCCAAGGCGATGTAGGTGTCCAGGAAGTACTTCTCGGCCTCCTGCCCCGCCGCCACCATCTCGGCCTGGATGTCCTTGGGGAGGCCGTCCCACCACTTCTTGTTGGCGATGAAGGCGCTCACCGACCAGAACTGCTCGGTCAGGGAGTAGACCTTGGAGACTTCCCAGTGCTTCGAGGTCCAGTAGAGGGCCGGCGAGTTCTCGGCGCCGTCCAGGACCTTCTGCTGCAAGGCCAGGTACACCTCGCCGAAGGCGAGCGGGGTGCCGATCCCGCCCATCTCGTTGATGGCCTGGATCTGGATGTCGCTGGGCTGGACGCGGATCTTCATGCCCTTCAGGTCCTCGGGCTTGCGGACCGGCTTGCTGGCATAGATACTCCGGCCCCCGTCATCCACCCAGAACACGCCCGCCAGGCCTAGCTTGGGGTAGAACTCGGTCATGAACCGCTTGCCCACGTTGCTGCGGATGACCTTCCAGAGCTCGTCCCGGCTGTTGAACAGGTAGGGCAGATCCCAGGTCTTGGACTCGGGGATCCACTCGCCCGAGAAGGACATGGGCATCTTGGCCATCTCGATGCTGCCGGTCTGGACGCCCATGAACAGGTCCTTGGTCTGGCCGAGCTGGGCGGCGGGGAAGACCTGGAGCTCCACCTGGCCCTTGGTCCGCTCCTTCACCTTGTCGGCGTAGAACTTCATGGTGAGAGAGTGGGGGTGATCCGGCGAGAGGATGTCGGCGATCTTGGCCGTGATCTTCTGCTGGGCCTGAGCGCTCCCGGCCACCAGGCCGATGGCCAGGCCGGCCACCAGGACGCACAACGCAAGGCCTACGATTCTCCGCATGGCGGACCCTCCTTGGGGCAGGCGTGAGGTGTCAGGGCAAGGCGCCCGCGCGACTGCACGGCGCCCGGCCATATCCCGCGTTCTGGCTGTGTTGATAGCGTCCGCAGGGCCTTCCTGTCAACTGGAAACGGGCGCACGCATGGTCGAGGGAACGTTCAGCGCGGCCCCTGCCGCGCGAGGTCCACGCGGCGGCCCTCCTCGGCCGAGACGTAGCCGGCGTAGATCACCTCGACCGTCTCGTGGGCCAGGAGCAGCCCGGAGAGCGGCTTCTCCATGACGATGTGCTTGCCCGCGTTGGCTGTGTCGATGGCCAGCGTGTGGTGCAGGCTGGTCACAACAGGGAGGCTCACCAGATGGATGTCCTTGCGCTCGAGCAGGGCCCGGTGGTCGGTGTACACGTGCGGGATGTTGATCTTGCGGGCGAAGGCCTCGGCACTCTGCCGGGTGTTCGAGCAGCGGGGGAGGTCCGGTTTCGGGGCGGGGTGGTGGGTGCCGGGCTGCGCCGGGCAGGACCCCCAGTCTTCCCGCCGCACGCCGGCTCGGCGGCGGCGGGAAATGCCTTGACAAGCCCAGGGGCGGTCGGTATGGTGGCCACACCTCTTGAAAAACGCACACTTGGAGGCATCGAGGGGGGTTCAGGTGCAGTTCCTGGGACCGGCGACACGCCGGAACCGCCAGAAGCTGGCGGCGGGGCCCACGGAAAGTTTCTTGCTGTTCCGCGTGGGCGAAGAGACGTACGGGGCGACCCTGCAGGGGATCCGGGAGGTCCTGGAGCCGACCGAGTGGACGGCGCTTCCGCCCGATCGCTTTCAGGTGTGTGCGGCACTGACCCACCGGGGGCGGCGCCTGCCGGTGATCCGGATGCGGGCCCTGTTTGACGTGATGCCCGACCAGGCAGCCGGCACGGCGCGCGTGCTGGTGGTCGGCGGCGGCGAGCGAATCGTCGGCCTGCTCGTCGACGAGGTCCTGGGGGTGGCCGACGTGGACCCCGGTCGCATCGGGCCGCTGCCGGCCATGGCGACCCTGCTCGACCCGGCCCTGTTCCGGGGGGTCGTGGTGCGGCAGGATCGACTCATCCTGTTGCTGAGCGAACGCGGCCTGGCGGAATTCGATGAGGTCGGGGCGTTCTATGCGGGGAGCGTGTGAGCGCAGCCGGAACCCAGAGATCGGGAACCGTGACCGAACCGGCAACGACGACGGGCGAGGTGATCGAGGGGCAGCCGGCCGCGCTGATGTTTCTGGTCGCCGGCCGCCAGTTCGCGGTGGACCTCAACCGCGTGCAGCACATCCTGGAGTATCAGGCGCCGACGCGGACCCCGCGGCGGCCGCCTTTCGTTGAGGGGATCATCCACCACAAGGCCCGGTGCCTCCCGGTCGTCAACCTGCGCAAGCGGCTGGGCGTCGAGGAGAGCGGCCCCCCCAACCCCGCCCTCCTGCTGGTGGCGGGCACAGAGCGGGATCCGGTGGTGGCGCTGGTGGTGGATCGCGTGCTCCGGGTGCTGTCCCTGCCGGCCGATCGGTGGGTGGCCCCGCCCCCCAGGATGTTCGGCATCCGGGCGGAGTTCATCCGGGGCGTCGCCAACGAAGGCGGTCGCCCGGTGGTGTGGCTGGAGGAGGCGAAGTTGCTGCTCTCCCCCGAGCCGATCGGATTGCTGGCGTAAGGCGGGACTGCCCCGGGGTGGGCCTGGCTGCAGCAGCGCGAGGCTGCGTGGCGCACGTGGGATCGACGCGGCAGCCTCGCGGTGGAGGAACGCATGGCTCCTCGGATCCTGGTCGCGGATGACAGCGTCACCATTCAGAAAGTGGTGGAGTTGACGTTCAGCAAGGAGAATGTCACCCTCCTGCAGGCGCGGAGCGGGGAAGATGCCATCCGCAAGGCCAAGGAGGACCGCCCCGACCTGATCCTGCTCGACCTCGTAATGCCGGACAAGAACGGCTACGAGATCTGTGCGGCGCTCCGGGCCGAGCCGATGCTGAAGGCGGTGCCCATCATCTTGCTGACCGGCACCTTCGAGGCATTCGACCGGGATCGGGCCGTGCAAGTGGGGGCCAACGACTTCGTCACGAAGCCGTTCGAGTCCCAGCAGCTGATCAGCAAGGTCCGCCAGCAGCTCTTCTCGCGAACCGTGGACACCGGCCTGCCCGCGCCGCCGCCGCTTCCGCCGAAGGCCGCGGTTCCCCCGAGCGCTCCGAAGGCTGCCGCCGCGCCCGTTGCCGCGGTGCCCTCGGTGTCCCACGAACCCAGGGAAGCGCCACCCCGGGAGGCGGTGCGCCGGCCCGTACCCCCGCGGCCCGCGCCCGAGCCCCCGGCCGCTGCTGCCATGCCACCCCGGACGACGAGGCTGGCGGAACGAGCGGCGCCCCCGATACCCCCGGCACGAATCCCCGCCCCGACCCCGTCACCGTTGGGGATGGCGGCGGCCGCTGCGACGGTGGCGGGCAGCCCGAGATCGCCCGAGCCGCCCTCAGCGCCGCGGCCCGAGCCGGTCCGGGAGGTCCAGGCCCCGAGGCCGGACGCTGTGCCGGAGCGCCCCGCTCCTGCGAAGCCGGCGCCCCCCGTGGGGTCTGGGCCCATGGAGCTTCGGCTCGAAGATCTGGCGCACCTGGACAACCGGGTCCCTGCCGCCGCGCCCGAGCCCCTCGCCCTGGACGACCTGCTCGGCCCGGCCGAGCCCGCCGCCGCGGCTGGGCCGCAGCTCGAGGTGGAGCCGGTCGCACTGGCAAGCGCTCCAGCGATCCCGGCACCACCCGAGGCGCCCCCGAGCGGCACCCTGGGCGCGCCCTCGCAGGGCGCCGCCCTCGAGGACCTGCTGGCCTCCCCGCCGACTGCCGCCGGGCTGGCGGCGCGGGCGGACCAGGCGGCGAGTGAGCCGGCCCCCGAGGTGCCGGTCTTCGAGCTCAGCGCCGACATGGGGGGACCCGGGCTGCCCATGATCGAGGTGGGAACGGGGGAGCCGCCGACCTTGTCGGTCGAGGACCTGATCGGCGTCGAGGGCCCGAAATCCGAGCCGCCGCCCGAGCAGGTGCCGTTCGCGCCTGTCGGCCTGGGGATGGAGCCGCCGTCCTCGAGGGTTCCGAAGGTTGATGCCGCATTCGACCTGAGCGCGGATGCAGGCGGACCCGCGCTGCCCATGATCGAGGTGGGGAAGGGGGAGCCGCCGGCCCTGTCCGTGGAGGAACTGATGAGCGGGGTGGGAGCGGCGCTCGTCGAGGTGCCGCCGCCTGCCGGGCCCGAGCTGGAGCTCGAGCTGCCTGCCGTCTCGCCCGAAGCCTCAGCGCCGGCAACCCCGCCGCCACCCGCCGAGCCGGCCTTCGAGCTGGAGCCGGCCTTCGACGCGACGCCCCCCGGCACCCAGCCACAGCTAGTGGAGCTGCCGGGGATCGAGCGGATGGAGCCGCCGGCGACCGACGCCGAGCGGCCCGCCGTCGAGCCGAGCCCGCCGCCGCCCCTTCCCGGCCTGGAGACGGAATCTCTCTTCGAGCCGGTGGTGTCGGCGCCGGCGCCGCAGCCTGCCCAGGCCGCAGCGGTGGCCGGGGGCCCGGGCCTGGGTGTGGAGGAGATGGCCTCCATGCGCGACGCCGTCACCGAGCGGGTCGCGCGGGAGCTGGCCCGGGACCTCTCCGACAAGCTGGTCGAGCGGATCGAACGGATCGTCTGGGAGGTCGTTCCCGAGATGGCCGAGATCCTGATCGCCAAGGAGATCGAGCGCATCCGGGCCATGGCGGACGGCAAGAGCATTTCCTAGTACCGCGCCGCCGGGCTTCAGTGTAGAATTCAGCGCCCTGGGGCGCCCCGAATGCTACGCCCGACGTCCGGCGACCGTCGCTGGATCCACCCGCGGTTGGTCAACGGGGATGTCGCCCTCGAGCCCCAGTGGCGAGGACGGCATCCCCGTTCTGCTTTGGAGACCGGCATGACACCAGATCCGGAACGGCCACAGCCGAGCACGCCGGAGACCCCGGCGGCCAAGCAGGGGTACGACCCCCGCGGGGTGGAGGAGCGCTGGTACCGCACTTGGGAGGCGCGGGGGCTCTTCCACGCCGACGAGGGCTCCGCCGCCCCCCCCTACAGCATCGTCATCCCGCCGCCCAATGTGACGGGCTCGCTGCACATGGGGCACGCGCTCAACAACACGCTGCAGGACATCCTGATCCGCTGGCACCGAATGCAGGGGGAGAACACCCTCTGGATGCCGGGGACCGACCACGCCGGCATCGCCACACAGAACGTGGTCGAGCGGCAGCTTGCCCAGGAGGGGCTGAGTCGCGACGCCCTGGGCCGCGAGGCCTTCGTCGAGCGCGTCTGGCGCTGGCGCCGGGAGTCGGGCGGCACCATCATCCGGCAGCTCAAGACGCTGGGGGCCTCGTGCGACTGGGCCCGCGAGCGCTTCACCATGGACCCGGGGCTCTCGGAGGCGGTGAAGGAGGTCTTCTGCCGCCTCTACGAGGACGGCCTGATCTACCGGGGCGACTACATCATCAACTGGTGCCCCCGCTGCCAGACGGCGCTCTCCGACCTCGAGGTGGAATACGAGGAGACGAATGGCAAGCTCTGGTATATCCGCTATCCGGTGCTGCGGGGGACAGGGGAGGTGGTGGTCGCCACGACGCGCCCCGAGACCATGCTGGGAGACACGGCCGTGGCGGTGCACCCCGAGGACGCGCGGCACGCCCCGCTGGTCGGCGGGGCGGTGCGCTTGCCGGTCCTGAACCGGGAGCTGCCCATCATCGCCGACAGCTACGTGGACCGGGAGTTCGGGACCGGCTTCGTCAAGGTGACCCCGGCCCACGATCCCAAGGACTTCGAGTGCGGGCTGCGGCACGGGCTCCCCCAGATCAGGATCATGGCCGATGACGGCCGGATGAACGAGCAGGCGGGCCCCTACCAGGGCCTGGACCGGCTCGAGTGCCGGAAGCGGCTGGTGGAGCAGCTCCAGTCCGAAGGGCTCCTGGTCAAGGTGGAAGAACACCGGCATGCCGTCGGCCACTGCTACCGCTGCCGCACGGCGGTGGAGCCGTCGCTGTCCCGCCAATGGTTCGTCCGCATGCAGCCGCTGGCGGAGCCGGCCATCGAGGCGGTAGAGCAGGGCCGGATCCGGATCATCCCCGCCCAGTGGGAGAAGACCTACTTCGAGTGGATGCGCAACATCCGGGACTGGTGCGTCTCGCGGCAGATCTGGTGGGGGCACCGGATCCCGGCCTGGACGTGCGAGGGCTGCGGCGAGCTGATCGTCGCCCGGACGGCGCCCGGCGCCTGCGGCCGCTGCCAGGGCGCGCGCCTGCGGCAGGAGACGGATGTCCTGGACACCTGGTTCAGCTCGGCCCTCTGGCCCTTCTCGACGCTGGGCTGGCCCCAGCAGACGAGGGAGCTCAGCGTCTACTACCCGACCTCGTGCCTGGTGACCGGGTTCGACATCCTGTTCTTCTGGGTGGCGCGGATGATCATGATGGGGCTCCGCTTCCGGGGGGACGTGCCCTTCCGCGACGTGGTCATCCACGGCCTGATCCGCGACGAGCAGGGCGAGAAGATGTCCAAGACGCGGGGCAACGTCATCGATCCGCTCCACGTGATCAACGGGGCGACGCTGGAGGAGCTGCTGGCCGCGACCAAGGCCGGCGGGGCGCCCCCGGCGGTCCTGGAGAGCCTGCGGCGGCAGTTCCCGGAGGGCTTCCCGGCCTTCGGGGCGGACGCGCTGCGCTTCACCCTGGCGGCGCTGGCGGGGCAGGGCAGCGACATCAAGCTCTCCGTCAAGCGGATCGAGGGCTACCGGCACTTCTGCAACAAGATCTGGAACGCCTACCGGTTCGTGGCCGGCCATCTGCGGGAGGGCGAGGCGGGGTCGGCCCCGGTGGCGGATCTGGCGCTGAGCCTGCCCGACCGCTGGATCCTGACGCGGCTCACCGAGATCACGACCGAGGTCAGCGCGGCCTTCCGCGCCTATCGCTTCAACGATGCGGCCTCGGCGCTCTACCAGTTCCTGTGGCACGAGTACTGCGACTGGTATCTCGAGATCGTGAAGGCCCGGCTCCAGTCTGATCAGGACGAGGCGGCCAAGCGGGCCGGACGGATCCTGCTGGTGCACGTGCTGGAGCAGGCCATGCGGCTGCTGCACCCCATCATGCCCTTCCTCACCGAGGAGATCTGGCAGCGCCTCCCGCACCGGGGGGAGAGCATCATGGTGGCCCCCTGGCCGGCGGCGGATGCCGACCTGCGCTGGCCCGAGGCGGCCGAGGCCATGACACTGCTCATGGAGATCACCCGCGAGGTGCGCAACATTCGCTCCGCCTACAACATTTCCCCCGGCGAGCGGCTCCCGCTGGTGCTGCGCACCTCCGCCCCTGGACAGGATGCCGTCCTGGAGACCGGCCGGCCCTACCTGGAGAGCCTGGCCCGGCTGTCGTGCGTGCAGTTCGGGCAGACGGCGGCCAAGCCCCGGGTCGCGGCCAGCGCGGTGGTGCAGGGGATCGAGCTCTCGGTGCCGCTCGAGGGCGTCATCGATTTCGAGGCGGAACGGCAGCGGCTCGGGCGCGAGCTGGCCAAGGTGCGGCAGCACCTGGATCGGGTCACCAAGAAGCTGGGCAACGAGGAGTTCGTGCGCAAGGCGCCGGAGGCGGTCGTCGGCAAGGAGCGGGCGACCCAGGCCGAGCTTCACGATACGGTCGGGAAGCTGGAGGAGGGCCTCGCCCGCCTCGAGGCATTTCTGAGGTGACCGACCTTCCGGTAGATCTCAATCCCGAGATGATCCTGTCCCTGCTCCGCACCACGGTCCTGGCTCGCGATCTGCGGGTACTGGGCGAGGTGAGCTCCACCAACGATGTGGCCTTGGCGGCCGGACGCGACGGGGCAGCCGAGGGGGTCGCCATACTGGCGGACCGCCAGAGTGCGGGCCGCGGCCGCCTGGGACGGACCTGGGAATCGCCCCCGGGCGTGGGCATCTACACCTCGGTGCTGCTCAGGCCCCGGCTGCCCGCCTCCCTGGCGCCGCTGCTGACGCTGGCGGCGGGGATCGCCGCCGCCGAGACGATCCAGGAGGTCACACGGCTCGCGGCCCGGCTCAAGTGGCCCAACGATGTCCAGCTCGACGGCCGGAAGGTCGCCGGGATCCTGATCGAGGGGACGACGCTGGCAGGGAGGCTGGGCGAGGCGGTGGTCGGGATCGGCATCAACGTGAACCAGGAGGCGGCGGACTTCCCGCCCGGGCTGGGCGGCGCCACGTCGCTGCGTCTGGCGCTGGGGCGCGGCGTCTCGCGGGCGGCCCTCGTCGCAACACTCTACAACACGCTGGAGCACTGGTACCGGGTCCTCTGCGGCGAGGAATGGGGGGCGATCCTCGATCGCGGGCGACAGTGGAGCGCCGTCCTGGGGCAGCCAGTCGAGGTGCACTCCGGGGCCGAGCGGTGGTGCGGGCTGGCGTGGGACCTGGACCGGGACGGCAGCCTGATCGTCCGGGACGCGACCGGCGCCATGCGGCGCGTGGTGGCCGGCGATGTCTCCATCCGCCAGCCCGGAGCATTCACGAAAGAGCATCGTGAATGCTCCGGGCTAACATGACAAGCTGGAATATTGGGAAGCCCGCAGCATTCGTGGGTAGGTTCACGAATGCTGCGGGCTCAGGGGACCGCGGCCATGCTGCTCGCCCTGGACGTCGGCAACACCAACACGGTGCTCGGGGTATTCGACGGCAAGTCGCTGCTGCATCACTGGCGCCTGTCCACCCGGCGCGAGGGCACCAGCGACGAGTACGCCATGCTCATCAAGGGACTCTTCGACTTCGCCGGCCTCGCCCTGAGGCAGGTGACCGCCGTCATCCTCTCCTCGGTCGTCCCGCCCCTGCAGTGGCCGCTGGAGGACATGACCCGCCGCTACTTCGGCACGGAGGCCCTGGTGGTGGGACCCGGCATCAAGACGGGGATGCCCATCCTGTACGAGTCGCCCCGGGACGTGGGCGCGGACCGGATCGTGAACGCCGTGGCCGCCTTCGAGGGGCACGGGGGCCCCTGCATCGTCGTGGACTTCGGGACGGCCACGACCTTCGATGCAGTCTCGGCCAAGGGCGAGTACCTGGGCGGGGTGATCTGCCCGGGCATCGGCATCTCGGCCGAGGCGCTCTTCCAGCATGCGGCGAAGCTCCCGCGGGTGGATATCACAAAGCCCAGGGTCGTCATCGGCCGGAACACCGTCGCCAGCATGCAGGCCGGGCTCTTCTATGGCTACCTGGGCCTGGTGGAAGGGCTAGTCATGCGCATGCGGGCCGAGCTGGGGCCCGAGGCCAAAGCCATCGCCACCGGGGGTCTCGCCCAGCTGCTCCTCACCGACTCCACGGTTGTGGATCACGTCGACCCGCTGCTCACCCTGACCGGCCTCCGGATCCTCTTCGAGCGGAATCAGTAGCCCTGGCCCGCAGGGTTCGCGGATGAAGCTCGCGACCACTGCGGGCTCATGGGAAACACTTGCGGTCGGCGGTCCGGGACTGACCAGGTATCACCGGCGTCCCAGAGCTAGAGATCCACCCGCACCTGCCGTTACCTTCCTTGCCGTTGCGCCTCCCCTCCAAGTCGGCGCGGTGGGCTCCCGTCGGGTCGGGGCGTACGACGATCTTTGTCAGACTCGATGCCGAATCTTGCCGGCTGTTGATCTTCTGTCCCGTCCGATGCGGTGTTGGCCATCCCGGACCCGTGGCACCGGTATCGCATTGTCACGGCTGGGGAGGGGCGTTGGGGGAGCAGTATGCTCAGACGAACACCCCTCCTGGCCGCCGTGGTGGCGGTCTCCGCCGTCTTCGCCCCTGGGGTCGCCTCCGCCCAGTCCGGGCCATGGCTGGCGGGGTGCCCCGTCTTCCCGGCCGACAATGTCTGGAACACTCCAGTTGACCATCTCCCCGTGGACAGCAACTCCTCCGTCTATATCACCACCATCGGGCCGACCAAGACCGTGCACCCGGATTTCGGCTCGGCGCTGTGGGAGGGGGCCCCGATCGGTATTCCCTACAGCCTGGCCCCGGGCACGCAGCCGCGCGTGGACATTTCGTTCGACTACGCCGACGAGAGCGATCCCGGCCCGTATCCCATCCCCCCGGATGCTGAGATCGAGGGTGGGCCGAATTCGACCGGCGACCGCCATGTCCTTGTGCTGGATCGAGACAGCTGCACCCTGTACGAGGTGTATGCCGCCTACCCTCAGGCGGGCGGGAGTTGGCAGGCGGGGTCCGGCGCCATCTACGATCTGGACTCGTATGCCCTGCGGCCTCGCGGATGGACCTCGGCGGATGCGGCAGGGCTACCCATCCTGCCGGGCCTGGTGCGATACGACGAGGTGGCGGCGGGCGAGATCCGGCACGCGCTGCGCTTCACGGTCCCCCAGACGCAGAAAAGGTATGTCTGGCCCGCGCGGCACTATGCGTCCAGCCTGACCGGCGCGCAGTACCCCCCCATGGGCAAGCGATTCCGCCTCAAGGCGAGTTTCGATGTCTCCACGTTCTCGGCCGAGGTGCAGGTGATCCTGCGGGCGCTGAAGAAATACGGGATGATCCTGGCGGACAACGGCTCGGCCTGGTTCATCTCGGGCGTGCCGGATCCGCGCTGGAACGATGACGTGCTCGTCAGCGAGTTTCGACGCGTGACAGGAGCCGACTTCGAGGCAGTGGACGAGACCGCGATGATCGTCGATCCGGATTCGGGCCAGGCGCGACAGCCGCTCGCGCCGCCTCCCGCTGCCACGCCGATCGCCCCGGCGGGCGCGACCAGCAGCACGACCCCGGCCTATAGCTGGGACGGCGTGTCCACGGCGAGCCAGTACATCCTCAAGGTCACGGACACGACGGGCGTCAAGGTCCAGGAGACCTACACGGCGACCCAGGCCGGGTGCGGCAGCGGAACGGGCGTCTGCAGCGTAATGCCCGGCACGCCCCTGGCCCTGGGCCCAGCCGAGTGGCAAGTGCAGACGTGGAATGAAGCCGGGTACGGCCCGTGGAGTGAGGCCCTGGCGTTCACCGTGGTCCCCGGGACCGTTTCCCTCGCTGCCGCAGTGGCCGGCAGCGCCGAGGGCAGCGTGGTCTCCAGCCCCGGGGGCATCAGTTGCAGCGGGAGCTGCGTCGCGAGCTTTGCGTACGGCACGGTGCTGACCCTCACCGCGATTCCCGCGCCCGGGGCCACCTTCCGGGGGTGGCGAGGCGCGTGCGGCGGGACGAGTGCGACCTGCATCCTCGGTCTGAACGGGACCACGAGCGTCACGGCGGTCTTCTCCAAGGTCTTCACCGATCCCACCCTTGCAGGCGGGATAATCATCAAGGCGGTGCACTTCACGGAGCTGCGAGAGGCGATCAACACGCTCCGCAGCCGCTTCGGCCTCAGCGCTTTCGCCTGGAGTGACCCGACCGTGAGCGTCCGCAACGCGCCGATTAGGGCGGTGCACATCACCGACCTGCGCACAGCGCTGCACCACGCCTACCAGGCTGCCGCGCGGACCCCGCCTGCCTACACCGATCCCGTCTTGGCGCCGCGAGGGACGGAGGCGTGTGCCCCGCACATCACCGAACTGCGGGGCGGGGTCCGCGGCCTGGAATGAGCGGGGGATTGTGCGTGGGAAGGGAGCCATCTGCCCTGGGGCTTGACATCCGCTCGTGGTCGATCAGGGTCATGGTCCGTGAGTGCGCCGCGTGATTCCCTGGGTTCGAGCCTCCGGGAGCAGCCGATGAGGACAGCATCACACTACCTGCGCCGGGTGACAGCGGCCTGGTTCTTGGTGCAGGGCCTGGCCATGGCGATCGCCCAGGGGGCACCCGCGACCATGGTGGTGCCGCTCGACGATCTCGGCCTCGTCGAGAGCTCCGTCGGAATCGTCATCGGCCGGGTCGAGCGGATCGAGAGCGTGCAGGATCCGTCCGGGTCGCGGCTGTTCACCCGGATCCGGATCTCGGTCGAGGAGGCGCTGAAGAGCGAATTCCCCGATGGCGAGATTACCGTCCGTCAGACCGGCGGAGTCGTCGGAGACCTGCGGCAGTGGATCGACGGGAGTCCGGAGTTCGCGCTGGGCGAGCGCGTGCTGCTGTTCCTCGACGAGGACCGGGATGGCCATCTCCGGGTCGCACACCTGTTTCAGGGAAAGTACCGCATCTGGCGTGACCCGGAGACCGGCGACGAGTATGCGGATCGCCCGACGCCACCCGGGGTCCGCGTGCGGGCGGCGCCGGGCGCGAGCCACCCCGGGGCAGCCGGCCATCACGACATCCGGAAGCTGAGGGAGTTCGGCGAGCAGATTGCCGAGGCCGTGCGGACACGCAGCCGGGTTCACGAGAAGGGCCTGCGGCGCTTCCATTCGTCGGTGGCATCGGAGGTGTCCGGGACCATCGAGGTCCGCGAGGCGTTCACCTACATGGACCCTCCATCGCGGTGGTTCGAGCCGGACGACGGCACGCCGGTCAGCATGCAGATCAACTCGGCAGGGGAGCCCCTCGCCCCGACCAACGGGTTCGACCAGGTGCGCGCGGCATTCCAGGCGTGGAGCAACGTCTCGGGCGCGAGCTTCGAGTTCGTTGACGGCGGGACGACGTCCGCCGCGGGCTTCAACCGGGATTACGTGAACGCGGTCTCGTTCCGTGATCCGGACGGCGAGATCCAGAATCCCACCGGCTGTGGGGGGACGCTGGCGATCGGCGGCTTCTACGCCTCGGGAGAAACCCGGACGGTCGGCGGAACGACATTCAACCGGATCGTCGAGGGGGATCTCGTTTTCAACGACGGGTGGGAGGGATGCAACTTCTACGAGAATTTCGCAAGGATGGCGGAGGTTGCCACGCACGAACTGGGGCATGTCCTGGGCCTCAGCCACTCATCGGACCCTGATGCCACGATGTACTCGATGGCCCACTGGGATGGGCGGGGGGCGGCGCTTCGGACCGATGACATGGATGGACTGCGCGCCATCTACCCGACCAGTGATTCCACGCCCCCCGACTCGGAGATCCTGACCGGCCCGACGGGGTCCATCACCGCCACGAGCGCCACCTTCACCTGGACGGGGTCGGACGACCAGACCCCGGAGGGGAGTCTCGTCTATGCCACGCGCCTCGACCCGCTGGAGGCAACGTTCTCCGCGTTCGGCAGTGCGACGAGCAGGACGGTTTCGGGGCTCGGCCTGGCTGCCTACACATTCTATGTGAAGGCAAAGGATCTGGCCGGGAACGAGGACCCCACCCCCGCCGGCCGCGCCTTCACCGTTGCCCCGCCCAGCGTGACCCTCGACGTCGCCAGGGCCGGCAGTGCAGACGGGACGGTGACGAGCAGTCCGGGAGGCATCAACTGCGGGGGCGGCTGCAGCACGAGCGTTCCGAGCGGCACGGTCGTGACCCTCACGGCGACGCCCGCCGCCGGGGCCGAGTTTCGCGTATGGCGGGGCGCCTGCAGCGGGACGAGCACTACCTGCATCCTCAGTGTCGGCAGCGCCAGCAGTGCCACCGCCGTGTTCTCGAAGATCTTCACCGATCCCGCCCTCGCGGGCGGGATAGTCATCAAGGCGATGCACTTTACGGACCTGCGCCAAGCCGTCGCCACGCTCCGCAACCGGGCGGGCCTCGGCGTCTTTACCTGGACGGACCCGACGCTCAGCGCCCAGAGCACCCCGGTGAAGGCCGTGCACCTGACCGACCTCCGCACCGCCCTCACCCAGGCGTATCAGGCAGCGGGGCGCACGGCTCCCAGCTACACAGAGGCCATCACGCCGCGGCAGACCTCGATCCGGGCCAGCCACCTGAGCGAACTCCGAACCGCCGTCCGAGCGCTGGAGTAAGGCGGAGCTACCACGGCTGCCGTTCCATCCGGGCACACTCGGGGCCATGCAGTGTGCGCACATCGACTATCTCCGGCTTCACGAAGGACCCGATCTGGGAGCGGCCTCCGGTTCTCGAATACGACTCGGGATCGAAAAGGGCGCAAGGAACGAGACTTCCCGGATTGCTCGCAAAGGTTCGGATCTGGCCAAGAGTATTGGCATTTCCCTTGCTCGATCCCTGCTTGTTCCAGTAAAGGGGATACTTCCGGGGGGGGGACAGCGATGAAAACGATGCGGATCGTTGGTGGGCGGGCAGTGACGGCGGGGATTGGCATTCTCTTGGCGGTTCTGGCATGGTCGTCGAGCGCGATCGCAGCCGAGTATCAGGCCGTAACCATAGCGCCGCCAGCGGGCTACGAGAGCAGTCTCGGCCGGGGCGTCAACGAGTTGGGGGAGGTGGTAGGACGAGTCTACAATGTCGATCCCGACACGCAGACGGCAACGGATCGCCGAGCCTTCGTTTGGGACCTGGTCAATGGGGCGCGTCTCCTACCCACGCTCCAGGGAGAAAGCTCGCCGTGGGATATCAACCAGGATGGCCTGGCGTCGGGATTTTCGTTCAACGCGGCGGGGCAGGAGCGGGCGGCCCGCTGGGATACCGTAACGAATGAAATCTTGGATCTCGAAACGCTGACGAACACCACCACGGGGCAGAGCGGACCAACCAGTACCGCGTATGGAATAGACAGTCTTGGCCGAGTGGTCGGCTATGCGGACATCCCCAACGACAGCGGGAGCGACATCTTCTTCCACGCATTCCTCTGGGACAGCCAGGGCGGCATGCGCGACTTGGGGACGCTCACGACCGCGTGGCCACAGTGGGCGAACGGATATAGTATCGCCTACATGGCCAACGCCAACGGCGAGGTGGTGGGCACGGCCATGGACGACAATTTCGCCTACCGCCCGTTCATCTACGATGCGGCAAACGGCATGCAGTCGCTGGCGCGCGACCCGGCCTACCTATGCAGCGAGTGCCAGTGGTACGCCGTCGCCATCAACGACTCCGGCCTGATCGGCGGCCATGTGATCGCGGAGACGGATCAGTCGCTCCCCTATTACTGGCCGAACAGCACTGCCGACCCCGTGAAAATAACCATGCCCCCCGGTTTCCCGTACGGCGAGATCTACAGCATGAACAGCGCGGGAGTGATGGTCGGGCT
>Ga0316622_100000173_pt1 | contig 33134 bp, 43 predicted proteins | sample OWC_Aug_OW2_C1_D_FD_207646 | JGI IMG/M metagenome (GOLD analysis project Ga0316622, IMG submission 207646) | Wetland soil microbial communities from Old Woman Creek delta, Ohio, United States - OWC_Aug_OW2_C1_D5_C | ecosystem: Environmental > Terrestrial > Soil > Wetlands | place: USA: Ohio... | reverse complement strand
ATGAGCTCAGGACGACTCCGTACTTCGTAGGCGCCCTCAGGGTCTTGACCAGCAGGGTCGCGTAGGCCGCCGCCGGGTGCACGCCGTTCAGCACGGTAGGAGCCGCCAGCACCAGTACTGGGGTATCCACCAGCTCCTTCGCTATGTGCCCGATATCGGTCACTGGAATGTCGAAGATGTTGACGTTGACGCCCTTCTTCACGAGATGCTCGCGCATCGCTTTGGCCATCTTCTCGGAGCTGCCCCACATCGTCACATAGACGATGGCGACCTTCTTCTCCATCTTCTCGCCAGTCCACCTGACATACGGGTCCATTATGACCTTCGGGTCGTCCCAGATGACTCCATGGCTGGGCGCGATGATTTTCGGGTTCAGCTTCTTGACCTTCTCGACAGCCTTCTGTCCAGGGAGCCTGAAAGGCATCATGATCTCGGCGAAGTACAGCTTGGCCATGTCGACACACAGCTCAGATCCGTAGTCCTTCGCGTAGAACTCGCCGACCGCGAGGTGAGAGCCAAAGAAGTCGCACGGGAAGAGTATCCGCTCCTCCTCGAGGTACGTGAAGATGGTCTCTGGCCAGTGTAGCCAGGGCGCATCTACGAAGCTGAGTGTCTTGCCTCCCAGGTCGATCTTCGTCGATTCGTCCACGACGGTAATTCTCTCGGCCGGGACGCCGAAATACATCATGGCCGCCTCCTTGCCCTTCGCGCTCGTCAGAAGCTTCGCGTTCGTCGCAACGTCCAGAACGTGCTTGACGGCGTTCGCGTGATCCGGCTCCGCGTGGTTCATGACGAGGTAGTCGATCTTGCTCGGGTCCGCGTGCGCCGATATCTTGTCCAGTAGCTCCTGGTCGAATCCAGGGTTGACCGTGTCGATTAGCGCAGTCTTGTCCTTCCCGATGACGAGGTACGCGTTGTAGCTCGTTCCATGTGGGAGCGGTATGAGGCTGTCGAAGAGCCTTCTGTTGTAGTGCTTCACGCCGACCCAGTGCACTCCGGGGGCGATCTCAAGGGTTCCCATTTCCGAGGCCATTCTCTTAAGCTCCACGCCCTCGAATGATGGAGGGGTTAAAGAATCTGGCGACGTTCGCCTCTCAGGACATCTGGCAAGACTCTCTAATATGTGCGTCATCGGCTCGTCTTGACGCACAGAACATTAAAGTCAGGAAGACGGTTCGGGATTGAGTCAGAATGGCACCAGATGGGGGAGCTCAGAGGGCTTCTCTCGAGCTGCTGCCTGCCGACGAACACGGTGTGACTGCCATGGATTTCAAGTCGAAGGTCAAACGAATCCCCGAGTTCAAGGGTGTCGTCTTCTGGGACATCACCCCGCTTCTGAAGGACAGGCACGCGTTCAGGGAGTGTGTGCGGGCCATGGCGGATTCGTTCCGCGGGAAGGACATCGACTGCGTCGCGTCCAATGAGGCCAGGGGGTTCATAGTGGGTGCGGCCGTCGCACACGAGCTTGGGGTCGGATTCGTCCCGATCAGGAAGAAGGGCAAGCTCCCTCCAAAGGTGCACAGCCTGAGCTATGCCAAGGAGTACGAGTCGGACACCATCGAGATACGCGAGGACTCCATCGAACGCGGCGATAAGGTCCTGCTGGTGGACGACCTCCTGGCCACGGGCGGCACGATCAAGGCGAACGCGGACCTAGTGGAGAAGCTGGGCGGAAAGGTCGTGGGCATGGGTTTCCTCGTCGAACTGGAGTATCTTCACCCGCGCAAGCGCCTCGGCGACAAATACGACATCCACTCGCTCATCGTGTACAAGTCGACTGAGGACGCCTGAAACCCCCTTTTCGAACAGAATTCGACGGTCAAATCGTAAGCTTTTACTATCCATCATTCATACTGAATGACCATGGCACTCGAAACTCTGAAGGCGTCTCTCCCCGGTTCACCTATTGTCAAGCGCGGCGACTACGACTACGTCGTCCACCCTCTCACGGACGGGATTCCGAAGGTCGATCCCAAAATCTTGAAGGAAGCCATCGACGCGATGGCGGAGATAGGTAATTTCGATTGTGACTACATCATGACGATCGAGGCACTGGGAATCCCGCTGGCCACGGGCCTGTCGCTCATGACTGGCAAACCGTTCAACGTCGTGAGGAAGAAGATGTACGGTCTCCCGGGAGAGATCAACCTGTCTCAGGTTACGGGCTATTCGAAGTCCGCCCTTTTCGTCAACGGCGTGAAGGCAGGCGACTCTGTGGTCATTGTAGACGATGTCGTGAGCACGGGTGGCACTCTGTGGGCACTCGTCGAGGCGCTCAAGTCGATGCATGTGAGAATCGTGGATATCCTCGTCGCGATCGAGAAGACCGACAAGAAGCCCGAGATAGAACGGAAGATCGGCATGCCCATCAAGACGCTCGTCAAGATAGATGTCGTGGACGGGAAGGTAGTCGTCCTCTGACACATTGTGTTATTTAGACGAGCATCACATATCAAACACCCGGGGATTGGCTGATTAAAGGGCATCATATCCGCCAACTGTTCACGCTAATTGTAGTGCGCGCGCGCAACTCGGCTCCCCGCGTTCTGGGGACCTGTGCTCGACCCGTCATTCATGCTCTCCGTGTTGTCCTGCTCTGCCTTGGGCACGGTTTTGGGTTTCCTTGCGGGGCTCGTACCGGGCCTGCACATGAACAACATAGCGGCGGCGATCACCGCGTATAGCTCGGCCGCAATAGCAGCGCTCGGCACGGCCTTCTGGGCCGACGATCAAGGGGATTCCTCGGTCCTGGTATCATGTTTCATTTCGTCCGCGGTCGTGTCGCACATATTCTCAGAATCAGTCGTGTCGACGTACGTCGGCATCCCGGATGAGGATGTAGTTTCTGTCCTGCCAGCACACAGGTTGGCGAAGGCAGGCCTGGGCACACTGTCCGTCAGATCTCATGCGGAGGGTGCGCTGGCGGGTGTGCTGTACGGGGCGGCGCTCGTTTTCCCCGTAAGTCTTCTGATGGGTTCGCCTCTGTTCGGGTACGGTGTCGTGTCGGAGCTCATGCCTCTGATCGTCTCTTTTCTCATCCTGCTGCTGCTAGCATCAGAAGGCTACCCGTCGCTGAGGTTTCGCCATCCGGTGCCGAATCACCTGTCGAAGGTTCTTGCAGCGCTCACCGTGTTCCTGGCCAGCGGCGTTCTAGGCACCGCTGCCCTGCTCACTAACTACTACGCGGCACCAATCCCCGATTTCCCTTGGATGGGGGACAGGTTCGTTCCGCGCTCATCGCTTCTCCTACCGATGTTCGCGGGCTTCTTCGGGGTCCCCAGCCTCCTGCTCAGCCTCGGCTCACGCCCTCTCCCAGGGATCATCTTTCCCGAGGCCGTCCGGCTAAGGCTTGTTCCGAGTCTCAGAGAAATCTTGACAATGCTCATGGGCGGAGTGATGGTGGGCTGGCTGCCCGGGATGACCTCGGGATCGGCGGCCGCCGCATGTTCGCCTTCGTCGGGCGAGCAGCTGTCAAGGGAAGGAGTGTCCTCTGCATCGAGGTTCGTCTGGCTGTATTCGGCCATCTCGGCATCTGGAGCCGTCATGTCCGTGGGTGCGCTCTTCGTCATTGGCCGAGCTCGCAGTGGCTCCATGGACGCGGTATCCCTCTTCTTGGGGGGAAGCCTTGACCAGGGGGCGTGGCTGCAGCTGGTTCCGCTGATGTCGACGATTCTGCTGTCGATGGTCTTCTCTTCCGTGCTCTCGTATGCGGTGCTCGCGAGATGCCTTCCAATCCTATCGGGCTCCAGCAAGTTTCTGTGCTCGAAGGGGCTCGCTGTGTCGTCCCTGATGTTCGTGATTGGGCTCAGCTTGTATCTCACCGGTGCCCGTGGAGCGCTCCTGATGGGTGCTGCCTCATCGCTCGGAATTCTCGCACCGCTCATGGGCATCAGGAGACTCCAGCTCATGGGCTCGCTCCTCGTGCCAATTTGGATCCTGTACGCCACGATGGGCTGACTACTCCCTGTCCAGATACAACGAGATGGCGCTGTCCACGAGCTGGTCGAGGAAGCTCGGCCGGTAGACCATCAGTACCTTCACAACCCCTTCCTCGTCGACCACGAAGTACATGTTCTCCTTGCCTCTGCGTTCCCTCTTGACGACGTTCTTGCGCAGGAGGATCGCCAGATATGTCGAGAGCGTGGACGCGGGCATGTCCATGGCCTCCATCATGCTCGCATGAGTGGACCCAGGGTTCGTGAGCAGGTAGAGCACGATCTTCCTCAGGGTCTCCTGCCGCAAGGCCGCGAAGGTCTCGGTGGGCACGTTGGGGATCTTGCCTTTCGGGAAGAACCGTTTGAAGTACCTGTCTTCCTCGGGGAAGATGAGTCCCTCTCTCTCCAGCCTGTCCAGGTGATATCTGACGACGCCAAGGGGAAGGTTCGAGAGCCTTTCGATCTCCCTCAGGTGGACGCCTGGATGGCTCACGACCGTGTCATACACCGTCTTTCTTGTCTCCAGCTCCGGCCTTTCCTTCAACTGAGGCACCTTTCTTCCAGAGGACCGCTGCCATGAACAGCAGGATGATTGCGAGGTCGATGACCGCTTCCAAGAGCGCCAGCTCAGAGTGTGTGATGGTTGGGGCGTTGGGGTTCTTCTCGTTCACAACAAGCGTGAATATTCCAGCAGCCAAGAGGATCTCCTTCACCACGAATATCCCAAATCCGAGGGCTGCGAACAGCAGTCTGGTCATCCGCGTGCGCAGATAGGACACTAGGAAAACGACGAAGGGTATCGCGGCGCACGCGGCGACTATGAGCCTTATCACTATCGCCATCTCGTCGTCCATGGCATTCACCTTCGGGCCAGCGATGCCTCTGATGGTGATTAAACCCTGCGCTCTGAAAAGATGTTATCAGAGGAAGGGGACGTCTTTCTCCCCCCGAATTGCAGTACCCGGCTTCGCGGCGTTCCCCCCTTGACCTGAGTTAGTCCGCACGTTAGTACGGAGGCCAAGGATCAATACCGAACGCCTTTGGGCCTCCTGCCCAAGACGGCGCCCCTTCCTCTTTTATCGTCAGTTTCTGACCTGTTGTTAGGTTCTCGATCGTCCAAGCGGAGATGATGGTCATGTCGCCGTCATGCTCGATGACGCCCGTGACATTGACCTCGTCGCCGATGTTGACGATGCTGGTCACGTTCGGGGTCCCCACGCTCCAGTACCACCAGGGCCCGAACGCCACATAGATCTCGTCGTCGATGACGAAGTACTCGGCCTTGAGGATGCTTTCCTTGTCATCGTCATCCGTGACCTTTTCACCATCGCAGATCCAGGCGGTCACTTCTCCGTCGACGTAGTCGAGGTCGTAGCTGTCATCATCCTCGTCGTCTTCCTCGTCTTCGTCGTCCTCTTCGTCCTCGTCATCGTCGTCGTGGTCGTACTCGTCCTCCTCGGACTCATTATCGAACGCGCCCACGATGCCGAGGTCTGCGTTCACACTCAACGCGAATGGCGCGGCCGCTAAGGCAAACACCGCCGCAAAAAGCGCCACAAGTGCGAACTTATAGCTAATCAGAGTGTGACCTCCCCCTTGTCTCAGAGAACCTGTTTCGTCGGCATCGTATTTAGCCTTATTGGTAGGTCAGTACGTTTCTTAGCACAAACTCCGAAATCATGTTTGACGTGGGGGTGCCGCTCCAAAAATGCCCGAGAGCCTCTCTCGGCCGTAACCGAAGGGAAGAAGCATTCCCTCGGTCCCCCGGAGGAGCAGATCGACGTACGCTTCGGGGTCGTATTCCTCGCTCCCCGTCATGAAGGACTCGACCTTCACGCGCTCCTTCGAGTCCTTGCTCTTGCGGTTGCATATGATGTATCGAACCGCCTCTCCGGGGTTGACTTCGAAGCCCTCTTGGTCGAGCTGCTGCAGCGCGGCGACACTGTCGTTGAACTGCTGATAGTCTCCGACCCTCTGCGAGATCCTCTTCGTCATGAGCAGCTTGTCGAGAGGGACCGTTCCCGCTCTCACGGCCTCCACATATCCGTCCACTATGTCTAGCGCAGACGATATGAGTTCGATGAACTGCTGCGAGTCCGAGGCCTTCGAGAAGTGCGCGAGCAGCTCCTGCTGCATGTCGCCGACGAGGCCCGTGCAGTCGTGCTTCCTGACATCTATGCCACGTATCTTGAGCCTCCCGTCCTCGAAGAGCCCGTAGTATCTGTTGAGCGCGCCGACCCCGCTGCTCTTGCACGGGAGGAACACTACCCACTTGTACACGCCCTCGGGCTCCAGCGGTATCCCTATGTGGCCGGACACGTGCTCGCAGAACTTCTCGGGGTCTCCGGTGCCTTTCAGCCACATCGAGTCGACTATGCCGTGGAGTATCTCGAACCCGTGCGCCTCCGCCATCTCCGATGTCTGGAGCATTATCTCTCTCCCGTACGCGTTGATGGCCTCGTGACATTCGATCCTGCCGAACCGGGCGTTCTTGTATCCGGTGTATCCGAAGCAGTTGTGCGTGAGCACGCCGTTCGCGAGCGAGAACCCGTGGAGAGGCTTCGAGACGCCGAGGCAGTACACGCAGTCCCCGGAAGGCCTGGTCTTCCTGATGGCTACGATGCGCTCGGGCGCGATTGAGCGGCCACTCCGTCCCTGCTCGCCGTAGAGCGGAGGCATGACCGGAAGATACTGCCCCGGACTGACCTCCGAGGCGCTCCTGAGCACGAGCCCTCCGCGCTCCATCACATAGCACGGATGGTCCGGGGTGAACCTTGTCCTTCCACAGGCGAACTCGAACTCCAGGACATGGCTGGGTGCGGGGAACTTGAAGACCTTCGCGACCGGCTTGAGGGCGGGCTGGAGATCCTCGTCTATCCCGAAAGCCTCGAGACGGTCGTGGACGGGGAACTCTCCGTACCCGTGGCCGGAGTATCTTTCGACCAGGTCGTCTATCGGAAGTATCCGGAACCGGTCCCTCAATCGAAATGGTATCTCAGTGCCGGAGTCCAGACAAGTGACGAGGAGCCACTTCAGGATGCTCACGCGTTCCTTGCACGAACGCACATCCCCGACGCCAGCCCTGACCATCCTCTTCAACCTGGTCCTGCGCTCCACCACTGGTTTCAGCACCCGCGGTATCAGCCCGATCTGCCGGTCGCATATTCCGTAGCCCAGCACGGGCACCTTCCTGCGGGGCTCAGGACAACAGGAGCACATGACCGTCTCGGGCGAGATGTTGGACCTCACCATGATGTTCGGGTAGAGCGAGGTGAAGTCGACCTCCAGCACCTTGTCGTGTATCCCCACGACGGGCTCGTAGATGAACCCGCCGCGGTCCGCGATCACGAGCTCCTCGGCGGTCTTGAACTTCTCGGGGAGGTTCTTCTTCCACATGACCACGCACCCGTCCTTGAGCGCCTGGTTCACCTCCATGGCGCTGATGGCGCTCCCGGGCGAGAGCCTCGCGAGTTCCTGGACGGGGACTGTGGATATCCTTGACAGGTCGATGAGCCCGTTGAGCCCGCTCTCCATGAACATGAACGAGCTCGAGCGGTCGATGTGTATCCGCCCCTTGAGCTTGTAGGAGGGCGGCTTGTACTTGATCTGCCCGTAGGTGAAGTACGACTTGCCCTTCCTGTCCGTCTGCTGGTCGTCTTCGTCCCTCCCGAGCTTGACCGAGGGCAGCTTGAGGCGCTTCGCGCGCTTGAAGATGTACGGGATCGAGAAGGCGTCCCCGTCGTCCGTGTATACGACGTCTGGGTCTTCCTGCTCCAGCGCTCGCTGCATCTCCCTGAGGATGTGCTCCTCGTCTCCGTCGATTGTGCGGTCTCCTACCTTCGCGGACAGCAGCCTGTCGTCGAATGTGGGAACGCCCCTCCTGGCGTCGGTCGATATGCTCAGGACCGTGCTCGTGAGAGCCGGGGTCTCGTAGTCGATCTCGTAGGGGTCCTCCAGCATCCTGGGCTTCGGCCTGAACTCGAGAAAGCCCATCGGGAACAGGCCCTTCTCGACCAGATACCGCTGGCTGAATCTCAGGTCCACGTTGAACAGGGCGTAGTCCTTGTACCTTCCGCGGTTGTCGATGGTGTGCGCGGTGTCCTCGACCTTGTCGTAGTCCCTGATGTCTACCCGGAGTACCTCGCGCTCCCGCTCCCCGAGCCACGTGCGCTTCATCACGCGCTCGACAGACCCGACGGCGTCCAGGATGGGCAGCGCCTTCTCGAGGTCGTCAATCTTGTCCTCGGAGGAGTGCACGAATATGCTGGGGACGAAGGATCTGTCCACCAGCTTCTGCGGGCCCTTCCGGGTTCGGACCCAGTAGACAATCGAGTTATTCGCGTAGTCCGGATAGATGTCGAGCAGCCAGCCTCTCATCCCACCCCGTCACCGCTCCCCCCATCTCCCATATCGGCCGCCTCCAGCCTCTTCTTCAAGGACAGCAGCTCCTTCTCGTGCTCGAGCAGCATGGACAACAGCGCGGACTCTGCGGGGTCTAGGCGGATCGCGTAGGTCGCGGCGGAGGCGTGCATCCGCGCCCTGTTCACCAGCGAGTCGAAGGCTTCTCTGTCGCAGCTCCTCAGGGCTCTCCTGAAATCGTTCCACTCCTGGGCCATGGACTCAAGTGCCAAGCGGTATGTAGCCACTGTCCTTCCCGTCTCGATCCCCCCTGAACTCGTCGATCGTGAGCTGGTTCCAGGGAACGGGCATGAACACGGCCTGCCGGTCGGCCTTGGGCAGCCGGAAGAGCATCCCGTTCCTCCTGTTACGTATCTGTACTATCTGATCGGAATGTTCGTAGAGCAAGTTGGAGAGCTTCGGGCTCGGCCGAAGCGTATGCTCGGAATAGTTCGTCATCAGCGAGATGGTCTCGTGCTCCTTGGTCACCTTCGAGATCCTCTCGAGGCATCTCCTGAGCAGCTGGTGCGATTCCATCCACTTCATGTCCTTGTCGAGGAACAGCTCCGTGACCGAGGACACTATCACCGAGGACGGGGAGCACCTCTCGACCTGTTCCTCGAGCTTCTCGTCTATCAAAGTCACGAGCTGATACGCGGTGAACGCCCGGGATATGCTGATGCTGGAGAGTATCTCGCGCTTGTCCAGCCCTAGGCGCTTGCAGAGGGAGCTGATGGCGTACGGGTTGATCGAGTTGCCCCCGTCTATCCAGACCACCTCCTCGTCGAACTCCGCGACGGCCCTCACGCAGAGCAGGTGCAGGAGGCTCGACACGTAGCTGTTGTCGCTCTCGAGCAGGGTGACCTGTGCCGACCGGAAGCCGCCTATCAGCTCGTCGAGCTGCAGTATCGATGCCTCCAGCCTCCTCTCACGCACCAGAGGTCCTTCGTCCGTCACATGGACGACGGCTTCCTCGACTGCCTCGATCCTGTGCGTGTTCAGTGGTGCCACCAGCGCTGTTCTATCTCACGTTCCGGAGTTAAACGGATGCAGGGGGGAGCGTGGTGAAACTAGTCCAACAGATAAAATCCAGGCCCATGGATAGGTGCGAGGACCGGCCCCATGGTTGATTTCCCGTGGAAATGATGAGTCAATGTTTAAGTACACTTAGAATGCTCATTCTCTCGCAGTACCAGAATTCACATTGGATTCACAGGCAAGGGATTGAGGAAAATGGCCGCAAAGGCATCCTCCAAAAAGTCACCTGCCCCTTCGAGAACCTCATCATACCGTCCGCAGAGAGAGCAGATCGAGTCGGCAGAGGTAAGGAGATCGCGAAAGGCCGCTCTGCTCCAGCTTTCGATGGGCAGGGTGGCGCACATTATCGGCATAGCCTCGGGGCTGGCCCTCGCGCTGACCGCGGTCATCGCGTACGGCCTGGTCCACTGGGACTTTCTCAGGGACGCACCAGCGTTCATGGTCACGCTCAAGTGGGTCATACCGCTCGTTGCGGGCATAGTCGCCGCAGGCACAGCGATCATCATGAAATGGGAGCCCTATGTGGCAGACCGCGAGGAACCTCATTTCGTCGTGAGTGTGGCCGCACTCGTGATCCCCATAATGTTCATTGTGTTGATCGTCTTGGATGAGTACGGCCAGGTCGACCTCGGAAGGCCCCCGTGGCTCTACCCCGCGTCCCTGCTGGGCATCTGTCTCGCGGAGATCTCTCTCGCGATGACATGGGAGGGCGCGGGCTCCAGGAAGACAATCAGCATCGCGGCAGCGATATTCCCAATCCTGCTGCTCCTGTTCCCAATATTCTTCAAGTTCACCGAGGAGGAGCTGGCCAGCATACTGCCGATGGCCTATCTCGGGAGCGCGGTCTCCATACAGCTCAGCGGGTCCATGCTGCACATAATCTCGTCCTCGACGCAGGTCCAACAGCGAGAGGTTCTCAAAGCGAGCGACTCGAAGCTGAAGGAGCAGATGCTCGACATCGACAAGAAGCGCAAGGCAATGGTCTACAGGGAGGAAGCGCTGCGGTCGAAGGAGTCCGGGCTCGAGGCCTATGAGAAGCACCTCTCGGACGAGATGGCGTCTTTTGAGGAGAGGAAGCAACAGGTCATAGCCGCCGAGACGGACCTCGAGAACCGGGTCGAGAGGGTCATCGAGGAGCGCGAACGCCTCTCGAAGCGCGAGGGTGAGCTCGAGGCGAGGGAGGATGCGCTCAGCATCAAGCTCGCCGAGGCGGAGGGCCTCAGACGGGACATGGACAAGCGCGTGAAGACCCTCGTCTCGCGTGAGGAAGCCATATCCGCAAAGGAGCACGATTTCAGCAAGTCGATCATCGACCTGCAGGCGAAGGAGCGCGACCTGAAGAACAGGATCGCGGAGCTGCAGGCCGAGCAGACCACTCTAGAAGGCGTGAGGAAGGAGCTCGCGGAGTTCGAGGAGGCGCTCCTCGATAGGGAGAAGCAGATCGGTTCTCGCGAGGGCGAGATGGAGATGCGGTCGATTGAGCTCGAGTCGGTTAAGAAGCAGGTTGGGACCGTCGAGGCAGAGAAGACGACGGTCGCATCTCTGGAACAGCAGCTGAAGATCAAGCATGAGGAGCTGAGACAACGCGAGGCCACTCTCAAGACACTCGACGTGGACATCAAGCTGAAGTCTGAGAAGGCGGAGCGGCTCATCTCGCGTGCCGACAAACAGATGAACGAGCTCGTTGAGAAGGAGAACGCGGTGATGGCCAGGGAGAGGAGCCTTGCTGATAAGGAGGCCGAGCTCAGGAAGCAGCTCCAGGGACTGAGCTCGCAGCTCGAGGACATGGCCAGCGCGAAGGCCCAGGTCGTCGATCTGTCGAAGCAGTATTACGACATGACTGAGACCACTCGCGGCAAGCTGTCCACGATTTCAGCCAAGGAGGACGAGATCGCGAGGAAGATGGCCGCCCTCGAGAAGCGCGAGGAGAAGATCAAGGAGATCGACGCTCGCCTCAAGGTGGAGCACGGGGTCATGGATTCGAAGCTGAGGCAGTTGCTCGAGAAGGAAAAGGCCCTCGAGGCCGAGGAGGCCGAGGTCAACCTCAAGCAGGCAGAGTTGAGGGAGCTGGAGCGCGAGATGCTCGAGAGCGTAGACGAATTCGAGGAGGCCAAGGCGGACGTGCAGACCGAGGCGGAGGACGAGAGAGAGAGCGTCTACGAGTTCCGCGAGAGACGTCTGGCCGAGAAGGAGCAGGAGATGAAGGCCCGCATGTACCAGCAGGAGAAGGAGCTGGAGAAGCGGGAACAGGCTCTGAAGGCTCATCTGACGAAGGATCTCCAGGAGATGGAGGAGGAGGTGCAGGAAGAGTACGCCGAAGCGAAGGTCAAGACTGGGATTGACCGTCTCGACGACCTTCTGATGGGCGGAATGCCGTTCGGCTCGAACGTCTTGTACATCGGTCCTCCGTTCATCGGTAAGGAGATTGCCATGCTCCTGTTCATCGCCGAGGGCCTCAAGAAGGGCGTGCCCGCGATCATAGTCACGACCTCACACTCCCCGGCCGAGATATCCAAGGACATCGCGCCGATACTGCCGACCTTCAAGGAGTTCGAGCAGATAGGGTTGGTGCGCTGGATAGACGCGTCGGGGTTGCCGTTCGACCAGGAGTCCGAGCCATATGCCAAGGTCCTCTCGGTATCCAAACCTGGAGATCTGAAAGGAATAGCCGAGGCGATCGAGAAGACTATCAAGGACCTGCAGAAGCAGAAGCATCCGTACTTCAGGGTGGCTTACTTCTCGCTGTCGATGAGCATCACGCAGGCGGACGAGAAGAGCTCGTTCCAATTCGTCGCGAGCCTTGCTGGCAGATTGAAGACGGTGGGCGGCGTGAGCGTCTACGCGGTCGAGCGCGGCATGCACACGGAGCAGCAGCTTGAGTCCATCCAGCACCACATGAGCGGTGCTTTGCAGTTCAAGACCGAGAATCTGAAGACCTTGCTCAGCGTGCAGGGGATAAGCGATGCCCAGAGCCGCGGCTGGATAGAATACAGACACACGAACAAGTCCGTGATGATAGGAGCCTTCTCGCTCGAGAGGATAAGGTAATTCTTCATCGGTCGACGGGAGTTGCATCCCCGATCCACTCCAAGCCGGAGTCCATCACCAAAATGCCAATATCAATGAATGCGATTTCGGTCCAGGGGAATGAGCGTCGTGGGCCGTGGACTTAGGGGCATGTGCTGTTTGCTGCTGGCGATATTTGCCCTGCTCGCGTTCGTCCAGGCCGTCGCTGCCGACATGTCACCCCCGTATAACTATTATTCCAGTGGCTCTGGTCGAGTCCTTACAATGTTTGTTATAGGATTCATCAACTTCCCGGTCAATCTGTTCTGGTTCACTGCGATGGTTGTCGTTGTCCTTCTCACTTTCAAACTGGGAGCGCCTCCGGATCTGATTCCAACCAAGCACTTCATACCGCTGCTTCTGCTAGGCGTACTGTTCATCACGGCGGCGGGGGCCGTCATAGATTCCTTCCTGCTGTACGAGCTCAATGAGACGGAGGACCACTACGTATTGTCGTTCGACGGGTATGGTTGGGCAGTCGCCTCGATTCTGATCTTCGCATCTGCGTACGCCGTCGCACTTCTCTTGCTCAAACTCGGATATGTCAGGTCAATCATTCCCTCTGTTGCCTTGGCAGTGCTGAACCCGATAATCTGGTCGTGGAAGCTTGACAGTTATCCCCATGGTGCGGGAGCAAACGATTTCGCGCTGCTCTCAGCCATTGCCGGTCCCTTCGTCCTCATACTGGCCACTTACTACCACATGAGCCGCGCTTCCAGATGCCGGGTAGACTCGTGCCCAGCCGGGGAGGCTCCGAAGATCGAGCACCAGGCCGGGGCTCAGGTCCCGAAGACCAAGGATGAGTTCTAGCTCGGGCACACTTTCGACTTGCCAGGCATGAGGTAGTTTGCGCCTCGCCTTGGAAGTGACCATGGGAGAGGAAGGACAGCCAATCGTCCTCTTGTTGACTTACTAGTCAACACCAATGAAAAGACGATATGCGAAGAAAGGCGGTTCGAGGACGATTGACATGGATGAAAGGTCGAGCGAAAGAAGAGTGAGCTACGTCACTGTTGTCCTTATCTTCGGCATTGTCCTGATTGCCCTGGGAGCGGGGGTGATACATTCGGCATATCGCGAGTATCAGTGGTTGGCCACTGGTTATGAGGGGCCTTATTGGGACTGGGACACGTATCATCTGTTGGTCGGAATTGCTCTGTCTCTCGCTGGCACGGCTGTGGCGTCCGCGTCTGGAACTTGCATTCTGGTCATCAGAAAGGACAAAGCTGTTCGAGCCTCGCAAAAGACCATGGGTGAGGAAATGTAAGGAGTTGGGGGACGGACCACTTCGATTGAGCGTTTCCTGCACCCGCTCGACTTATACTTTCGACTTCCGGCAGTAAGGTAGTAAATACCCTCTTCTGTTTCTGGTCCTCATCGGGATGAAATGAGTCTACTCCAGCTTGGCAATGGGATCAGCTTCGAGTCGGAAGGCCGTCGCTTCAGGTTCGACCCGAGGAAGCTTCTTCCGGACGAGGTGGCCATGATATCTCATGCTCACTCGGACCATCTTCCCACTTCCTTCAAGAGCTTCTCTGCGGTCTGCTCCCCCGAGACCAGAGACTTCGTCAAGGCCAGGAGGAACAAGGAGATCGAGATATGCTCCGATGACAGGGTCGAGATGTTGGAGGCCGGCCATATCGTGGGCTCGCGAATGTTCCTTGTTCGGGGTGAGACCACAGTCCTGTATACTGGAGACTACTGCACCCGCAAGAAGGAGAACACCAAGGCTGCGAAGCCGCATAAGTGTGATACCCTGATCACCGAGGCTACTTACGGAAAGCCTAGGTATGTGTTCCCGGACCACGAGGAGATCATGGCGGTCGTGAGGGATTGGCTCGACGATATCGTCCGTCACAACGGTTCCGCGGTACTGTTCGCATACCCTCTGGGGAAATCCCAAGAACTCTCCGCCGCCCTGAGGGACCTCCCGCTCGTGCTCCACCCGACGATCGCGGAGAACAACAGGATCCTGAGGAGACACGGCTACGATCTCTGCTCAGACGAGTTCGACGTTCACAGGACCCAGCCGCCGTTCGTGTACATCACCTCGGGGATGGGCAAGGATGCCGGCAGAGTGCAGGCGCTCAGGAAGAAGGGGGCAAAGACGGCGGCGTTCTCAGGCTGGGCTTTGGACAGAGGTTTCCTAGGCTCTTCGACCGTCGATGAGGCGTTCCCAGTATCCGATCACTGCGGGTTCGACGAGCTGACTGCGTTCGTGAAGAAATGTGATCCCAAGACGGTCTTCACCACGCATGGGTTCGCGAAGGAGTTCGCAATGCACGTCAGGAGAGAACTTGGGATTGACGCTCAACCAATGGTCGCGAGGCAGCGTACGCTGGACCACTTCTGCTAGGTCTTCTCCGCCGAGCTGGTCCACATGCGCGTGTAGGTCCCTCTCTGCATCAGCACCCTGGATACGTTGACCGCAAAGCCCTCGGCGCGCTTCATGATCTCCTCCGAGTCCATCAGCGCCGTGCCGAGTCCGACTCCCTCGCCGCTGAGGGTCATCACCGCGACGGCACCGTCTTTCGCGATGCCCTCGTCCAAAGAGACCACTCCGGGTATCGCGAGGTTCGCACCGTGGCAGATCGCATCGACTGCGGAATCCTTGATCATGATCTTCGGAATCTGGTCGAGCAGGACCTCCTTGGGATGGAGGATCTTCCTGAGGGGCACGCTGTTGCCGCTCTTGTGCTCCGTGAAGGCGTCCTTGAGGTCGTGGAGCGTCACGGCCTGGTCCTCCGTGAGGGAGCCTGCCCTGGTCCTCCTGAGGTCCTGCAGGTGGGCGCCCGTCGCCAGAGCGTCTCCCATGTCCACGCAGAGACTCCTGATGTAGGTCCCAGCCTCACAGTCCACCTTGAAAAGGACGTCTCGGCCCGAGATCTCCAGCAAGGCGAGCGATTCTATGGTCCGGCTCCGTCTTTCGCGCTTCACGGCCGACCTCATCGGGGGCGTCTGGAGAATCTCCCCGGTGAACTCCTTGAAGATCTCCTGAAGCCGCTTGACGTCGACATTGCCGTGCATCTTCATGACGCCGACATACGCCTTGGTACCGTAGTGGAGTGCATCCATCGCCCGGACAGCGTTGCCTAGTCCGACGGGCAGGACACCCGTGACGCGCGGGTCGAGAGTGCCGCCGTGGGCAGACTTGGATGCCCCTAGGATGTCTCCCGCCCAGCTTGTTATCTGGTGCGATGTCGGTCCAGACGGCTTGTCTATGACCACGACCCCGTCCAGGAGCAGTTCCTCAACCGTGCGCTCGTGAGGCTTCTTCCCGGTCCCGGAATCAATCGATCTTTTGGCCTTGATGAGCATGGTCTGAATCCGTCCTCCTGGCCTCTGCGATGATGGTATCCGCGAGCGACTCCGCGGGAGTGTTCGACGAATCCAGCCAGAGGTCGTAGTGCGCAGGATCCGTTGGGTCAATGGCGTAGAATGCCTTGTACCTCTTCTTCTCGGACCTCTCCCTAGTCCTGATCTCCTGGAGCACCTTCTGGGCGTCCTTGCCCTCTCTGTGCGCGATCCTCTCGGCACGGACGTCGTCGGAGGCGTCCACGTAGACGGCGAAGACCGGGACATTCTTGGCCTTCATGAGAGGGCCCGAGAGCCTCCCCTCGACGACTATGTTGTCCTTGGAGCGTGCCAGGGCGAGCATCCTTTCGTCAAGTTCTCTGTCTATGGTCTCGTCCTCTTCGGCGAACCTTCCGAAAGTGTTGAGATCCACTCCTCGCTCGATCGCCATCTGTCTGAAGATCTGTCCGACGAGAAGTGATTCGTACCCCAGCTTTGAGGCAACGAGTGCGCAGATTGTGCTCTTGCCGCTTCCTGGAGGTCCCGAAATGGAGATCCTCATTGCTGGGTCTCCTCTGGTTCTGGCTCCTGGACCTCTTGCTTGACCTCGCCCTCCTTCTCGAGTGTCCTGAGCCTCTTCCCGAAGGTGTAGTACTTGAGAACGCGGGTGACGACCTGACCGAAAGGCAGTGTCAGCAGGGAGTACAGCAGGACCCAGTTCGGAAGCACGTTCGAACCCTTCATGTCAACATTGAACGCCCACGGAACGGAGAATGTCGTTGAGGCAACATCGATGTAGACGAAGTTCGCCAGCCACGCGAATATCGGGACCACGACGATCATGGTGAAAGGCATAAGCTTGAACTGGGTCTGAGTGGTCTTGAGCGACTGGGACATCATCTGAGGCTGCAGCTCCGTGAGCTTCTTGAGCTTGAAGGTGTTGTTACTCGTCCTCGCCTCGCGAAGCTCCTTCTGGAAGGCCGACATTATCCGGGCGCTCCGGGCCTGCTCGATCCAGTCCATGAAGAAGTGTCTCACGATGATGCTGAAGAAGCTCATCAGCAGCCCGGTCAGCAGCAGAGTCAGGATCGGTCTGTCGCCTCCGAAACCCACTACCGGGCCCAGGCCCACCCCGACGATCTCTCCCAAGGACTGTCTGAGGTTCTGGTCGAACAGGACCAGCATGGAGATCATCAGCGCGAACAGGAGCATCATCTGCCCCGAGATGTTCGCGGCCGGCGCCTTTGCTCCCGGTCCCCCGGTCGGGCTAGGCATCTGCCTATTCGCCTCCGAAGAAGCCTCTCAGCACGGGATGCATCTCCATCATCTGCTCGCGGCCGATAGCGTCGTAGAGCTGTATCATGATGCCTACGGCCAGCAGGACGCCCGTCCCGGACGCGTTACCCACAGTCCCTATGAGGTCGGCACCTGCGGCCAGTCCTCCGACTGTGGCCCCCGAGATGACGGTGACCACCGGGATGTATCGTTCGAGCACTCTCTTGAGCACCCTCGGGTCCCTCCTGAACCCGGGAATCTGCATCCCGCTCGACTCGATCTGCGACGCGACCGCTTCGGGTCCCATGTTCGTCGTCTCGATCCAGAAACGGGCGAACAGTATCGAGCCCAGTATCATGATGACGACGTAGACCATCACGTGGATGCCTATCTGGAGCCTGGATTTGTCGAGCCCCGTGGCATCAAGGTACTGATTGCTGAGGAGCGGCAGCAGCCAATCGCCCACGCCGTTGACGGTCGAGAGGTAGTATGCCAGTCCTCCGCTCGGAGTCGTGGCCCCTTCGGCGTAGTACCCCAGCATCCAATTCCCGCCCAAGACGGGCACGTTCTGGAATGACGGGTGCGACCAGAACAGCATCGAGAACATACTAACGTTCGCGAGCAGTGCGGCCATCAGGATGACCGGGATGTTCGATGCGTAGATGAGCTTGATCGGGTACCTGCCCCTCGCACCTCTCGCACCTCCGTGGGCCAGAGGCAGTTCGATCCTGCTCGATTCCGTGTACGCGACGAACAGGAATATGACGATAGTTCCAATGAGCGCCACCATCGGGTTCGGCTGCGCTAGGAATATCCGCTCGTAGCCTCCGCCCGAGAGCTGAGACGCCGACATGTTATGGAACAGATAGATGGTCTTCGGAATCGTCCCCGCAGGCGGGTTGCTGTCTAAGCTCAGCGCGGCCGTGTTGTCCACGGGGTGCCAGTTGAGAGATCCCGTGAATATCTGCTGGGCCACGCCCGCGGCGATGAAGAGCGAAATGCCGCTCCCTATGCCCCACTTGGAGACGACCTCGTCCATCAGGAACACGAGGTAGGAACCCACGAAAAGCTGCAGCACTATGATGAACTTCGCCAGCTGCTCGCCGTGATCCGTCCAGACCCCGTCCATGCCTCCGATGAACTTGTCTGAAGGCACCATGAACCCGTAGACCTGGGGCACCGCCTCGACGACGATCATGATGAGGACGAGCATCTTCTGGGTGCCCTGGTAGACGGCCTTGTCCTCGTCGTTCTTGAGATTGAGCTTGATGATCTTCGCGCCAGTGAAGAGCTGCATGATGATCGAGCCAGTGACGATCGGGCCGATACCGAGGTGCATGAGCGAGAACTGAGCCCCCGCGAGAATCGCCCTATACTGGGCGAACAGGTCTACGCCCTCCTCCGCCTGCAGCCCGTAGATGACGATGTTGGTCATCGCGAAGTACAGCACCAGTATCAGGATGACCCACATCATCTTGGTTCTGAAGTGCACATGCCCTTCGGGCCTCACGACCGCCGGCAACCTGTCGATCACCGGCTTGAGCTTGTAGAGCATGCTCTTGTCTTCGTCACCCTCAGCCATCAGTACCCTTCCTTTTCGTCACGAGTTACTCTAGATCCCTCTTGCAATCCTATTCCTTGAGCAGCGCTCCACCGGCCTTCTTCAGCTTCTCCTCGGCGCCCTTTGAAGCCTCTGCTACCCTGATTGTGATCGGTGTTGAAATCCTCCCAGAGCCAAGGAGCTTGTCGACGCCCATCTTGGTCAGGTCCACAGTCCACTTGCCGCCCTTCTCCTCTGCGAAACCATCCTTGGACAAAGCGGGCAGGAACTGCTCCACCTCCGATAGGTTCATCGTTATCTTGGCCTGGACCACAGACTGTGGCCTCTTGAACCCGTGGTGGCCGAAATAATCAGGATTGTACTTAACGATGCTTATCCACTTGTGCTTGTGCAGGCCCGCGTTGCCCCTGCCGCCTCTGAGGCCAGCTCCTCTGCCAGCCTTCTTTCCGCGGCCGTGGGTTCTCGAGCCCCTGAACTTGCTCGTCCTGCTGACCATCTACTTCGCCTCCTTCGGTTTCTCGAGCATGCGGTCGACGAGCTTCTCCATCTCCTTGCCCCTGTAGCCCAGGGAGCCGCCGTCGATGTAGGGTCTCCTCGTGCTCTCGTAGCCGTGTCTTGGCGGAGGTAGCCTCACGACGGGCTTCAGCCCCTTCACATCCGCGAGCTTCGCCTCGCCCGCCTCGAGCGCCTTGGCAAACGACAGTATCGATGTGTACTTCGAGTTCTCCTTGACGAACGCGTCCGTGAGCCTTCCGCCTCCGACGACCTCTCCCCTCTGGAAGAGCATCCTCGCGAGCGCCTCGTGGCTCAACTCGCCCCAGGTCACGTAGTCCTTCACGCGGTGGAGCATCCCGTCCGTGGTCGCCGTCTTGGGCAGCACGACACAGTGGTTGACCCTGTTGAGTTTGAGCCTGTTCATGGTCTCGACCGCGCTCCACTGGATCTTGGCGTGTCCTCTGACTCGGACAACCGCTAGTGCGGTCATGTCTACCCGCCCTCCTTGGGTTTCTCGGCCTCGCCTTCGGGCGGAGCCTCCTCGAGGGGTTCTTCGGGCGAGGTCGCGACGTGTATCTGGGTCGGACCGCTCATGATCTGGAGCCTGGACTTCTGCTCCGCCGTCACTCTGATCTGCGAGGTCCTCTTCAGTGCCTCGTAGGTCGCGATGGCGTTGTTGATCGTCGTCTTCGTGTGGCCCTCTGTGAACCCCCATGCGTCCTTGACGCCCGCCATTCGCAATACGCTCTTCGCGATGTCGTTGATCGCCAGTCCTGTGCCTCTCGGAGCGGGTCTCAGTTTTACGTATACGGATCCAGCGTGACCGTTAACTTCGAACGGCAGCGAGTGCGGGGTGAGGCAGCCGCACTGCCACGACCCGCATCCTCTCTTGACCTCGATGATGTTCAGCTTGGCGACATCGATGGCGGCGCGGATCGCGGGGCCGACTTCCTTGCCCTTCGTCCTGCCGAGGCCGACGAACCCGTCCTGGTTGCCGACCACGACCGTGATTGCGAACCGAACCCTGCGACCGGAGTCCGTCATCCTCTGGACCATGTTGACATCGAGGACCTCGTCCGCGAGGTCGGGCACGAGGATGTCCACTATCTCGGCCTCCCTTAGCGGAAGTCTGGTCTTGAGCGCTTCGCTCATAGTGGTTATCTTCCCTTCCGCGACGAGCTTTCCGAGCCTCGTCCTAGGGGTCCAATCAGCCATTACCTGCACCTCCGATCTTGCTCTTCGTACCTTCGAACATGGCAGCCGTGCCGTCCCGCATGTGCTTGCCGTTGATCCTGTCCGGCGACGGGAGCATCTTCTCGTCGTGCGGCACCTTGACGCCCGCATCGACGATGCCCTTCAAGGCTGCGAAGACCACTGCGCCCTTCGTCGGCTCCTTGAGGCCGATGTCCAGCACTGCGTCCTCCACGCCCTTCTCCTTCGCGCGCTTCCCCGCCATCAAACCTGTCAGATAGGCAGCTGGCGTGCTCTTTCCAGAGCCCGTGAAGCCTAGCTCTTCGAGCTCCTTGGAGACCGCCGATGCGACTACGAAATCTCCTTTGGCATCGTATCCTACGAACTGCACGGACACATGTTTGTTGGACCTGCGCACGACGGCCCTCGTTGTGCCTCCTGCGAGCAGCTTCGCCCTGCGCCTGTAGTCCGTCCGCCCCTCGCGCCTTCTCCTGAAAGGCAGCCTGTATCTTGGTCCTGTGGCCATCTTCATCACTCCTTCAGGAGGCCTTCGGTCTTGAGGTGTGACTCCAAGTGCGACCTGCCCTTGAACACGCCTCCCTTGGCCTTCATGTAGTAGATCCTGTAGGTCCTGACCTCGATTTTGCCGGTGTCCCGCAGTTCCTTGAGCCTCTTCCTGATCGGCCTTATGGCCTGCATCCATCGCTCCTTCGACGGCTTCCTGGCGTTCGTCTTGCCGCGTCTCGAGCCGTGGCCGCTCTGCCTGCCCTTTCGCCTCTGGGCTATGTGATACTCGGCCCTGCCTCTGGACACGCCCTTCTTCTGCTTCGCCGCGACCGCCCCGGAGTCGATCAGCGTGCGCACATCAGAGCGCGTGATCGCGTCCGCGACGTCCTCCTGTCGGTTCGGGTCGATCCAGACCCTGTTGTAGCCGCACTTGAGTAGCTGGGACGCGAGCCGTTTCTGGTTGGAGAGATTCATGGATCATCCGCTCCTGTTCAACACTCTGATGCCGAGCTCATCCGCCTTGTTCTCAATTTCCTGGCGCTTCCTCATACCGACCGAGTGGGCCACCCTTGCGGCCTCGAGCTCGGGCTTGATCTTCATGAGGTCCTTCACGTTCCAGACCATCACTTCTTTGAACCCTGATGGGTGCAGGAATCTCGCGCCCTTCGGAGAGCCGTAGCCTATCGAGACGACGTTGCGCCTGTACCGGTAGTGATGCCTCATCTTCGAGTGGATGCCCCGCGGCTTCCTCCACTTGGCGCCCTGCAGTCGCTGCCTCCTGTGCCACTCCTGCCTGAGGAATGCCGGCCGCCTTGAGTCCACCTCGGCCCTCTTCTTCATCGCGTCCAAGGTCTCCTTCGAGAGCTTGGGCTTCAGCTTCACCTTGTAGCCTTCTTCCTCCTCGATCTCGACCTCTTCCTCGTCCTTCTTCTTGGCGTCGGCCTTCTCCGCTTTCTCCTCGGCCTTCTCTTCCGCGCCCTCTTTCTTCTCGTCGGGCTTCTTCGCGGCCGCCTTGACCTTCCTCGTCTTCGGTGCGGGCTTCTCCTCGGGCCCTTCGGCCTCCTCGGCTGCCTCCGCCCCGAGGTCCTCCTTCCAGTGCTGGACGGTCTTCGGCCCGACGCCCTTCAGGTGAGCGTGGATCTCCTCGATTCGCTCCTCGCTCTTCAGAGCCTCAGCGAGCTGTTCGGGCGACTCGATACCGAGTGCCTCCAGCTTCGCGATGTACTCCTCCTTGAACATGTGGAGCTTCATGAACTCGTCATGATGTGGTGACTTCTTCTCGGCCATTCAACTCACCTTCCCGGTTTCTCGATGATGTAGATGCCGTCCTGGAACACCCTCGGGTCGAAACCTCTGATCTTCGTCGCCCGCTCGATGTTCGCCGCGGTCTGCCCCACATCCTCTACGTTCGGTCCTTTCAGGAGCACCTGGTCTCCCTTGACCTCGACCTTGGTCGAGCCGAGTATCTTCGTCTTTCTCGGGAACTTCTCGCCCAGGAAATTCTCTATCGTGAACACGTTGCCCTTGACAGAGGTCTTGATGGGGAAGTGTGCGTAGACGATCTTCATCTTGTACTCGAAGCCGTCCGTCGCTCCCCTGAACATGTTTCGCACGTGTGCCCCGTAGGTCCCCGCGAGGGCCTTCTCCCTCTTCCTCGGGAACTCGCACGAGACGACGACCTGCTTGCCCTTCACCTCGAGCTTGACCCGCGGGTGATGGAGCTCCTTGGATATCTCGCCCTGAGGTCCTTTGACCTTGACAATCCCTCCTTGAACGGTGACATTGACCTTCTCGGGGATCTGTATCTCGTCCTTGATTGGTCCTCCGCGCATCTTTGTCACCTCAGAACACGAACGCCAGCAGCTTGCCGCCGACGCCCTCCTTCTTCGCTCCGGTGTGCGTGATCACGCCTCTCGTGGTCGTCAATATGAGCACTCCGAAGTCCTGCGCGGGCAGGTACCTCGACTCCCACTTCTCCAGGTCGGCCGCCTTGACAGCGTATCTCGGCCTGATGACCCCGCAGTCGTTTATGGCTCCCGTGAGCGAGATCTTGAACATCCCGCTTCTGCCGTCTTCCACCAGCTCGAACTGGCTGATGTAGCCCTGCTCCTGCATGACCTTGAGCACTCGGCCTATGAGCTTCGAGGACGGCCGGACGAAGCACTCTCCCTGGCCGATCTTCTCCGCGTTCTTGATGACCGACATCGCGTCGTTGAGTGTATCTTGCTGCATGTCATCTCACCTCACGAGTACTTCCTGAAGCCGATGTGCGGAGCGACCTCTCTGAAGCACTGTCTGCACAGGTGCATTCCGTAGCGTCTGATGAGGCCCCTCTTGCGGCCGCACCTTGTGCAGCCCACGGACCTTCCGAACTTCTTCTTGGGCTTCAATCGACCACCTCCACACCGAACTTCTTCTTGACGAAATCGACGCCTTCCTTCTTCGTGACCCTCTGGTTGGTCGGCACCTTCCTCCGCAGCGCCCGCCTCTGGGAGATCCTGCGTCCAGGCCTCCCGATGACGGCGCAGACATCCAGTCCGAAGATGCCGATCTCCGGATCGTACTTCATCCCTGGGAAGTCAGTGTAGTCTTGGACTCCGAACGAGAAGTTGCCCTCAGGATCGAACGAGTAGGTGGCGATCCGGTTCTCGCGGACCCAGAACGCCTTCTTCACGAACTCCTCGGCCTCCTTGCCCCTGAGCGTGACCTTGCAGCCAATCTGCATGCCCTGCCTGATGCCGAAGTCTCTGTTGGTGCCCTTCGCCTTGGTCCTCACGGGCTTCTTCCCCGTGACCATCTTCAGGACCTTCTCGGCCTTGAGCAGGCGCTCGCCCGCGTCTCCGACCCCGATGTTCACGACCGCCTTGTGCAGCCGTATCTCCCTCATGTCGGTCATGCCACCTTCGCCTCCAGCAGCTTGATCTCAGGAGCTTTGTCCCCGACGACGAACACGTTCTCCTTGATCGTGCTGCCGCCCTCTCTGAATGTGATCAGGTTCGGCGCAGAGCCTCTCCTTATCTGGTAGGTCTCGATGACGCGGACCGCACCGGGATGCGCTCCGCCGATCAGCATCGCCATGCTGCCCTTCTCGAGCTTGAACGCCTTCATGATCTTCTGTGACGGGACCTCGAGCTTCAGCACGTCGCCAGTCTTGTACTGGTCCTTGGGAAGGACGATGCATCTGCCGTCGTGCAGGTTCAGCTGCACCTTGCCCTTCCTCTGGACGGACTTGTCGTCGATCCTTGCGAGCTTCCAGCCCTTCTCGATGTCCTCAATCGCCACGAGCTGCAGCTTCGCCTTGTAGTCTACGAGCATCCTGTAGCTGAGCTTCGTCTTCACGACCGTGATGACGTCCATCAGCCCGACCGGGAACTTGTAGTCCGTGACCACTCGTCCGTCGACCGCGATGCCCCTGCCTCCTATGATGAACCTCGCCTCACGCGAATTGTCGCACAGCTTCAGCATGTCCCTTACGACTGCCAGGAGCGGCATCGATTCCTGCGTCCCGTGCGGTCCTGGCCTGGGCTTCGTGACCCAGTGGCTCGTCTTCCTGGGGATCGCCCAGCTGTTCGGCGCGGCCATCCTCTTGACGTGTTTCTTCATCTGCTCTCACGCCCCCTTCAGGCTGTCGAGCTTCTCCTTCCTCCACGGGTCGGAGAGATCCAGCTTCGTTATCACAACATCGGACGGGTCGATCGGCTTCGGCTTCTGCGTGCCGTCCGCCTTCGGTACCGTGACGTTCTCGACTATGATCTTGAGGTTCTTGACATCCACGCTGGCGACCTTCGCCTCGATCTTCCTGAAGTCCTCGCCTCCGCGGACCACCTTGACGGTGTCGCCCTTCCTGACCGGGAGCGAGCGCACGTTGTACTCGCTCATCAGTGCTGAGTCCAGGTGAGCCGACACCATGCGCCTCTTCTTGTGCAGAGGGGCGTTGTACCTTCCCTTCCTCTGCTTCCTCGCCTTCGTGCTCGTGGTCATCATCACACTCACCTACACTATCATCGAGGCCGTCGCGGCTATCCGGGGCCACCTCTCGGCGGCCTCGCGCGCGACCGGACCCTTGATGTCCGTGCCCTTGGTCTCGCCGGTGTCCGTGACCAGCACGACCGCGTTGTCCTCGAACTGGACCATGGTGCCCTCGGGCCTTCTGAACGGCCTCCTCTGGCGCACGATGACCGCTCTGAAGAGCTGCTTTCGCACCTCGGGGGTGCCCTTCTTGACCGTGATGACCATCATCTCGCCCAAGGCGGCGTTCGGGTACCTCCTCTTGGTACCGTGGTAGTTGGGAACGCTTACGACCTGGACGATCTTCGCACCTGTGTTGTCGATGCAGTCGAGCCTCGCCCCGGTCGGTATGCCTCTGGTCTGTCTTCCTGGAATGCCCTTCATTGCGCTCACCCTTGCTTCTTGTTCTCAATCACTACGTAGCTGACTCTCTTGCTCAGGGGGCGGCACTCCATGATGCTCACGCTGTCCCCGAGCTTCGGTTGGATGCAGGCCGGAGCGTGTGCGAGGTAGCTGTTGGTGCGCTTCTCGTACCTCTCGTACTTGGGTACGAACCTCATGTACTCCCTCTGCACGGTGACCGTGCCCTGCATCTTCGCTGAGACGACGATCCCTTCTAGAATCGTCCCTCTGACCGACAGCTTGCCGTGGAACGGGCAGTGCTGGTCCTTGCACGGGCTCTTCGGAGCCTCGACATCGAGACCAATGTCCTTCGCGCCGGTTGCAGCTGTCTTCTTGACCTTGTTCGCCATCTCATCTCACCCTACCGTACTCTTTTGATCCTGTCCTCAGGTCTGAACTTGATGTCCTTCCCGGAGACCGTGAAGACGCCTTCGCCCTCCACGAACCTGAACTTGCAGCAGTCCTTAGGCACCATCTTCTCGCGCCCTCCCTGCTCTATTGTGAAGGTGTTCTTCGTCTCGTCCACGACCCTGCCCTTGATTCCAAGGTGCTCCTGGCACGTGGACTCGATGACCTCCACTTCAAGTCCGATGAGCTCTCGTCTCCGGAAATCTTGTGAATTCATATGCTCGGTTTCCTCACTCCACGGAGAATCCCAGTTCCTCGAGGACCTCTTTGACCTTCCTCTTGTGCTCTCCCTGCAGCTCGATCCTGCCGTCCTTGGCAGTCCCGCCCGCAGCGCACCTGGTCTTGAGTTTCCTCGCGAGGTCGTCCAGGTCGATGTCCGTGTCGTCGATACCTTCGACAACGGTCACGATCTTTCCGTAACGCCTGGTGTCCGTGAGTATCCTTATCTTCTGTTGTTCCTTCGCAATCTGCTCACACATGCACAGCTCTTCTGGAAGTCCACAGACCGAGCAAATTCCTGCCATTACTTCTTCTCCTCCTTCGTCGGCTTCACAGCCTTCTCCTTCTTTTTCTTCTCCTTGGGTTGTTCCTTCTTCTCAGCGGGCTTGTTCTTGGCCTCAGCCAGCTCCATCTCCCGTATGACAGTGTGTATCCGAGCGACGTTGGTCCTCAGCGCCCTGATCTTGCCCGGGCTCGCAGGCGCACCGCCCATGGCGGCGACGCCCCTCTCGTGCATGAGCTCGTCGCTCAGCTCCTTGAACTTGGCCCTCACGTCCTCGATCCTCATCGACCTGAGCTCCTTCGGCTTCAGCAGCGCCATCCAGCTCATGCCTCCTTCTGCGGTTCGGCCGGAGCCGGTTCTGGTTTCTTCTCCTCAGGCTTCTTCTCAGGAACCTCGGCCAACGGCTTCGGTTCGACAGGCGTGATGGCCTCAGGCTTGACCTCGGTGATAGCCTCGGTCGTGGTCGGTGCCGGCGCGCCTTCCGTGGGCTCCTTCTTCTTGCGCTTCCGGGGCTGCTTTTTCTCCTCGGCCCCGGGAGCTGCTGGAGCTCCTGGAGTCGCAGCCGCGGACGCAGGCCCCTCGGGCGCGCCCTCGGCCTTCTTCTTCCGAGGCCTCTTCGGCTTTGCGGCAGCCGCACCGGCTGCTGGTCCAGCCTCCTTCTTCAGGGTCTCGACCGCTTCCGCCGCCTTCTTGTCCATGGCCGCCGTCTCCGCTGCTGGCTTGGGAGCCTCGACAGCTGGTACGGCCTCCGCGGGTGGTGGGATGATGTCTATCTCGTCCGGAAGCCTCGCATTCGGGTTCATTATACTGACCGTGATGCCCATCACTCCGGGCTTCAGCTTCGCGACCGCAAAACCCCTCTCCATGAAGTCCAGCTTGGCCTGTCCGCAGTACTTTATGTGGCCTTCCTTGAACTTCTCGGTCCTGTGCCTCGCGCCCGTGAGCTTCCCCGCGATGACGACCTGGCACCCTCTGGCCCCGGAGTCCATTATCCTCCGGACGGTCGAGTGCCCTGCTCGTCTGAAGTGCCAGCCTCGCTCGAGCGCGTTGGCGAGCTTCTCCGCCATGATCTGAGCATTCAGATTGGGGTTGGGCACCTCCTGCACCTCGATCTGAGGGTTGTTGAACTTGAACTGCTCCTCGATCGCCTTGGTGAGCAGCTTGATCGCCTCTCCCCTGCGGCCGATGACAAGTCCCGGCCTCTCGGTCATGAGTGTGACCCGCGTGCCCATAGGCGTCCTCTGAACATCCAGCCCTCCGAAGCCCGCTCGGCCTACCTTGGCCATCATGTACTCTCTGAGCAGGTGTCTCCGGATGTTCTCAGTGACAAATTTCCTCTCGCTAGCCATTCATTTCCCTCCGGTCGTCCCCTAGGACGCCTTGATCTCCTCCAATATGATCTCAATGTTCGTGGTCTGCTCGTTCCACGGCGAGCTCCGGCCCTGCGCCCTCGGCATGAAGGACTTCTCTATCCTTCCCCTGTGCGCGGCCGCGACCTTCACCCGCATGTTGTCCGAGTCGAGGCCCTTGTACTCCGCGTTGGACTGCGCGCTCTCGAGCACTCGCAGTATTGCCAGCGCTGGCTTCTTCGGGTACCGTCCCGGGCCGACCTTCGGTTTCGGGCTGAGCATCATCTTGTACCGCGTGTACGGCACGGGCGTCTCAAGCGCCGCGACGCTCTTCAGGTACGCCTTCGCGTCCTCGATCTTCTTGCCCACCAGCATCTTGCAGACCTCCCTGCACTTCTTGGGCGAGATGCTCAGTTCCACACCGACTGCGCGGGATGTCGTCTCCGGATCCGTTTGTAGAGTGTAACCCATCATCTCACCTCACTTGAGCGGCATGAACTTCGAGGACCTGGTAGCGCCGACTCCCAGACCCGAGTGCCTTACGGCCCTCCTCGTGAGCGCGAACTCCCCGAGGTAGTGACCTATCATCTCGGCCTTGATGTCCACCGGCGAGAACTCCTTGCCGTTGTACACATGGACCGTCTTGCCCACGAATTCCGGAAGGATCGGTATCTCGCGCCTGTGCGTTCTGACCGGCCCTTCGGATGCCCTGAGCCTCCTGATGAACGACTCCTGCTCGGAATTGAGCCCTCGGATGTAAGTCCTCCTGGCCCTTGCCGGCAGCAGTTCGATGATCTCCGCGAACGGCAGCTTCAGGAGCTCCTCCATGGTGTATCCTCTGTATGTGAACTCCTTCTTCCTGCGCGCCTGGATCTGGCTCTTCTTCTTCCTCATCTTCCTTCTGGCGGCCTTCGCGGATCCTGTGAACCTCGCGGAGGGTTTCGCCTTCTTCTCAGGAACTGGAGCCGCTGCGGGCGCGCCTGGAGCCGCTGGAGGAGCTGCCGGGGCGGCCGCGGGCGCCTTTCCACCTGCGGGTGCCTTGCCTCCCACCAGCGTCTTTCCAGCGGGTGCGGCTGCTGCCTTCGCGTCCTGCTTCGTAGCTTCCTTCTTCTTCTCATCGGCCATCTATCACACCTTCCTCTTCTTCCTCTGAGGAGCCAACCTGCCGACCTTCCTGCCAGGCGGGGTGTTCCTGCCCACGCTGGACTGGGTACCGACATGCGGGTGGCCGCCACCACCGTGCGGGTGGTTGACCGGGTTCATCGCAATTCCTTTGACCTTGAAGTACGCCTTGGCCTTTCCATGGTATGCCCAGAATTTCTTGCCGCTCTTGGCGAACGGCTTCTCCTTGTGTCCGCCGCCTGCCACTAGACCGATCGTCGCGAGGCACTTGCGGTCGACTTCCTTGAACTTTCCAGATGGCATCAGGAGGACCGTCTTGGTACCGTGCGAGACGATCGTGGCCGCGTTCCCCGCGGTCCTGGCGAACTTGCCGCCGTCCCCGGGCTGCGACTCGATGTTGTAGACGATGGTCCCCTCGGGGATGTTCCCAACGGGCATCGTGTTGCCCGCTTCGACCGCCCCTCGGACGCCGAAGGTCACCTGCTGGCCGACGAACGCTCCGTCTGGCGCGATCATGTACTCTTCCTTGCCGTCGTAAGAGACCTTGGCCAGAGGTGCGATCCTCCCGGCCTCGTGCACGAAGTCGACAATCGTTCCGACGCCCTCCTTCATCCTCGGATGGCTGGCGTCCGTGAACCTGAGATGCCTGGGGGACTTGTATCGTCCGAAGCCCCGTCCCCGTCTCTGAGTTATCAATCTCTTTCCCATTTCAAATCACCTCAGAATATCCCTATCCTCATGCCGATCTCCTCGGCACTGTAGCCCTCCTTGAGCTTGATAATCGCGTGTTTGCCGTCCTTCATGAGCTTGACGTTGACCTTCTCCACCTTGGCCTCGAACCTCTCCTCGAAAGCCTTCTTGATCTCGGTCTTCGTAGAGTCCTTTCGCACCACGAACTCGAGCCTGTTGCCGTCCTTGAGGTCCTGCTGGGGAGTGCCGGACATGGCGTTCATCGTCTTCTCAGTCACGTACGGGTGAAGGATGATGGTGCGCCTCATCTGTGCCAGCCTCCTATCGTCTGAAGAGCGGATTCGGTCACCAGCATCAGCCTTCCAGGCGCTCCGCCTGGCGCCAACACCGACGCGTTGAGCGCATTCGGTGTGGCGACGTCTATGCCCGGCAGGTTCCTGATGCTGTTCCATCCGTCGCAGTCCTTGGAGACGACCACAAGCAGGGCCCTGGGCATCCTGTACTTCCTGCCCCTCATCTTGCCCCTGCCTGCTCTGATCTTCTTGCCATCGAGTGCCCGCTCGACATCCTCGTAGACGCCGATTGATGACAGTGCCTTGACTGCCTCCTTGGTCGTCTTGATGGCCTCGAAGTCGTCCTTGACCACGACCGGGACCGTAAGCTTCTCGCTGAACTTGTGACCTCTGGCTTTCACGATTTCATGGCTGCTTGTCGCTCCCAGCGCCGAGAGCTTCCCGAGGGCCTGCTCCTTCTTGTTGAGCTTCTTGCCCAGGTCCTTCTCCGCCTTCGGCGGGTGCGCGCGTCTGCCGCCCACATTGTTTGGCGACTGAGCAGCGCGCGAGCTGTCCATGAGCCTCTGGACTCTCGACACGCCACGGCCCTTGCCCCAGGTCTGGACTGAGTGTCTCATGCCGGACCTCCTCCCAGGTGCGAACGCCTGTCTTGCGTTCGCCTCAATTGACGTGACCGCTCGGCGGATCACATCGGGCCTGTACTCGACCTTGAACGATGCGGGCAGGTCCGCCTGTCCTGTCACATTGCCCTCCAGGTCGTAGATGTTGAGCGTTCCGGGGGCTGGCATGGCCGCCGTTTCCTCGGCCTTCTCATCTGCCTTTATCTTCTTAGATTTCTTTTCGGCCATTCAACTACACCCCCTGTTTTGATTCAAGAGAAATGAACGACACCGCTGGGGCCTCATCGAGCTTGATGAAGCACTGCCGGACGGGCTCTCTCAGCCTCACGAGCCGCTTCGACGGCCCGGGCACGGACCCGTGGAGCACGAGGTATCCGTTCCTTACCTGTCCGTAGTGGAGGAATCCTCCCTTCGGAGTGATCTCCTCGCCCTTGTCCCCGATCTTCAGGACGCGCTTGTTCAGCTCGGTCCTCTGGTGGAAGCCTCTCTGGCCTCCCTGGGGGACAGTCGGTCTCACGTAGTTGGGTCTCTTGGTACCGAGGGTACCGACGAGCCTCCTGTGCTTGCTGTTCTTGTGCATCAGAAGCTTGGTTCCCCATCTCTTGGTGGTGCCGGTCCATCCTCTCCCCTTAGTGACCGAGACCACGTCGACCATCTCGCCCTCTTTGGTGAAATCCTTGACATTGACCTGCTTGCCCAGGATGCCCTTCGCGTAGGCCAGCCTCTCGTCCATCTTCCCGCCGCCGATCCGGATCTCCATCAGCTCCGGCTTCTTCTTCGGCAGGCCAGTGACAAGTATCGGCTGCGTGTACAGGAGCGCCCGGATATCGTCGTATTCGAGCTTCCCCGCAGTCTCCCAGCCGGCCTTCTCGTCGTACTCCTTCGGCACTGGGAGCCTCCTCGAGAGCTCCTTCTCCAGGTTCTTCGACCAGACCTCTCCGACTGCCTTCCGGCCATAGGAGGTATCCTGGTACATTCTGATCGCACACACTCTCATCGGGGGCACCTCGATGACCGTGACCGGCATCTGGACCTCCTGTCCCGATGTCGTGCTCCGCGGTCGGTAGTCCACGATCAGTGCGTGCGTCATGCCAGCCTTGTAGCCTGCGAAGCCTTGGAGTTTCGCCCCGTCGCCTCCCTCAGGCCAGCTGGATATTCTGGCGGTTATGCTCCTGGCCCTCTTTCTCGGAGAGTAGCCCATTGAGCCCTTTCTTGGTCGTCTTGTGGTTGGCATCGCTATCCCTCGCTTCGGGTCGATAGACCGCGCTGTGAGTACTCGTCATGTCGAGTCACAGCGCCCACGAGGCATTCACTCTCGGCCGTGACGCTTCGTGCGCGCCTGAAAACTTGTTCCAGCGTGCGTGGTGGGTTGCTCGGAGGCATTGCCCAGATAGCGTCTGGCCGATACCGCCTCTGGTATCGCATCCCGCTGAATGGGGTGCTTGTATATAAACGTGCCCGATTGTCCAGGCACTATCGGCTCAGACCTTGCCGTCCTTCGCAGCCTTCTGGGCCTTCTTGCCGCGCTCCTTCGCGGTCAGTCCCGTCACGCGCTCTAGGAAGGTGTTGTACGCCTTGATGGTCTGAGCGGCGACGTCATTGCTCACGCTGGGGTCCATCGTGGTCTCGACGACGAGCTTCTTCCCCTCGCCCCAGACCTTGAGCTCCTTGAGCGCTCCGAACGATGAGACCAGCTTCCCGTCCTTCTCCTCTGCCTTTCCGAAGATGTCCTGAAGGGCTCCCTTCAGACTTTCCTTCTGCAGGTTGTCCTGGAGTCCGCGCTTGATATCGTACTGCTGCATCCTCTATCCCTGAAGCCTAAGCTCGCTGCCGCCTGAAAAATCTTTGGAGGTCCACGGTGCCTCCGGTCACGAACCCCTCAACATCCATGATGGTCTCCCAGATGTCCTTGCAGGAGCAGTCTGGGCTTCCGAGCCTCCCAGCGTCCTGGAAAGTGCTGAACGCCCGTACGGAGTCGAGTATGACTCCGTCGCACTTGCCGCAGTTGTGCGCTCCGCGCTCGCCGCCGCCTCCGGTCGGATCGCAGATGAGCTTCCTGCAGTCCGCCCTGGTCGACTTCAGAACATTGAGCACGCTCCAGAGCCAAGGCGGTCTGTAAGCCCAGTTGCGCCAGAGCTTCTCGACGAGCGTGCCTCTCTGGACATTGACCGGATTCAGCGAGACCGTGGCGCTTCTGGTCGCTGCGAATCTTACGGTCGCTATGGAATCGTCGACTGCCTCGGATTCCGTCAGGAACGGCGGTTTGAGCAAGACGTAAGTCCTGATTGACGCGCCTTGCCTGTCGATCGTGTCAGCAGCGCTGACGTAGTCTGCGACAGAGAATCCCTTGTTGATCGAGTACGTCAAGACTCTGTCGTTCGCGCTCTCCAGGCCGAGCGCTATCTCAAGGTCTCCGTGGATCCCCATCACTTCTTCGAGTCTCTTCTCCGTGACGTACTCTGGACGGGACTCGAACAGGAGCCTCCACTCCTTCTGGCCGCAGTGCTTGAGAATGTGATTCGCGACCTCCTTGGGAACCTCGCGCTCATCGAGGAATGAGCCGGAAGTGTACACCTTGAGGAACTTCAGGTCGCCCAGCGTCGCGACCGCCTTGTCAAACTGTTTGGTGATGTCCTCGGGCCTGACGTCGCTGCACGACTCGACATTGTATCCGCACATCGAGCACGCGCCCTCGTGGAAGTGGCTGCATCCGGTCGTCCTGAGAATGATGACCCCTGCATCCACGGACTTCTTGTCCAGCAGCTCCCGCTCCTTCCACGCGGCGGCCGCCGTGCTGCTGTCCTTCTTCTTCTTGGGCCTGGCCATATCCAAACCGTGACTCGAATATCCTCTACAGGTCGTAAGGTTTGATGGTCCTGCGGCCGTTCTTCTTCGCTCTGCGCGCGGCCTCCTCAATCATCACGTTGACCTGTCTGTCGAGCTCGTAGTAGAACTCCTCGGAGATCCTGACGCCCTCTCC